>RCUL01000357.1_pt1 | contig 25642 bp, 23 predicted proteins | sample 2167521 | NCBI WGS metagenome assembly RCUL01 (sample SAMN09932745, study PRJNA488358) | compost metagenome | feature: garden; material: soil; isolation source: compost soil in acetic acid-enriched culture | place: Germany: Experimental Botanical Garden Goettingen | collected 2016-01-27
TCGAGCACCGCATGGTGACCAACGCCATCGAGAAGGCGCAGCGCAAGGTCGAAGGCCGCAACTTCGACATCCGCAAGCAGCTCCTCGAATACGACGACGTGGCCAACGAGCAGCGCAAGGTGATCTACCACATGCGCAACAGCCTGCTGGCCGCCGAGGACATCGGCGACACCATCGCCGAGTTCCGCGAAGAAGTGCTCAGCACCACCATCGACGCGCACATCCCGCCGCAGTCCATGCCCGAGCAGTGGGACATTTCCGGCCTGGAAGCCGCCCTGTTCAGCGATTTCGGCCTGAAGCTGCCGATCCAGCAATGGCTGGACGAAGACGACAAGCTGTACGAAGAAACCCTGCGCGAGAAGATCATGGCGCAGCTGCTGGCTGCCTATAACGAGAAGGAAGACCTCGCCGGCGCCGAAGCCCTGCGTGCCTTCGAGAAGCAGATGCTGCTGCGCGTGCTGGACGACCTGTGGAAGGACCACCTGTCCACCATGGATCACCTGCGCCACGGTATCCACCTGCGCGGTTACGCCCAGAAGAACCCCAAGCAGGAGTACAAGCGCGAGTCCTTCACCCTGTTCCAGGACTTGCTCGACTCCATCAAGCGCGACACCATTCGCGTCCTCTCCCACGTCCAGGTGCGTCGCGAAGACCCGGTCGAAGAAGAGGCGCGCCTGCGCCGCGAGGCCGAGGAAATGGCCCGTCGCATGCAGTTCCAGCACGCCGCGGCGCCCAGCCTGGAAGAGCCGGAAGTGGCCGAGGAGCAAGGCGATGTGGCCGTGGCCACGGCTGCTGCGCCGGTGCGCACCGAGCCCAAGGTCGGCCGCAACGAGCCCTGCCCCTGCGGTTCCGGCAAGAAATACAAGCACTGCCACGGTCAAATAAACTGAGGCAACGCTGAAGTTCCAACGCCGCGACCGGCTCTGCCGCTCGCGGCGTTTTTCCTGTTAATCCCTGGCCGCCTGCGCCGCCCGCAGTCGGCCGCCCAATGACAAAGGAGCGCTTCCCATGGCTGTTGGTCTTGGCCCTCTGCCTACCCTGCACCCGGTACCCGGATTCGAACTCGGCATCGCCTCTGCCGGCATCAAGCGCCCCGGGCGCAAGGATGTGGTGGTGATGCGCTGCGCCGAAGGCTCCACCGTGGCCGGGGTGACCACCACCAACGCGTTCTGCGCGGCACCGGTGCTGATCACCCGTGAACGCCTGGCCGGCGGGGTGCGTTACCTGCTGACCAACACCGGCAACGCCAATGCCGGCACCGGCCCCGACGGCCTCGTTCGCGCTCGCCGCGCCTGCGCCTCGCTGGCCGCGCTGGCCGGGGTAGACGAAGGTGCCGTGCTGCCGTTCTCCACCGGCGTCATCGGCGAGCCGCTGCCGGTCGAGAAGATCGAAAGCGCCCTGGCTGCCGCGCTGGACGACCTCAAGGTCGACAACTGGGCCCAGGCCGCCGAAGGCATCATGACCACCGACACCCAGCCCAAGGGTGCCAGCCGCCAGTTCCAGCACGACGGGGTGACCGTCACCATCACCGGCATCAGCAAGGGCGCCGGGATGATCCGCCCGAACATGGCCACCATGCTCGGCTACATCGCCACCGACGCCAAGGTGGCGCGTGGCGTGCTGCAGGACCTGGTGCGCGACGCCGCGAACAAGTCCTTCAACCGCATCACCATCGATGGCGACACCTCCACCAACGATTGCTGCATGCTGATCGCCACCGGCCAGGCCGCGCTGCCGGAAATCACCGCCGCCAGCGGCGAGCTGTTCGCCAAGCTGAAGCAGGCTGTGCTCGATGTGTTCATGGAGATCGCCCAGGCCATCGTCCGCGACGGCGAAGGCGCGACCAAGTTCGTGACCGTCCAGGTCAACGGCGGCGGCAACCACCAGGAGTGCCTGGACGTGGCCTACGCCGTGGCCCACTCGCCGCTGATCAAGACCGCGCTGTTCGCCTCCGACCCCAACTGGGGCCGTATCCTCGCCGCCGTGGGCTACGCCGGCGTGCCGAGCCTGGATGTGAGCAAGATCGACGTGTTCCTCGGCGAGGTCTGCATCGCCAGCCAGGGCGGCCGCGCCGCCACCTATACCGAGGCGCAGGGCGCGGCGGTGATGGCCCGCGAGGAAATCACCATCCGCATCGAACTGGGCCGCGGCGACTGCAGCGAAACCATCTGGACCACCGATCTGTCCCACGAGTACGTGAAGATCAACGCCGAGTACCGTACTTAAGCGATGAGCCTGGCATTCCCGGTTTTCATACCCCGATGAAAATCGGGAATTTGCCAGGGGTACAGGCAGCTTCCATGATCCAGCGAGACCCTGAGGAACTGGATAAAAGGAGCTAGGCATGTCCCTGAAACTGGTAATTGGCAACAAGAACTACTCGTCCTGGTCATTGCGTGGCTGGCTGGCGATGGAGCTGACCGGCGCTCCCTATGAAGAGGTGCTGGTCCCCCTCTACCAGGCCGACAGCCACAAGCGTCTGCTGGCCTATTCGCCCACTGCCAAGGTGCCGGTGCTGCTGTGCGAGGACGGCGCCATCTGGGATTCCCTGGCCATCGCCGAATACCTTGCCGAGCGTTTCCCGGAAGCGCACCTCTGGCCCTTCGGCGAGGCCGCCCGCGCGCTGGCCCGCTCGGTCTGTGCGGAGATGCACAGCGGTTTCGTGGCCCTGCGCAGCCACATGTCGATGGACATGAGGCGCAACGAGCCGCTGACCGAAGTGCCCGCCGATGTCGCCGAGGATATCCGGCGCATCTGCGCCATCTGGGCCGACTGCCGTGCCCGCTTCGGCCAGGACGGCCCCTATCTGTTCGGCCATGCCAGCATCGCCGATGCCTTCTACGCGCCGGTGGCCAGCCGCCTGCGCAGTTATGCCGTGGAGCTGCCGGCGGATGCCGCGGCCTACGTCGAGACCATCTACCGGTGGCCTGCCTTCCAGCGCTGGTACCAGGCCGCCTTGCAGGAGACGGAGATCATCGAATGAAACGAGTGCATGTGGCCGCCGCCGTGATTCGCGGCGCCGACGGCCGGGTGCTGATCGCCAGGCGCCCGGACGACAAGCACCAGGGCGGCCTCTGGGAATTTCCCGGTGGCAAGGTGGAGGAGGGCGAGGCCGTGCAGGCCGCGCTCTCCCGTGAACTGGAGGAAGAGCTGGGCATTCGCGTCGGCGCGGCTCGTCAGCTGATCCAGGTCCACCATGACTACCCGGACAAGCAGGTGCTGCTGGATGTCTGGGAAGTCAGCGACTTCAGCGGCGAACCCCATGGTGCCGAGGGCCAGCCCCTGGCCTGGGCCTCGCCGCGGGAGCTGGGCGACTACGAGTTCCCCGCCGCCAACAAACCCATAGTGGCCGCCGCGCGCCTGCCGGACCGCTACCTGATCACCCCCGACGACCTCGAACCCCAGGCCTTGCTGGCAGGGCTGAAGACGGCCCTGGCCAATGGGGTGCGCCTGATACAGCTGCGTGCCCCGCGCATGTTCGATGCCCAGTACCGCGACCTGGCCGTGGATGTGCAGGGCCTTTGTGCCGGCAAGGCGCAACTGATGCTCAAGGGGCCGCTGGAGTGGCTGGGCGACTTCCCCGCCGCCGGCTGGCACCTGACCGCCGAACAGTTGCGCAAGTATGCCCCCAATGGCCGTCCCTTCCCTCGCGAGCGCTGGCTGGCGGCCTCCTGCCACAGCATCGACGAGCTGCAGCTGGCAGCGGCGATGGAGGTGGATTTCGTCACGCTGTCGCCATTGCAGACCACCCAGACCCACCCTGATGCCGAACCCCTGGGCTGGGAGCGCGCCAGCGAACTGCTGCTGGGCTTCAACCAGCCGGCCTACCTGTTGGGTGGCGTCGGCCCGGCTGACCTCGAACGCGCCTGGCAGATCGGTGCACAGGGCGTGGCGGGAATTCGGGCGTTCTGGCCGGAGGCTTGAGAGTAAGGCGCTGGACTCTTCGCGAGCAGAGCTCGCTCCTACGGACAGGAGCGAATGCATGAGAGGGATTTCAAGATGCAGCACTTTCAGGGAAGCGCCCTGCGCCGTGGCCGGTTTTCCGAGACGGGCCACATCTATCTGCTGACGACTGTCACTCACCAGCGCCGCTGTTTGTTCAATGACCTGGCGCTTGGGCGTCTGGTGGTTGGCCATTTGCGCGAAGCCGAGGATGCAGGTATGGCACGTACGCTCTGCTGGGTGTTGATGCCAGACCACCTGCACTGGATGGTGCAGTTGGAAGAAGGCTCTCTGGAACGACTGATGCAGCGGTTCAAATCGCGAAGTGCCAAACAGGTGAACATCTGCCTGGGAAGCCATGGCCAGGTCTGGCAGAAGGGCTACCACGACCGAACTGTGCGCGCCGAGGACGACATCCGCCAAATGGCGCGCTACGTGGTGGCCAACCCCGTTCGGGCCGGTCTTGTCCGGCGTGTGGGTGACTACCCCTTATGGGATGCCATCTGGTTGTAATGGCCAAATCCCGTCACGTAGGAGCGAGCTCTGCTCGCGAACAGGTCGTCCTCACCTCTTGCCCGCCGCCTGCCACAGCACCTCATCCACCTGCTGGCGCCGGCCGATCAGGCGGGCCGCGACGAAGAGCAGGTCGGAGAGGCGGTTGAGGTAGGCCAGCAATTCCTCGCGCAACGGCTCTTCGGCGTTCAGGCCCTGGACGCGGCGTTCGGCGCTGCGGGCGAAGCTGCGGCAGACATGGGCCTGGGCCACCAGCGTCGAACCGCCTGGCAGGATGAAGTTCTTCAGCGGGCCCAGCTCCTCGTTCCAGTGGTCGATGGCCACTTCCAGCCGATCGATCTCCCCGGCTTCCAGGGCCTGGTACTCGGGCATCGCCAGTTCCCCGCCGAGGTCGAACAGGCGGTGCTGGCAGGGCGCCAGGACCGCGATCGCCTCGTCCAGCCCCGGCCAGCGCTGCTGCCCCTCGGCAAGCCCCGCCAGCAACAGGCCGAGCTGGCTGTTGAGGGTATCCACCTCGCCTATGGCTTCGATCCGTGGGTGGTCCTTGCTCACCCGGCGGCCGCTGGATAGGCCGGTTTCGCCCTTGTCGCCGGTGCGGGTATAGATCTTGGAAAGGCGATTGCCCATTTCAGGCTCCTGAGGTCTCGGTGCTGGCGACCAGCGGCAGGCGCAAGGTGAAGCAGGTGCCCTGGCCCGGCTTGGACTGCACCTCCATCTGCCCCTTGTGGTTGTTGGTGATGATGAAGTACGAGACCGACAGCCCGAGCCCGGTGCCCTGGCCCACTTCCTTGGTGGTGAAGAAGGGCTCGAAGATGCGCTTGCGCACGGTCTCGGGGATGCCCACGCCATTGTCCTCCACCTGGATCTCCGCCCAGGGAGGGCTCAGCCGGGTACGCAGGGTGATGTGGCCTTCCTCGTCGTCTTCGCGCAGGTGAATGGCCTGGGCGGCGTTCTTCAGCAGGTTGAGCAGCACCTGCTCCAGCTCGTTGGCGGTGCCCGGCACCGGTCCGAGCCCGGCGTCGAACTCGCGGGTGATTTGCAGGCCCTTGAAGTCGAAGCCCTCGGTCAGGTCGAAGTCGTTGCTGGCGATCTCCAGCGCCTGGTCCAGCAGCACCGGCAACTGGCAGGGCGCCATCTGGCGGCTGCTGCGCCGGCTGAAGGCGAGCATGTGGGTGACGATCTTGGCCGCGCGGGCGCCGGCCTGGTGGATGTCATCCAGCAGCTTGGGCACCTCGCGGGCCTCCAGGTACTGGTTGACGGCTTCCAGGCTGATGCCGCTGATGACGGCCTGCTCCTGGTTACGGTCCAGCTCCGGCGAGAGGCGTCGGCGGATGTTCTGCACGTTGTGCAGGATGGCGCCCAGCGGATTGTTGATCTCGTGGGCCATGCCGGCGGCCAGGCCGCCCACCGAGAGCATCTTTTCCGACTGCACCATCAGTTCCTCCATGGACAGGCGCTGGGTGATGTCGTCGATGCGGATCACCACGCCGCGCCCGGTGCCGCCCATCAGCGGGTAGAAGGTCAGGGCGTAGTGATGGACGTTCTCGCCCACCAGCCAACTGACCCGCTCCACCTTTTCCACCTTGTGCTTTTCGGCGGTCAGGCGGATCTGCGGCAGGAAGGGCTTCAGCGAGGGGAAGGCGAGGAACACCGGCTGGTTAAGGGCATCGTCCATCGACGTGCCGGAGAGGGCGCTGGCTTCCTGGTTCCATTGGGTGACGTAGAGCTGCTCGTCGAGGGCGATGAGCGCCGAGGGCATGGAGTCGATGATGCTGTTGAGGTAGTTCTGGAAGCCCGTGAGCTTCTTCTCGATCTTGCTGCGCACCTGCACTTCCAGCTCCAGCTTGCGGTTGGAGTGGCGGGTTTCCTCGGCCAGTTCGTGGGCCTGGTCGAAGGCTGCCTGGGCATCGTCGCGGGCACGCTTGAGCTGCTGCTCGCGGGCCTCGATACGGCTGAGCATGGTGTTGAAGGCGTCGGCCAGGCTGCCGATCTCGTCCCGGTTGCCGCGCGGCGCGCGCAGCGCGTAGTTCTCCTCGCGGGTGACCTGGCGCGACAGCTCCTCGAGGCGGCGAATCGGCCGCGTGACCATGCGCCGGATCTGCCGCGCCACCAGCAACCAGAGCAGTACGCTGCAGGCGAGGATCGCCAGGCTGGCGGTCAGGGTACCGGTATAGAACACGCCGGGCAGTTCGCTGGAGGCCACCAGCAACAGGTGGCCGGGTTTCTTGCCGGCTACCGGCAATTTGGCCAGGTGGGAGGTGCGGAATTCCCGCAGGCGCCAGCCGGGCAGGTCGGCGGCCTTCAGCGGCAGGTCCAGCTGTGCGCCACGCTGCAGCTGGGCCAGCAGGCGGCCGTCGCTGTCGTAGAGCGCCGCGGCGCGCAATGGCGTGTAGCTGTTCAGGCGCTCCAGCATCGCTTTGGCGTTGCTTTCCGAGGCCAGGGCCTCGGGGCCGATGGCCGAGGAGGAGAAGAGCCGGCCAAGGGTCACCAGGCCCTGGGGCGCGACGCTTTCCTGGGAAATCCAGTAGGCGGCGCTGATGAAGGCCAGGTTGGCGATGAGCAGGACGGTGGCGAGCAGGACCAGCAGGGCGGCGAGCAGTTTGCGGCCGACTGACAGGTTGTCGAGGCGTTGACGCAGGTTGGTCAAGGGGAAAGTAATCCGCGGCTGGGCTGAATGGCAGGTTAGCGCGGGGTCAGGTGACGGGCAATCCACGTTGCTGCAGGTGGGCCTTGAGGCGCTCGTGCAGGCCTTGCAGGTGCGGCAGGCCGAGCTGGTGGCGAGCGGCGGTGGTGCAGGCATGGCCGAGCAGGTAGCTGATCTCGGTGCGACGCCCGTGGGCCACGTCCTGGTACATGGAGGAGTAGTTCGCCGCGGTGGCCTGGATCACCCGCAGCACCTCGTCATGCAGGCCTTCGGCCGCAGCCGGCTGGCCGCAGCGTTGCAGCAGTTCGGCCAGCTCCGCGCAGAGCACGCCGACCTCCGCCGGGTGCTCGGCCAGGCCGCCGTTGCGGCAGTCGTGGAGCACGGTGAGCGGGTTGATGGCGCAGTTGAGCGCCAGCTTGCGCCACAGGCGCGAGAGGATGTCCGGCGTCCAGCCATGGGGGATACCCGCCCGTTCCAGCTCCTCCAGCCAGGCGGGAGCGGCGGGTTGCAGCGGGTCGCCGAGCCAGGTGAAACCGTGGCCGGCGAACACCACGCGGAAGTCCGCCTCGCGGAAGGCCCCTTCGGTGCTGGAGGCGAGCACGCAGCGGGCATGGGGCAGGCGGTTGGCCACCGCATCCTGGCTGCCCAGGCCATTCTGCAGCAGGATCAGCTCGGCGCCGGGGGCCAGGCGATGCAGCAGGGGCTGCACCGCGGCCTCGGCGTCATAGGCCTTGCAGGCCACCAGCAGGCGGTCGATGGGGCCGGTGCCGCTGGGCAGTTCGGCGGGAATGGGGTATTGCTGCGCGCGGCCCTGTTCCACCAGGGTCAGGCCGCCGGCCTCTTCATAGGCCCTGATCCGGGAGCGGTCGCGCAGGAGCAGCCGCACCGGCTGCCCGGCGCGGGCCAGGCGGGCGGCCCAGAGGCTGCCCAGGCTGCCGGCGCCGAGGATGTGCCAGGTCATGGCTGCGGCAGGCGCAGGGCGGTGACCCGGCCGCTGGCGTAGGCCTCGGGAAGCATGGCAGCGGCCTTTTCCAGCAGCTCCTCGGGGTCCAGGGGCAGCGCCTTGGTGTCCAGGCCCACGAGGGAGATACCGGCCTTGAGGGTGATGAAGCCTTCGCTGGTCTTGAAGGCCTTGAGGTTCAGCCCCTCATGCAGGCGGCGGAAGCTGCTCGGCGAGCATTCGTGGAGATCGTCGAGCAGGGTGATCAGGCCGAAGTGACTTTCGTCCACCCGGGTCAGCACGTCCAGCGGCCGGACCAGCTGTTGCAAGCGCCGGGCGACGCCGTGCAGCAGTTCGTTGTAGAAGGTATCGCCGTAGCGCTGGCGCAATTGCGGCGCGTCCAGCAGGCCGATCAGCAGGTAGCACAGGGCGCCGCCGCGGGACTCCACCTGGCGCAGGCTGTCGGTCAGCTTCTGCCGCAGGTAGCGCGGGTTGCCGAGGCCGGTAAGGGAATCCACCAGGTTGCGCTGCTCCAGGCTGGCGATGTTCTGGGTCAGCAGGCGGTTTTCCTGCAGCAGGCGCTGCAGGGTATTGCACAGGCGGTCCGCGGCGTAGATCCGCGGCACCAGTTGCTCGCTCATGGCGGCCTTGCTGATGAAGTCGTCCACCCCACGGTCGAAGGCCTCGCCCAGGACGTTCTCGCCCTCCTTGCCGGTGAGCAGGATGATGTAGCTGTAGTGGTCGGTCATCTCATCCAGCTGGCGGACCCGCGCGGTCAGTTCCAGGCCATCGATCTCCGGCATCAGCCAGTCGGCCAGGATGACGTTGGCCGGCTTCTGCTCCAGCAGCTGGAGCGCCTCGCTGGCGCTGCTGGCGAAGCGCAGGTCCTGGTAGCCGGCCTGGCTCAGGGTTCGGCCGATCATCGCACTGGAGAACTTGGCGTCGTCCACCACCAGGATGCTGAGATGAGGGTTGGGCATGTGGCAGGCTCGCAAGGGTGGGGGAGCGGGATGTGGCGTTATGATATCAAGCCTCGTCTGGATTGCCTTGTCGCCCTACCGTTCTGCCGGTTGCGGACTGCTGGGGACGGCTTCGAAAAAGTCGGCTTGTCGCTCGGTTATAATGGGTGCGCATTTTTTACCGTCAAGCCAGGCGCTTTCATATCCGTGATGCAGATCGCGCCGTCTATCTGGAGGAATCCCATGCCCTCGTTCGACGTGGTGTCCGAACTGGACAAGCACGAAGTCACCAACGCCGTCGACAACGCCATCAAGGAGCTCGACCGCCGCTACGATCTGCGCGGCAAGGGCAGTTTCGAGTTCAAGGAACTGACGGTCACCCTCACTGCCGACGCCGACTTCCAGCTGGAGCAGATGCTGGAAATCCTCAAGCTGGCCCTGGTCAAGCGCAAGATCGATATCCAGTGCCTGGAGCTCAAGGACTCCTACGCTTCCGGCAAGTTCGTGAAGCAGGAAGCCGTGCTGCGCGAAGGCATAGACAAGGAGCTGGCGAAAAAGATCGTCGCCCATATCAAGGAGAGCAAGCTCAAGGTCCAGGCCGCCATCCAGGGCGAGCAGGTACGGGTCACCGGCAAGAAGCGCGACGACCTGCAGGAAGCCATCGCCGCCCTGCGTGCCAAGGAGTTCGGCATGCCCCTGCAGTTCAACAACTTCCGCGACTGAGCGGAACCTTCGCGGCCGAATCGCGTCGCAACCCTGGAGTCCGTTGAACCTTCGCCGCCATGGCTTGTCCATGGCGGCCTGGTTTTGCATTGCTGAAAAAAGAGGAGTACGTCCATGGAGATGAACGTCGACCAACTGGTGAAAGTATCCGAGGCCTGGTTGCCGGTACTGCTGGAGTACAGCGGCAAGCTGACCCTGGCGCTGCTCACCCTGCTGATCGGCTGGTGGTTGATCAACGTGCTGACCGGCAGGGTCGGCAGCCTGATGCGGCACCGCAGGGTCGACCGTACCCTCCAGGGCTTCATCGGCAGCCTGGCCAACATCATCCTGAAGGTCCTGCTGATGGTCAGCGTGGCCTCGATGATCGGCATCTCGACCACCTCCTTCGTCGCCGCCATCGGTGCGGCGGGCCTGGCCATCGGCCTGGCCCTGCAGGGTAGCCTGGCGAATTTCGCCGGCGGTGTGCTGATCCTGCTGTTCCGCCCCTTCAAGGTCGGTGACTTCATCGAGGCCCAGGGGGTGTCCGGCACCGTCGACCACATCCAGATCTTCCATACCGTGCTGCGCACTGGTGACAACAAGACGGTGATCATGCCCAACGGCAGCCTGTCCAACGGCATCATCACCAACTATTCCAAGCAGGCGAACCGCCAGGTCCTGTACGACGTGAAGGTGGATTACTCCACCGACCTGTCCAAGGCCCGCGACGTGCTGCTCAAGCTGGCCGAGGACCCGCGCGTGCACAAGGACCCGGAGCCGGTGGTGGTGGTTTCCGCCCTGGGGGATACCTCCATCAACCTGTCCCTGCGCCTGTGGACCTCCAATGCCGACTACTGGGGAGTGATCTTCAAGCTCAACGAAAGCGTGCGCGACAGCCTGAGGGCGGCCGGTGTGGAACTGGCGCAGCCGCCGCGCATGGTGCAGGTGGTGCCGGGCTGAGTCTCGGCGGGAAAGAAAAAGGCCGGCAAATGCCGGCCTTTTTCATGGCTGCTCGGTGGACCCGGGCGCCGCGGGCGCGCTGGGCGAGCCATTCTCCTTGGGCTGCTGGCGATCGCGCCCCCACTGGATGGCGATCAGCACCAGGGTGGGAATGCCCAGCAGGGCGGTGAGCATGAAGAAGTTGTGGTAGCCCACGCTCTCCACCATCACCCCCGAGTAGCCGCCGATCAGCCGCGGCAGCAGCAGCATGATGGAACTGAGCAAGGCGTACTGGGTGGCGGAGAACTTCAGGTTGGTCAGGCTCGACAGATAGGCCACGAAGGCCGAGGTGGCCAGGCCTGCGCTGAAGTTGTCGCAGGAGATGGTCAGGATCAGCATGTTCAGGTGCGCGCCCATGTCGCTCAGGGCCACGAACAGCAGGTTGGTGGCCGCCGAGCTGATGCCGCCGATGAAGAGGATCGGCAGGATGCCGAAGCGCACGATGAGCACGCCGCCGGCGGCCGCGCCTAGCAGGGTCATCACCAGGCCGAAGAGCTTGCTGACGCTGGCGATCTGCTCCTTGCTGAAGCCCTGGTCGATGTAGAAGACGTTGGCCATCACGCCCATCACCGTATCGGACATCCGGTAGGTGGCGATCAGCCCGAGCAGCAGCAATGCCTGCCAGCGGTAGCGCTGGACGAACTCGCTGATGGGCGTCAGTACCGGCGCCATCAGCAGGCGGCCGGCGGCGGAGAAGCAGGCCAGGGTGATCAGCAGGAACAGCGTGCCGCGCGGCCAGGCACCGGAGGAGAAGGCCTTCACCGCGGCGGCGACGGTCACCAGGATCACGATCAGCACGATGATCGACACCGCCTGGTGGACGAAGTCGAAGTTGGGGATCACCTTGCCGCGCGCCGCCACCAGCAATTGGCGGCGCTGCTGGCTGAGCAACTCCCGCACCGGGAGGATCTGGCGCATGCCCCAGGGCGACAGGCAGGTGACCAGGAAGATGGCGTAGAGCGCCGCGCGCGGCCAGGCGCGGTCGAGCAGGCCGGTGATCATCGCCGGCAGGGAAATCAGCATCACCAGCAGGATCAGCACCGATGACAACTGGTGCTTGAGCTTGAAGCGCGAGCTGTTGGTCTGCGTCGGCAGGTCCACCGGCGGTTCGCGCATCCACAGGCTGGTGATCAGCCCCGGCAGCATCAGCAGGGCGAAGAGCATGTAGGTGCCGGCCCAGGCGCCGTATTCATAGACCTTGGCGGTGGAACCGAACCACTCGGCGAAGTAGAGCGCGCCTGCGGTGGCCAGCAGCGCGGACACCCGGTAGCCGGTCATGTAGCTGGCGGCCAGGGCGGCCTGGCGGCTGTCTTCGGCGATTTCCAGGCGGTAGGCGTCGATGGCGATGTCCTGGGTGGCCGAGGCGAACGCCACCAGCACCGCCAGGGCGATCAGCCAGGTGAGGTTGGTCTGCGGGTCGCAGAGGGCCATGCCCACCAGGCCCAGGCCCACCAGCGCTTGTGACAGGACCAGCCAGGAACGGCGGCGGCCGAGGCGGCCGAGGAACGGCAGGCGCCACTGGTCGAGCAGTGGCGACCAGATCCACTTGAAGGCGTAGGCCAGGCCGATCAGGCTGGCGAAACCGATGGTCTCGCGGGATACCCCGGCTTCGCGCAGCCAGACGGAGAGGGTGGAAAACACCAGCATGTAGGGCAGGCCGGCGGCAAAACCCAGCAGCAGCAGCGAAAGGGTGGCCGGCGAGGCATAGGCGGCGATGGCGGCACGCCAGGAACGTTGGGACATCAGTGGTGGGGTCCGAAAGGCGTGGTGCTGGGCATGGGCTGCTCGTGGCGTCCAGGGTGGGGCTGAAAAAGGGCAGGGCGCACTCTAACCCTTGGGCGGCATGGGATGCCAGCCGTGCCGACGCATGTCCACCCTATCGTTCAGGATACTGACCCCCTCGGCGCGCAATCGTGCGCGCTGCTCGTTGCCCGACGGCGTGCCCACCGCCAGGCTGAAACGCCCGCCGGCGCCCAGCACCCGGTGCCAGGGCAGCAGGGTGCCGGCCGGGAGCTGGCTCAGGGTGCGTCCGACCCAGCGCGCTGCGCGGCCCAGTCCCGCCAGCTCGGCCAGTTGGCCGTAGGTGACCACCTTGCCTTCCGGCACCTGGCCCAGGGTCAGGTAGAGCGCCTCGCGGCGCACCTCCGCGCTTGCCGTGGGCAAGTCCGCCCATGCATGCTCTGACGCCCCTTTTCCTTTCTTCCTTCCGACCATGCTCCGTAGCCTTATTGGGTTGTTCTGCTGTCTGGCCTGCGCGCCTATCTGGGCCGCTACCGTGTGGCTGAACAACGGCGACCGCATCAGCGGCGAGATCATCCTGCTGGACGGCGGCAAGCTGGTGCTGAAGACCAGGTATGCCGGCCGGGTCCTGATCGACTGGAAGGATATAGACACCCTCAGTTCCGAGAAACCACTGCTGGTCAAGCGCGGCGACTTCGACAGCCAGCATGGCCACCGCCTCGAGGCGGCGGGCAAAGGCATGGTGCGGCTGGACGGCGACGAGGGCGAGACCGTGCCCCTGGCCAGCATCCGGCAGATGGTGCCGCCGCGGCCCCTGCTCAAGGACCGCATCTGGGAGGGCAACCTCGACGCCAAGCTGGACATGGAGCGCAACGAGGATCGCCAGGACGAGTGGAAGCTCAAGGGCGACACCCGCGTCGAGTATGGCCGCTGGCGCCACGTGCTGAGTGGGCAGTTCGAAAAGGAAACCAAGAACGGCGACCGGACCGAGGACAACTGGGAGCTGGAGTACGACCTCGACCGCTTCTACACCCGCCACTGGTTCGTGCGCGGCAGCTATGACCAGCACAATGACGAGTTCGAGTTCTTCGAGCGCCAGCGCTCCTTCGGCGTGGGCCCTGGCTACCGCTTCTGGGACAACGAACTGGGCCGCTTCGACCTGGTGGTGCAGCTCAGCCGCTTCCAGCTGGAAAGCGATGCCGGTGACATCGACTTCAATGCCTACTCCTTCGAGTGGGACTTCAAGCGGCTGATCTGGGGCACCCGCTTCGAGCTCTACTCCAAGGCCCAGCTGCAAGTGCCGCGGATCGAGGAGGTCGACTACGTGCTCGACAGCGAATTCGGCCTGCGCTACCGCCTCAACGACTGGGCCCGGCTATCCCTGCTCTATGAGCTGGACCAGTTGCGCGGCCTCGGCGAAACCTCGTCGGACAGGCATTACCTCATCGGCGTCGGCATCGGCTGGTAGCGCCGGACAGGGCACGTTCATCGATTGTCCGGAACTTTGCGGGAATCTGGCCGGTCAGTCTTGCTCTGCTGTCGGTCATAGGGATAATGCCCGGCTTTTTTTGCGATCCAGAACCAAAGAAGCCGCTTTATGTTGTCCAGATCCCTGCTTTGCATGGCGCTCGCCGCCGCCTCCACCGCCACTTTCGCTGACACCGTCTGGCTGAAGAACGGCGATCGACTCACAGGCACCATCCGCGTCTTCGACGGCGGCAAGCTGGTGCTGGAAACCGACTACGGCGGCACCATCCCGCTGGACTGGAAGAAAGTCGCCACCCTGGAAAGCGACCGTGAGCTGCTGATCAAGCAGGGCGACCTCGACGGCGAACGCGCCAAGTCCCTGCACCGCGCCGACGAAGGCAAGGTCATACTCGCCAACGGCGAGGCGCCCAAGGAAGTGGAGCTGGCCAGCATCGAGCAGATCATGAAGCCCAAGCCGCTGGTCGAGGACCTGACCTGGAAGGGCAACGTCGATATCTCGCTGGACTACAAGCGCGCCGAGAAGGATACCGACGACTACGATGTCGACTTCGACACCAAGGCCCGCCACGGCCGTTGGCGGCACAATGCCTCGGGCGAGTACAACCGCGAATTCACCGACGACGTGAAGACCACGGAGAACTGGGAAACCGAGTACGCGCTGGACCGGTTCATCACCCAGAAGTTCTTCTGGCAGGGCCGTGGCGAATACAAGCGCGACAAGATCGAGGATCTCGAGCGCCAGCGCACCCTGGGTACCGGTCCCGGTTACCAGTTCTGGGACAACGAACTGGGCGCCTTCTCCCTTGCCGGCCTGGTCAACCGCAGCGACTACCAGTTCGCCAACGGCGAGAAGGAAAACTTCTACTCCCTTAGCACCAAGTGGGACTACAACCGCTACCTGGTGGGCAAGACGGTGGAGCTCTTCACCACCGGCGAGATCGGCCGTCCCCTGGACAACACCGCCGACTACGCCCTGGATGCCGAAGTGGGCCTGCGCTACAAGCTCACCGACTGGGCCTCCCTCAACATGAAGGCCGAGAAGGACCAGGTCAGCGGCGCCGACGGCGAGATCGACGAAACCCGCTACACGGTGGGCTTCGGCGTCGGCTGGTGATTCTGGCTCCGGAATCGGTGCGCGCGGCGCACCCTACGAATTAGTGACAGCCACGCACAGGGCCTGCCCGTAGGGTGCGCCACGCGCACCAGGCGCCCGGCGCGGCGATATGTAGCCCGGATGCGGCGAGCTCGCCCCCGGATTTCATCCGGGCTACCTGGCACGTCGGGAACTGCGTCTGCGGCTCAGAACCTGTAGACGTAGCTCAGGTAGAAGCGCTCGGCATTGTGGGTGATGATCCCCGCCGGCCCCCGCGAGGTGGCGAAACGGTTGATGCCGTCCGGCTGCCCCTTGGTATGGAACTCGTTGTGCAGCCAGACCAGGCTCAGGCCTTTCAACGGACCATCGAAGTTGTATTGCAACAGGCTCTGGAATTCCCGCCGCGAGAAACCGTCATAACCGGCAGCATGGTCGGAAAACGCGTAATGGACATCCAGCCTTAGTTGCGGGATGCCAATAGCCGAGAAGTTCGTTCCGCCAATCAGCTTGAACATCTCTTCCTCTTCCAGCCCGAAGAAGTAAAACAACTTGGCGCTGCTGTTCCAGGCGCCGTGATCCTTGCTGAAGAACAATCGGTCGAAGTCATCGCCGCGAACCTTGTTATAGGTCATGCCCGCGTAGTAGTTCTCCGTGCGATATCTGGCGAGCAGATCGATGTAACGCGCATCGTGGGAGTCCTCCGCCTCATAGAGCCCGCGCACGCCTTCGTACTCGAAGCGCTTGCCGGCGTCCTGCTGCATGCCGGTGGTGGCGTAGAGGTCGAGGAAGTTTCCGGGCGCCAGTTCGAAGCTGTGCTCCAGCTTGAGCGAGGCCGCGCGCAGGTACTGGTCGGCCTCGGCATACTCGGCCAGCAGGCGGCTGCCGAAGGGCAACTGGTAGCCCAGGGCAAAGAGTTGCAGGTTGCCTATGGTTTCGCCGCGGAAGTTGGTCAGGTCGTCGCCCCAGCCGTTCTCGTTGCGCGGGCTGAAACCGTCGATACGGCTGTAGCGCAGGTTCAGCCCCTCGACGCGATAATCCAGGTCGACGCCCTGGGTGGCCGCCGGCAGGATGCGCGTGGTGTCGTCGTAGTACTGGGCATAGCGGCGGATCTTCTTGCCGCCGCCCAGTACCAGTTCGCCCGCGTCGCCGGCAAGGCGACCGCGCAGGTAGGCCTCGATCGGCTTGGCCAGGCCGTGGGGCGACTGCACCGAGTCGTCCGCCTCCAGGTTGCTGATGCTGGTGGCCTCGTCGCCGATGCGCAGGTCGTCGGCCAGGCCGTAGCTGTAGTCCAGGCCGAGCACGTCGCGGTACCAGCCGGAGTTGAAACTGAACTGGGCACCCTGGACCCATTCGTCGCGGGTGGGGCCGACGCCTTCGCCGTTGTTCTCCTTCCAGTAGAACTGGCTGTAACGCAGCGAAGTTGTGCTGTCGTCGATAAAACCCTCGGCACCGGCACTCCCGACCAATAAGCACCCGGCAATTCCCGCCAGGTACTTGCAAGCAACTTTGCGCATCTCATCACCTTTATTCTTGTTTTCTGACGATAGGGCCCTTGTCCGGACCGGGCCCTATTGTCGAAGCAGGCGAATAAAGGGCAATTCAATTGGGTTCCACCCAATGGAATACGCGTTTTTTAAGAAATGGCTGACATGCAACTTACGGCCGCCGCCTTGATGCAGGGCGGCAACGTTTGAAGTTTCAGGTGCGGAACTTCAGGCGAGACTTCGCTGCAACTGGCTGACGGTTGCGGCCAGGCTGCCCAGGTGGCGCTGCTGCACGCTCTCCACGCTGTGCTGGTCCCTTGGCCAGTGCAGGGCGATGCTGCCCACCAGGCGGCCCTGGATCAGCACCGGCAGGGCCACCGCGCGGATCAGGAAGGGCAGGCGCACCGCGTATTCCCAGGTGCCCTCGGTGCGTTCACCGAAGCCTCGGGTATGGGCCTGTTCGTGGATGCGTTGCAAGTCGTCGCCGCTGAGCCTGTGGCGCAGGGCCAGGCGCTGCACTTCCGTGCTGTCCAGCTCGCCCAGGCAGGCCTTGCCCATGGCCGATTGGAACAGGCTGGCCTGCAGGCCGATCACCAGGCGATTGGCCGGATAGCGCTTGCGCAACACCTCGGGAATCGCGCTTTCCATCACGAACAGATCATCGCCGTCGAAGAACGAGAGGTCCGTCACCAGCCCGGTGCGCTCGCTGAGCTCCTGCATCAGCGGAGCGGCCTGTTCCACCAGACGGCGGCTGAAGCGCTGGCCGGGGTCGCCGAACAGCCTCCGGGAGCAGAGGCGGTAGCGCCGGTCGCACAGGCCGCGGTACAGCCAGCCCTGCTCCAGCAGCGTGTGCAGCAGGCGCGAGACGGTGGCCTTGGGCAGGCCGGTGAGGTAGTGCAGCTCCTCCAGCCCCAGCTCCTGGTGCTCGCCGAGCAGCTCGACTATCGCCAGTGCACGCTCCACCGAACGTACGGTGCCGCCTTCGTCTCTGCCTTGCATCTCTACCTCCTGTCGCGCCCCTCGTGGACTCACCGCGCGGACATTGCAAGATGCAGGCCCGACCGCGGTGGGGACTGGAGATGCTCGCCTAGCGAGCATGCTGCAGCAGTGGTGGGGGGCAGTTGCGCACCCATTGGGTGAGCTGTTCATGGGCATGGGCCAGTTGCAGCACGGCGAGATCCGCCTGGGCCGGGCCCAGGATCTGCAGGCCCATGGGCAGCCCGGCGGGGTTGAAGCCCACCGGTACGCTCATGGCCGGGATGCCGGCGAGGGTGGCGCCGATCACCACTTCCATCCAGCGGTGGTAAGTGTCCATTTCCTGGCCGGCAATGGCTCTTGGCCAGTGCAGCGCTGCATCGAAAGGGAACACCTGCGCGCTGGGCAGGAGCAGGAAGTCGTAACGCTCGAAGAGTTTCTCCACGGCGCGGTACCAGTCGCTGCGGTCCAGGGAGGCCTGGAAGACTTCCGCCGCGCTGAGGCGCAGGCCGCGTTGCACTTCCCAGACCGCTTCGGGTTTCAGCAGTGCGCGCTTGGCCGGGTCGGCATGGGCCGGGGCCAGGCTGCCGGCCACCAGCCAGGCGCGGTGCACCAGCCAGCAGTTCCACAGGCGCTGCATGTCGAACTCGGGCTGGCAGTCCTCGACCCGGCACCCGAAGTCGCGGAAGTCCGCCAGGGCGCTTTCGCAGAGCGCCAGCAGGCCGGGCTCCATGGGCAGGTGGCCGCCGAGGTTGCCCAGCCAGCCGATGCGTGCGCCGTCGAAATCGCGCTGCAGCGGGCCGATCAGGTCCGCCGTGCTGGCGAGGGACAGCGGCGCGGCGCGGTCGGGGCCGGCCTGGGTGCGCAAGAGCGCCGCTACGTCGGCCACGCTGCGGCCCATGGGGCCTTCGGTGGCCAACTGCTGGGCGAAGAGTTCGGGCGTGGGGCCGAAGGGCACGCGGCCCTGGGACGGGCGCAGGCCGTAGACGTTGTTGAAGGCCGCCGGGTTGCGCAGCGAGCCCATCATGTCGCTGCCGTCGGCCACCGGCAGCAGGCGCAGGGCCAGGGCCGCCGCCGCGCCGCCGCTGCTGCCTCCGGCGCAGAGGCTGGGATCGTAGGCGTTGCCGGTGGTGCCGAAGACGCTGTTGTAGCTCTGCGAGCCGAGGCCGAACTCAGGCACGTTGGTCTTGCCGACGAAGAGGGCGCCGGCCGCGCGCACCCGCGACACGGCGATGGCGTCGTGCTGGGCCAACTGCCCGGCGAACAGCGGCGAACCCATGCTGGTGGGCAGGCCGGCGCAGGCGGCGAGGTCCTTCACCGCCTGGGGCATGCCGTGCATCCAGCCCAGCCACTGGCCGCGGGACAACTGCCGGTCGCGCTCGTCGGCTTCGGCCAGCAGTTCCTCAGCGGGCCGCAGGGAGACCAGCGCGTTGACCTTGGGGTTGAGCCGGTCGATCTGCTCCAGATAGGCCTGCATCACCTCGCGGCAGGACAGCTGGCGGTTGCGGATCGCCTCCGACAGGGGCAGGGCGTCGAGCGCGACGATTTCCTGTTGCGGCGAGCGGAAGTTGGACAGGGAAGCTTCGAGACGGGTCATTCACAGGCTCCGGGCGGAAGTGGCGAGCGGGTTGCGGCGTTGGCGTTCCAGGGCGGCGGGAGCGCCTTCACGCAGGAAGCAGGTGGCGGTGAGGCCGACGAACGAGGCAAAGAGCACATAGAAGGCCGGCGCCACCGGCGTGCCGCCCACCTGGGTCAACCAGGTGACGATGAAGGGCGCGAAGCCGCCGAACAGCATCACCGCGACGTTGTAGGCCAGGGCCAGCCCGGTGGAGCGCACGCGGGTGGGGAACTGCTCGGCCACGGCGGTGGGCGCGGGGCCGTAGGAAATGCCGATCATGGTGCACAGCAGCAGTTGCATGACCAGCAGGCGCTCGATGCCGGGGGCCTGGGCGACCCAGGAGAACAGCGGATAGACCAGCAGGAAGAAGCCCAGGGTGCCGCCCAGCAGCACCGGGCGGCGGCCGATGCGGTCGGAGAGGGCGCCGGCCAGGGGGATGATCAGGGTCATCAGCGCCACCGCCAGCATCTGCACCATGAAGACCTGGTCCAGGGGCAGGCCGAGTTGCTTGTGGGCGAAGGTGGGCATGTTCACCAGCACCACGTAGAAGGCCACGGTGCCGCTGATGGTGGTGCCCATGGTCACCAGCACGGCGCGGCGATGCTCGCGCAGCACCCGCAGCAGGCCGAAGGACTCGCCCTTGTGTTCCTCGCGGGCATCGAGGAAGGCTTCGGTCTCTTCCATGTGGCGGCGCATCCACAGCCCCACCGGGCCGATCAGCAGGCCGAGGATGAAGGGCACGCGCCAGCCCCAGCTGTCCAGGGCCTCGGGGGAGAGGGTATGGGTCACCAGGGCGCCCATGCCGGCGCCGGCGAACACCGCCAGGCACTGGCCGAACAGCTGCCAGGCGCCGTAGAGGCCGCGGCGGTTGGCCGGCGCGCTTTCCACCAGGAAGGCGGTGGCGCTGGCGTACTCGCCGCCGGTGGCGAAGCCCTGGAGCATGCGCGCGATCACGATCAGCAGCGGCGCGCCGAGGCCGATGGCGGCATGGTCCGGGGCGAAGGCGATCAGGGCGATGGACAGGGTCATCAGCAGGATGATCAGTTGCATGGCCGCCTTGCGGCCCTTGCGGTCGGCGTACAGCCCGAGCAGCACACCGCCTACCGGGCGCATGAAGAAGCCGACGCCGAAGGTGGCCAGGGCCATCAGCAGCGAGGCGTACTCGCTGTCGGAGGGGAAGAACAGCCGGGCGATGATGCTCGACAGGAAGCCGTAGACGATGAAGTCGTACCACTCGAGGGCGTTGCCGATGACGGCGGCGGTCACCTGGCGGGCGCGCGAGGTTCCGCTCTGGGAAGCGTGCATGGGGATTCTCCGGAAACTGTTGGGCTAGGCGGCAGTGGCAGAAGCCTGGGAAGGCGCGAGCGGGGCCTGGAACCAGGCTTCCGTCAGCGCGGCCCAGTACGCGGCGCCGCGCACCAGGATCTCGTCGTTGAAGTCGTATCCGGGGTTGTGCACCATCGGCCGCCCGGCACCCGTGCCGTTGCCGATGAAGAGGTAGCTGCCGGGGCAGCGCTGGAGCATCCAGGCGAAGTCCTCGCTGCCCATCACCGTGGGGGCCTCCAGCACCTGGTCGGCGCCGGCCAGCTCTTCGCCGATGCGCCGGGCGAAGGCGGTCTCCTGCGCGCTGTTGACCAGCACCGGGTAGGCCGGGCGGTGCTCGATGCTGGCGCGGCAACCGTAGCTTTGCGCCTGGCTGTGGATAATTGCCTGCACCCGCTCCAGCACCTGTTCGCGCACCTTGGCGTCCAGGGCACGCAGGCTCAGGCGCAGCAGCGCGCGCTGGGGAATCACGTTGGCTGCTTCGCCGGCCTGCAGGGCGCCGACGGTGACCACCGCCGCCTGCTGCGGATCGACGTTGCGCCCCACCACCGTCTGCAGGGCCATCACGGCGCTGGACGCGGCCACCAGCGGGTCGACGGAGAGATGCGGCATGGAGCCGTGGCCGCCGACGCCTTCGATCACCACGTCCAGCAGGTCCTGGGAGGCCATCAGCGAACCCGCGCGGAAGCACAGGTGGCCGGCTTCCAGGCCGGGCATGTTGTGCATGCCGTACAGGGCTTCGCAGGGGAATCGCTCCAGCAGGCCATCGGCGAGCATGGCCTCGGCGCCGCCCTGGCCTTCCTCGGCGGGCTGGAAGATCAGGTTGAGCGTGCCCTCGAAGTGGCGCGTGGCCGCCAGGTAGCGCGCCGCGCCCAGCAGCATGGCGGTATGGCCGTCGTGGCCGCAGGCGTGCATGCGTCCGGCGTGGCAACTGCTGTAGGCCAGGCCGGTGTCTTCGGCTATGGGCAGGGCATCCATGTCGGCGCGCAGGCCCAGGGTGCGGCTGGCGCTGCCATTGCGCAGCACGCCGACCACGCCGGTGTGGCCGATGCCGGTGTGCACCTCATAGCCCCATTCACCCAGCAGGCGCGCCACCAGGGCGGCGGTGCGCTGTTCTTCGAAACCCAGTTCGGGGTGGGCGTGGATGTCCTGGCGCAGTGCCTTGAGCTCGACGGCGATGTCGTCGAGCCAGGACTGGATATGTGCGTAACGAGCCATTGTTGTTGTTCTCCTCGTGGATCGGCTGCCGCTTTGCGCGGCTGGCCATCAGCTAACCGCGCGGGCGAAAGGAGGACAATCGAAGGTGGTTCCGCAGGGTGGAACCGAGTGGGCAGGGAAGCGCCGACAAGGGCGCTGGAGGCTGAAGGCTGGACGAAAAAGCCTGATCCGGCGCGGGTCCGAACGTGCCCTGTTCAGCCTTCAGCCTTCAGCCCGTAGGATGGGTAGAGCTTGCGAAACCCATCAGCCATGGCCGCATGGGTTTCGTGCCTCAACCCATCCTACGAACTTGACATGGCCCCGCGCCGGGCGAAGCCAGTTCAGCCTTCAGCGCGGCAGCCGGTAGTCGTCCGGGCCCATCAGGTCGATGCCGCACTCCAGGTTCTCGATCCAGTAGAGGAAGGCGCTGATCATCTCGCGGCCGACGAAGGGCCGGCCGTGCTGCGGCACGATCATCTCCACGTCCATGCCGCGCACCATCCCGGCCCAGAGCCGGCAGATCCTGTTGCTGGCCATGTAGCGGCGGTGGAAGCCCTCCATGTTCGGCACATGGTTGACGAAGTCGCGCACTGGCGTGGCGTCGTCCACCAGGGAGGCGCCCATGTCGCCGGAGAAGAGGATGCGGCTCACCGGGTCGTACAGCTGGAAGTTGCCCACCGAGTGGAGGAAGTGCGCCGGCACCGCCTTCAACTGGCAGCGGCCGAGGGTGATGGAGTCGCCACGGTCGGGCAGGGCGATGATGCGGTCGTAGGTGGAGATGCCGTGGCTGATGGCCAGGTAGTTGGCGGTCAGGTGCGGCAGGAAGCGCGCCCAGAGCTTGGAGCAGATCACCCGCGCGCGGGTGTGCAGCAGCCATTTGTCCAGGGAGGCGATGATGTCCGGGTCCTGGTGGGAGGCGAAGATGTAGGTCAGGTCCTGCACCGGCATGTGCTTGGACAGCTCCAGCGACAGCGGGGTGTAGGTCAGGTCGCCGCCGGGGTCCAGCAGCAGGTACTGCTCATGGTCGGTGATCAGGAACTGGTTGGACTGCACGCCGTCGCCGCTGACCAGATCGTCGAACATCAGGCATTGATGGGTGCCGTTATCGAACAGCACGATGGGCTCGCGACGCATGGAAACCTCGATTGGAAATGCGACGCGCAGATGTAAGGCATTTCCGATGGAGGCGTGCTGACCTGGGTCAAGGCCAGTCATGGGGCGGGCACTATTGCGTAGGGTGGGCCGGGCGGCGATCCGCTTCAGCCCACCGGGGCGTTCGGTGGGCTGAAGCCCACCCTACCCACGCCTGCGAATCAGATCGGCCTTCATATCCCCAATGCCGCCAACGCCTTCTCCAGACGCTTGGCCCGCGGTCCGCTGGCGATCTCCAGCACGCCCTGGTCACGCTTCCACAGCTCGGCCCATTCCGTCGGGCCGGCGGCGAAGGCGGCGTCCAGCTCGGGCTTCAAGGCCTTGAACTCGGTGAACAGCGCTGCCAGCAACAGGTGCATGGCCGGTGCGGTGGCGCACTGGCGGGAAACCTCCGCAGCGCCGGTGAGCAGGGCCAGCAGGCGCAGCTGCAGCGCCTGCGGCCAGGCGCTATCGCGGCCCACGCCGTAGAGCCAGGCGCAGAGTGCGCTCAGCACATGGAGGTCCTCGATGCTGCGGAAGGGCTTCACATAGGCATCCCAGCCGTCGCCGGCCAGGCGCTCGCAATGGGCGCCGTCGAGGTGCAGGCGGGCGTGGGGCACGTCGGGCATCAGCGGCAGCGGCCTGAGGGTTTCGATGCGCACGCCGGGGTCGCCGTTGCGCACCACGGTCAGGGCCAGGCGCGGCGGTTGGCCGTCAGCCTCTTCGCGGGCCGCCACCAGCAGCCAGTCGGCGGCATCGGCGGCGGTGACGAAATCCTTGCGTCCGGCGAGGCTGAGGCCGCTGAGGCGGGTCTGCATGTCCGCCGGGCGCACGCTGCGGTTCTCGGTGACGCACAAGGCGCCCAGGCTCAGCGGCGCCGATGGCCAGAGCAGGCGCAGGGCGCCCTGGTAACCGGCGAGGAAGGCCAGCCCAGGAGTGGGCGCGAGCTTGCCGCCGAGCACCGCCAGTTCGAAGGGCGTGACCTCGCCCAGGCGGTCCAGCAGGGCGCCGTACCAATCGTCCAGGGGGTGGCCGGAAGTCAGGCGGGCTGTGGCTTCGAGCAGGCGTTGCCAGGGCATGGAGGGCTCCTTGGGGGCTGTCATACAAGCATCATCGGACCGTCACGGGGGTGACACCGGGTCTACCTAGCCTGAGCTTGCACAACAAGATCGTCCGGCTGCAACCGGGATCGAGCCGGCCTACGGAGGCTTATTCATGACCCAGATCGCCATGACCCGCGACAGCGTCGCACCCCACGGGAAGAATCCGCGCCGCCTGCGGGCCGAGCGCCTGGACGGCGTAGCCGCGCTGCGCGAGGCGCAAGCCCTGCGCTTTCGCGTGTTCAGCGCCGAGTTCGACGCCAAGCTGCAAGGCGCCGAGTTCGGCCTCGACATGGATGACTACGATCCGCACTGCCAGCACATCGGCGTGCGCGACCTGGACAGCGGCGAGCTGGTCGCCACCACCCGCCTGCTCGACCACCAGGCCGCCCACGACCTGGGCCGCTTCTACAGCGAGGAGGAGTTCAGCCTCCACGGCCTCGGCGAGCTGCAAGGCCCGGTGCTGGAGATCGGCCGCACCTGCGTCGCTCCCGCCTACCGCAACGGCGCCACCATCGCCGTGCTCTGGGGTGAGCTGGCCGAAGTGCTGAACCAGGGCGGCTACCGCTACCTGATGGGCTGCGCCAGCATCCCGATGCAGGACGGTGGCATCCAGGCCCAGGCCATCATGCAGCGCCTGCGTGAACGCTTCCTCTGCACCGAGCACCTGCGTGCGGAGCCGAAGAACCCGCTGCCTGTGCTGGAGCTGCCGGGCAACGTGATCGCCGAGATGCCGCCACTGCTCAAGGCCTACATGCGCCTGGGCGCGAAAGTCTGCGGCGAGCCTTGCTGGGACCCGGACTTCCAGGTGGCCGACATCTTCATCCTGCTCAAGCGCGACGAGCTCTGCCCGCGCTACGCCCGCCACTTCAAGGCCGCGGTCTGAGGCGGCCCATGCTGAAGTCCGCACGTTTCTACGGGCGTGTCGCCCGTCTGCTCGCCGTGATCGGCCTGGGTCTCCTGCTGGCGGTCTGGGTCGGTCTGCTGGAACGTCTGAACCGGGGCGACCTGATGGCCACCCGGCAACGCCTGACCCGCTGGTTCCTCGCCCGCCTGGCCGGTGCGCTGCCATTCCGCGTCAGCCTGGTCGGCCGCCAACCCGAGGAGCCGATGCTCTGGGTCAGCAACCATGTGTCCTGGACCGATATCCCGCTGCTCGGCGCCCTGGCGCCGCTGTCCTTCCTGTCCAAGGCCGAGGTGCGCAGCTGGCCGGTCGCCGGCTGGCTGGCGCACAAGGCCGGCACCCTGTTCATCCGCCGTGGTTCCGGCGACAGCGGCCTGGTGGGCCAGCAGCTCGGCCGCCACCTGGGGGAGGGGCGGCACCTGCTGATCTTCCCGGAGGGCACCACCACCGATGGCAGCCTGCTGAAGACCTTCCACAGCCGCCTGCTGACCAGCGCGGTGGAGACCGACGTGCCGGTGCAGCCGGTGGCCATCCGCTATCTGCGCGATGGCGGGCGTGATGAGATCGCGCCCTTCATCGGCGAGGACGACCTGCTTTCGCACCTGGTGCGGCTGCTGCGCAGCGACCGGGCCGAGGTGCAGATCCAGTTGCTCGACCCCATTCCCAGCCAGGGGCTCAGCCGCACCCAGTTGAGCCTGCAGGCGAAGCTGGCCGTGCAACGGGCACTGTTCGGCGAGGAGGAGCAGGCGCTGGCGGCCTGATCGGGCCCCAGCGCTGCCGGTTTCGTCAGTCCCTGGTTTTCGGCGGCACCGTGAGGATGTCGCAGTCCAGCTCGCGCAGGGCTGCGTCGGCCACGCTGCCGATCAGCAGGCGTTTCATCCCCGTGAGCC
>RCUL01000360.1_pt1 | contig 25464 bp, 21 predicted proteins | sample 2167521 | NCBI WGS metagenome assembly RCUL01 (sample SAMN09932745, study PRJNA488358) | compost metagenome | feature: garden; material: soil; isolation source: compost soil in acetic acid-enriched culture | place: Germany: Experimental Botanical Garden Goettingen | collected 2016-01-27
GTTGATAACTCTGCTCGACGCGCTGCTCGAAGCTGTGCAGGCGCTCGCGCAGCGGATCGAGCAGTTGGCCGAGGCGCTGCTGGCTGCTCTCGGCGAAGCGCTGCTCGCGTTCGTCGAAGATCTTCCCGGCCAGCTCGGCGAACTGCGCGCGCAGGTCGTCACGGGCTGCCTGCAGGTCGCCCAGGCGTTGTTCGTGGGCGTCGCGCTGCTCCCTCAGCTCGGCTTCCAGGCCGGCACGCTCGGCGGCCAGGCGGCGCAGCTCGGCCTCCTTGCGCTCGCGCTCCTGGTTCCAGGCCTGCAGCGCCTCGCGGGCGCTCTGGCGCTCGACGCCGAGCAGCTCGGCCTCACGGCGCAGGGCCGCCAGTTCGGCCTGCTGGGCGGCATTGAGGTGGCTGAGCTCGCGGTTCTCCTCGCGGCTGTCATCCAGTTGCACGGCCAGGCCGTCCTGGGCCAACTGGGCGTTGGCCAGGCGTTCTTCGAGCAGGGCCTGTTCGGCCTGCAGGGAGGAAAGACGCCGGTGTTGCTGCCAGGCCAGGCCGAGCAGGGGTATGGCGGCGGCGAAAAGGCCGATCAGCAGGTTGGGGATATCTAGGGGCATGAGCGACTCCGCGCTGGAATGGCGGGAGTATACCCAGCCGTCGGCGGTGCGATCAGGATTGCAGCGGGAGGCGGCTGAGCAGGCGTTTGGCTTCGTGGGAGCCCTGGGCTGCGGCCTGTTCCAGCCAGTGGCGGGCCTGCTCCGGCTCATTGATGCGCGGCTGGCTGCACAGGCGGCCCAGCTCCAGTTGCGCGCGGCGATCACCGGCGCGGGCAGCCTGGCGCAGCATGTCCAGGCCGATGCGACGATCGCGGTTGTTGCCGCAGTCGCGGCAGAGCATCTGCCCCAGGCGGCTCTGCGCGGCCACCACACCCTCCCGCGCAGGCTGCTTGAGCAACTGGCCGGCGAAGCGCTTCACGCTCGGCGCCTGGCCCAGGCGCGGGCTGTCCAGCAGCCAGAGAGCGACACGCGTCGGCAGGGTTTGCGCGGTGGAAACGGCAGCGGCAGGTACGCGGTACTTCATGAATTGGGGGGGCAGGTAGCCGGAAAGGCGCGCAACTCTACTCCTTTTTTTTGCCAGGTAAAGTCTTGCAATTGCCGCAGGTCGCGTTCTAGAGCAAGTGCTCGGGACAATCCACAGAAGCTGTGGATAACTCTGTGCAGAAGATGCTCGAAACGTCACCGAGTGCTTGTGGATCGTGGCCTCCGCTCAAACTGGCGATTTTTTCACCAATTAAAAAAATCCTTATTTTTCATATAGTTACGAAATCAGCACAGAGAATCAAGCGCTTAGCGGACAATCCAGCAGTCTTTTGCGAAGCTGCTTCGCGACTGTGCACAAGTGCAGGTTGTCAATACCCGGCTCGCCCCTTTGCGGGGCATTCGGCTCGAAAATCCAGCTGGAGCCTGTGTTGCACGGGCGTTCCAGGCAACGACGAATGGCACGAAAAAGGGGCTCCGTCAGCACGCTCCAGGCTGGTACGAACGTCCATCTGCGCCAACTCTGTGCACAAGTTCATCGTCCACTTGTACAAGCCTGCCTCCCGCCTCGCCGGGAAGGGACTTAGAATATCCCGCTCCGCCCCGCCGACCCTGTGCCCCATGGACAAAGCCCGTATCCACCGCCTGATCCTCGACAAGCTCGGTGCCGACCTGCAACTGCTGCAGCGCGCCGCGCAGACCGCCTACGAGGCGGCGACCCACGAGGAGAACGTCGCCGAGAACAAGTACGACACCCTCGGCCTGGAAGCCTCCTACCTGGCCACCGGCCAGGCCCGACGCGCCGCCGAGATCAAGCAGGCGCTGGGCCTGTTCGAGAGCCTCAGCCTGCGCCCCTTCGACCCGGCCCGCGGCATCCAGCTGAGCGCCCTGGTGCTGCTGGCCAGCGAGGATGGCCACGAGCAGCGGCTGTTCCTCGGCCCCGAGGCGGCTGGCCTGAAGGTAGTGGACCAGGGCCAGGAAATCACCGTGATCAGCCCCCGCTCGCCCCTGGGCCAGGCCCTGCTCGGCAAGGCCGAGGGTGCCGAGGTGGCCGTCGTCATCGGCAATGGCACGCAGACGTTCGAGGTGCTGGAGGTACACTGAATGCGCCGCCCAACGCTTCGGAGGCCCCATGGTCCAGCAACGCCGCCGCATCCTGCGCATCAGCTTCAATCCCCTGGTCCTGACCCTCAGTGTCGCGCTGGGGGTGTGGCTCGGTTTCATCGCCATCGGCCTGACCGGCTACCTCGGTTACAAGGCCTACATGGCTGACGCCGAAGCCCCGGTCAGCCAGGTCTTCACGCCACCACCCGCCCCGCCGGCGCCTGCCCCTGCACCGCCTGCCGTCAGCGAGGAACGCCTGCAGAAATACGAAGAGAACTACAGCGCCACCCAGCGCGCGGACAACGAGCGCCTGCAGAGGCTGGAGGAACAGCGCCGGCTGAGCGACACCAAGTGCCAGTTCTGGACCGAGCAGTACCGCAACGCGCCTACTGACAAGGCTCGTCGCAACATGGAGGAGGAGTGCAAGTAGCGGCACCCGCGCCCAGGGTGGCGGCCGGTGGGCCGAAGGCCAGGTCGAAGCCCCATTGGAACACCAGGGTGTAGCCGAGGAAGAACAGGCTCAGCGCGCCATCGGTGAGCAACGCCTGCCACCAGGTTATCCCCAGCCACCAGGCGATCATCGGGACCGTCAGCAGCGCCAGGCCCAGCTCGAAACTGCAGGCGTGCAGCACGCGCCGGGCCAGCGTGCGGCGCGGGTCGCACCGGCTGGCTTCCCAGGCCTCGAACAGGCTGTTGAAGGCCATGTTCCAGCCCATGGCCGTGGTGCACAGCAACAGTGTCAGCCCGCCGGAATCGCCGAGGCCAGCGCCGAATACCCAGGCGATGGCCGGGGCGATCAAGAGCAGGGCAAACCCTTCATGGGCTATGGCCTGCAGCAGTTTTCTCCGGGGGCCCTGCATGGCGCCGCTCCTGTCGTTGCACGGGGAATGCGGCCACTGTATTTCTATTCTCCTGAAGCAATAAGTCAGCTTCTTTCAGGAAAACTGACAGATGATTCCCAGTAACGACAGCATCCAGGTCTTCCTCGCCGTGCTCGACAAAGGCTCCTTTTCCGCGGCCGCCCGAGCCCTCGGCCGGGTGCCTTCGGCGGTGAGCATGAGCATCGCCAACCTGGAGGCGGACCTCGGCCTCAGCCTGTTCGACCGCAGCGGCCGAGAGCCACGGCCCACCGAAGCCGCCCGTGCCCTGGAGCCCCAGGCGCGTTTCATGCTGCAGCAGTTCGCCGCCTGGGACGCCCAGGCCAGGGCGCTGTCGGAAGGTCTGGAAAGCCGGCTGAGCCTGGCCATAGCCCCGGAGCTGCTGGCCTCGGACTGGGCGGCACCGCTGGCCGCCCTGGCCGAGCGTTATCCACTGCTGGAGGTGGAGGTGCTGGCGACACCCCAGGACGATGCCATCCGCCTGCTCCACGAAGGTCGGGTGCAGTTGGCGCTGGTGTTCGAGAGCCCGAACTTCGATGCTCGCGAAAATTGCCAGGAGGTGGCCCAGGAACGCCTGGTGGCGGTAATGGCGCCCCAGCACCCGGCCCTCTCCGCAGGCCGTCGGCTGCGTATCGAGGACCTGGCCGGGCACCGCCAGATAGTGGTCGCCAGCCGTGACCCGGAGCAGCAGGCGCCGCGCTTTCTCCAGGCCCACCGGCACTGGCGCACCGACAATCACACCGCCGCCCTGAGCCTGATGCAGTGCGGCCTCGGCTGGGGCCTGCTGCCCTATTCCCTGGTGCAGCCCTACCTGGCCGCAGGGAGCCTGGTGCAGGTGGAGCTGGACAATGTCACCGACGCCTTCCACCTCTGGGTCGACGTGGTCTGGTCCAACAGCCGCCCACTGGGCCTGGGCGCCCGCCACTTCATCGAACTGATGCGCGCCCGGCCACGGCGTCCCGTCTGATTCCATGGTGCCACCCGACCAAAGGCAGCCCGCGTCGCGCGACCGTCATATCGGCCTGACTAGACTCAGGGGGTGCGTCCTACACTTTGGCGCCAGAGGCGGTTCGCAATGGGTCCCGAAATCTTCATAGCCTTGATGGTCATGGGCTGGCTGCTGGCAGCGGTGGCGCTGCTCTGGGCCATGCTCAGGATCTCCCACCATCACCACCACCATCATCACGACCGGCCTTCGCCGCCCCACTCCTCGCGCTCGTTCCGGCGGCACAAGGCGAAGGGTTCCCCGGTTACTCCGCACTGACACCCCTGTCTCGAGCCCCACAGGGATGCACTCCATCCCTGTGGGGGCGAATTCATTCGCGAAAGCAGGCCTAAGGTCTGCCCAGCACCTTTGCGCACCCATGTAGGAGCGATTTCAATCGCGAAGGGTCGCGCAGCGGCCCCCTGCTGGCTGCATCGCGAATGAATTCGCTCCCACAGGAAAAGCAGTCAATCCTACGTGAACTCCAAGAAACTACAGCGATCTAGCGGAAATCCCGGCTGCGCACATCAAGCCCGGTGAGCAGCGGCGTGAGGTCCTGCAGGCGGCGGGCGATGAGGTGACGCACGCCGTCCACCGACTCCAGGCGGCCATCCACCTGCAGCAGCTGCGAGCTCACCAATACACGGCGCTGGCGTTCGGCCAGGTCGTTCCAGACCACCACATTGACCATGCCGTGCTCGTCTTCCAGGGTGACGAAGATCACCCCGCTGGCGGTCTGCGGGCGCTGCCGGCCCACCACCAGGCCGGCGACGCTGACGTTGCGTCCATGCTCCACCGCCGGCAGCTCCCGCGAGCTGCGGCAACGCCGCTTGCGCAGTGCGCCGCGCAGCAGGGCCATGGGGTGCGGCCCCAGGGTGGTGCCCAGGGTGGCGTAGTCGGCGTGGAGGTCCTCGCCCACCGAGGGCAGCGGCAGCGCCACCTGCACTTCCTCCTGCTCAGGCAGGTCGGCGAAGAGCGGCGCCTGCACCTCCACGCCGGCCACTGCCCAGCGCGCCTTGTGCCGGTGCCCGGCCAGGCCGCGCAGGGCGCTGGAGTCGGCCAGCAGCTCACGGGCACGGGCATCCAGGTGGGCGCGCCCGCAGAGGTCGCCAACGCTGGCGAAGGGCCGCGCCGCCTCGATGCGCCGCGCATCCTCCTCGCGGAAGCCGCGCACCATGCGCAGCCCCAGGCGGATGGCCAATTGATCGCCCTGCCCCACCGGCTCCAGGGAGCAGTCCCAATCGGAATGCCGCACATCCACCGGACGCACCTCGATGCCGTGGCGACGGGCGTCCTGCAGCACCTGGTCGGGGCTGTAGAAGCCCATGGGCCAGCTGTTGACCAGGGCGCAGGCAAAGGCGGCGGGCTCGTGGCATTTCAGCCAGCAGCTGGCATAGGTGAGCAGGGCGAAACTGGCGGCGTGGGACTCGGGGAAGCCGTAGCTGCCGAAGCCCTTGATCTGCTCGAAGATGCGCGCGATGAACTCCGGCTCGTAGCCCTTCTTCAGCATGCGCTCGGTCAGTCGCTGGCGGTGGGGCTCCAGGCCGCCGTGACGCTTCCAGGCGGCCATGGAGCGGCGCAGCTCGTCGGCCTCGCCGGGGCTGTAGTCGGCAGCGACTATCGCCAGCTGCATCACCTGCTCCTGGAACAGCGGCACCCCCAGGGTGCGCTCGAAGACCGGCCGCAGTTCTTTGGAGGGGTATTCCACCGGCTCCTCCCGATTACGCCGGCGCAGATAGGGGTGGACCATGTCGCCCTGGATGGGCCCCGGCCGGACGATGGCGACCTGGATCACCAGGTCGTAGAACTTCTCGGGCCGCAGGCGCGGCAGCATGGCCATCTGCGCCCGCGACTCGATCTGGAACACGCCGATGGTGTCGGCGCGGCTGATCATCTCGTAGGTAGCGGGGTCATCCGCGGGAATGCCCGCCAGCGTCAGTTTCCTGCCGCGATAATCCTCGATCAGCTTGAAACAGCGGCGCAGCGCACTGAGCATGCCGAGGGCGAGGACATCCACCTTGAGCAGGCCCACCTGGTCGAGGTCGTCCTTGTCCCACTGGATCACGGTGCGCCCGGCCATGCTGGCATTCTCCACCGGCACCAGGCTGTCCAGCGGCTGCTCGGAAATGACGAAGCCTCCGGGATGTTGCGACAGGTGGCGGGGAAAGCCGATCAGCTCCCCGGTCAGCGCCAGCACCCGACGCAGCACCGGGCTCTGCGGGTCGAAGCCAGCCTCGCGCAGGCGCTCGGCCGACGGCAGCTGGTCGCTCCAGCTGCCACAGCAGTCGGCCAGGGCGTTGACCTGGTCAGGCGACAGGCCCAGGGCCTTGGCCACGTCGCGTATCGCCCCGGCACCATGGTAGGTGCTGACCACCGCGGTGAGCGCCGCCCTGCCCCGCCCATAGCGCTGGAATACGTACTGGATGACTTCCTCACGGCGTTCGTGCTCGAAGTCGACGTCGATGTCCGGCGGCTCGTTGCGCTCCTTGGAAAGAAAGCGTTCGAACAGCAGGTCGATCTTGTCCGGGTCGAGTTCGGTGATCCCCAGGGCGAAGCACACCACCGAATTGGCCGCCGAACCGCGCCCCTGGCAGAGGATGTCCTGGCTGCGGGCGAAGCGGACGATGTCGTGCACGGTGAGGAAGTAGCTTTCGTAGCTCAGCTCGGCGATCAGTTGCAGCTCCTTTTCCGCCAGGCGCCACGCCTTGGCGCTGGCCCCCTCCGGCCAGCGCCAGGCCATGCCCTTTTCGGTCAGCTCGCGCAGCCAGCTGCTCGGACTGTGGCCTTCCGGCACCAGTTCGTGGGGGTACTGGTACTTCAGTTCGCCCAGGTGGAAGGAGCAGCGACGCGCGATATGCACCGATTCGGCGAGCAGCTCCGCCGGGTAGATTCCGGCCAGCACCTCGCACCTGCGCAGGTGGCGCTCGCCGTTGGGAAACAGCCGCTGCCCGGCCTCGGCCACGGTGCAATGGTGGCGCACGGCGGTCATGCAGTCCTGCAGGGCGCGGCGGCCACGGGCATGCATGTGCACATCCCCCGTCGCCACCGGCGGGATGCCCAGGCCGCCGGCCAGGGCCAGCAGGCGCGCCAGGCGACCGGCATCGTCCGGCCCCTGGTGCAGTTCCACCGCCAGCCACAGGCGTTCGGGGAAACAGTCGCGCAGCCAGCGGCCTTCGCGGTCGTCATCCTCGACGTCGGGCACCCAGAGGGCCAGCAGGCCGTCCGTTGGCTCGGCCAGGTCTTCGCGCAGCAGGCGGTACTCGCCCTTCTTCGCCCGGCGCCGGGCCTGGGTGATGAGGCGGCAGAGGCGCTGGTAACCGGCCAGGTTCTCCACCAGCAGCACCAGCTTGGGCCCGCCCTCGACGCGCACCTCGCTGCCGATCACCAGGGGAAGATGCGCCTCCTTGGCCGCCTGCCAGGCCCGGACCACACCGGCCAGGGTGCATTCATCGGTGATCGCCAGGGCCTGGTAGCCGTGGAGGGCGGCGCGCTGGAACAGCTCCGTGGCGCTGGAGGCGCCGCGCTGGAAGCTGAAGTTGGACAGGCAGTGCAGCTCGGCGTAGGCGCTCATGCGAACCAGCCGTGCAGCAGCAACGGCCCCTCCCCGCCCACCGCCCGGTAGGCCCAGCCGCGCTGGCCGCTGCGGGTTTCCACCAGGTAGTAGTCGCGGCGTACGTCGCCACCGTCCCACCAGCCGGACTCGATGCGCTCGGGGCCGGCGAGTATGCGCAGGGCCGCTTCGCGCAGGGGCACGGGCTCGCGCAGCAGCCAGCCGGGGCGCGGCGAGCCGGGCAGCGGCGAGGCCGGCGGGGCGTCGCCGTCCAGTTGCCAGGCGCACTCGGGGCGGTGGTCGGCGCGGGCGGCGAGGCCGTGTACGGCCTCGTCCCCCAGGCGCGCACGCAAGCGCTCACGCAGTTGCTCCCAGGGCAGGGATTGCTGCGGGCGCTCGTCGAACAGCTCGCGGCGCTCCGGCACGAAGGCCGGCAGGTCCCGCGCCTGCAGGCGGAAGGCACGCACCGGCGCGGGCACCTGCAACTGCTCCAGGCGCCCGCGGGCCAGCTCGAAGAGCATGGCCGCCTCGCGCTCGGCGCTGAGCAGGCCCACCGGCACCTGGGTGTCGCCGAGGTCGCGGTGCTCCAGGTACAGGGTGAAGCGCTGCACGCCACTGTCGCGACCGGCGAGGAAGGCGGCCAGGTCGGCGGTGAGGCGGCGCAGGGGGAAGAGCAGCGCCTGGTGGGATTCCACCTCGAAGTTCAGCTCGATGCGCACGTCGAACTCATCCGGCGGCCGGTAGCACTCCAGCGCCAGGGGCCGCTCGCCGAGCAGGGTATCGAGGTGCTGCAACACCTCGGCCGGGAAGCGCCGAGCCACCGTCTCCCGTGGCAGCGCCAGCACCTGCTCCAGATGGCGCAGGCCCATGCGGGCGAAGGCGATGGCGGCCTCGCGGGCAAGGCCGGCGCGCTCCACCGGCATCCGCCCGAGGGCCTGGCGCAGCTCATCCTGGCTCGCCACCGCCAGGCCGTCGTAGGCGTTGGCCAGTATCCGTGCCGCCGCCGGGTTGGGTGCGGCCACGATGCGGTGACGAAAGCCCAAGGCCGCCAGCTCCCGGCGCAGGCGCGCCTCGAAGCGCGGCCAGGGGCCGAACAGGGCGAAGCTGGATTCCACCTCCAGCAGCAGGCAGCGCGGGTAGCGCAGGCTGACCTGGGAGCTGAAGCGATAGGCCCAGGCCGCGAGCAGCTGCTGCCAGTGCTCGATCCGGGCCGGGTCGTATTCGACCAGGGTAAAGTCGCGGGTCAGGACGTGGGCGGCGGTCAGCGACTGGCCGGGCCGCAGGCCCAGTGCCCTGGCCGCCGGATTGAGGGCGCGCAGCACGCGGCGCTGCGGCGTGCCGGTGACCAGCGCCAGGGGCGCCTCCGGGTCGGGGTGGCCGCGCAGCACGCCATCCAGCGCCAATTGCGGCAGCAATATGCAGGCCCAGCGCATGGCGGCGTCACCGGGCCAGGGCGATGGGTGCCGCCGGCGGCAGGCCGCCACGGCACTTGAGCACCCGCATCTGCGCCGGCCGGCCATCGACGGCAATGCGCAGGGCCGCTGGCGAGGGGTTGAAGGCGGCCTCCAGCGGGCGGTAGGCAAAGGCCAGGGTCTGGCCGGTTTCGGCGGCCACCTGCAACCGGCGCAGGGCGCGGTCGTCGGCCTGCTGCGGCCAGCACAACACCGCGCCGCAGCTACCCGAACGCAGGCACTGCTCGGCTGCCCAGAGGGCGTCACGGCCGCTGGCTTCCACCAGCGCCAGCCAGCGCAAGTCGACCCCGGCGGCCAGCCAGGCCTGTGGATAAGGGATATGCGGCGGCGCCACCAGCACCACCCGCTCGGCGCTGGCGGTCAGCCGTGCCAGGGTCGGCCAGAGCAGGCGCAATTCGCCCAGGCCAGTGGCCGGGACGAGTATTTCGCTGAGCGCGGCCTCGGGCCAGCCACCACTGGGCAGGGCCGCATCCAGGGCGGCAAGGCCGGTGGGCTGGTCGCTGCTGGCCGGCTGCGCACTGGGCTGGCCCTTCCAGACCCGCCGCTCGTTGAGCAGGGTATCGAGGGCAACGACAGCGCCCATCAGCGCCCGTCCGCGGAAAAGAAAAACGGCAGCCCCAAGGACGGGCTGCCGATGGGGCCAGGAAGAATTACCGAGGCCATTGGGGGAAATCCTACGAATACTGTATTTATATACAGTTAATCGTACAGACTTCTCCCGGTCAATCAGGGAAAGACGGAAGGCCTGCGGGAGCACTCGGCTCCCGCAGGTCAGGCGGTCAGCCCATCACTTGACGTAGTGGCTACCCCAGCGCTCGACCTGGCGCACCGACTGCTGGCGCAGGGTGGTGGCGCCCTGGGCTTGTTCGGCGGCGGCTATCTCCTTGTCGATGATCCGGGTGGACAGCGACAGCCAACTGGTGGCGAACGCCATGGCATCCCCGTTGATCTCCAGGGCATTCAGGTCGATGTTGCCGATACCGTCGCAAGCCTGGTGGTAGCAGGGGTCGAAGGGCTGGCCGGCGGAGCCGCCGTACTTCTGCGCCTGCTCCTCGCTCTTGATGTCTTCGGCGCCGGTGAACAGGCCGCCGAAGGGGATGCCCACTTCGAAGAACTGCGCGTAGTCGGAGCGGAAGTCGATCTCGGTGCCCTCGAAGCCTTCGCCGCGCAGCTTGAAGTAGGCCTCGAACAGACGCTCGATGGCCGCCGACCCGGGCGGGCCCTGCAGGCCGAAGGACGAACCGTCGCCGTCATAGATGAAGTTGGCGAAGTTCGGCGAGCCGATCATGTCGAAGTTGAGGTAGGCCTTGATCTTCTGCCTTTCCTCGTCGCTCAGGCTGTTGACGTAGAAGGTCGAGCCCACCAGCCCGGACTCCTCGGCGCCCCACCAGGCGAACCGTACCTTGTTCTGCGGGTGTGCCTTGCGCAGCAGCACGGCCATCTCCAGCAGCGCCGCACTGCCCGAGCCGTTGTCGTTGATGCCGGCCCCCTCGAATACCGAGTCCAGGTGCGCGCCGGCCATGACCACGTTGTTCGGATTGCCGCGACGGGTCTCGGCCACCAGGTTGAAGGTCTCGGTTTGCTCGCGGATCACGTCCACCACCATGCGCAGTTGCAGCCCGGCGGTCTGCGACCAGGCCACGCCGTTGTCATAGGTGGCGAACTGCACCGGGATGCCGCCCTCGTAGGTTTCGCCCAGGGTGACGTTCTCCAGGCCCTTGCGGTCCTCGGTGTTGCCCTGGTTGAAGATGATCACGCCAACCGCACCGGCGGCCGCGGCGTTCTCCGCCTTCACCTCGAAGTTGCAGCTACCGCGCTGGATGAGGGCGATCGAACCGCTGGGGAAGCCGGCAAAATCCTCCACTTCGCAGCCGCTGGTGGAGGTGTTGCCGGCCCCCAGGGCCAGGTCCACCGCCGCCACCGGGGCGCTGACATCACCCGGATCGGTCTGCGACAGGTAGTTGAAATCCTCCTCCCAGACATAGCTGACCGGCTGTGGCACCAGCGCCTGCAGGGTACCCGGCCCCTTGGGGAAGAACGCGGTGAAGGGGAACGGCTGCACCCGCACCTGGTAGCCGGCGCGTTCCAGGGTCTTCTTCACGTAATCGATGGAGGCGTTGTAGCCCGGCAGGCCGGCGGCACGGTTGCCGTCGTTGAGGGTGGCGATGTCCTGCAGCTCCTGCAGGCGGGTCATCACATTGCCCGCCTCCAGACAGCGCGGCAGGCCCAGCGGTGTGCCGACCAGAACCGGCGACTTGCAGATGGAGGGGTTGGGTTTGCCCGGGCTCCAGAACTCGCCGAAGGCATCGCCTTCAGCGGCCGGGGCGGCGAGCGTGGAAGTGGAAGCGGCTAGAACGAGAGAACCAACAACACGTCTGACACTGTTCTTGTGGGTCATGACTTCAATCCTGTGAAGTGGTTGTAGGCAGGCCTGCTATGGCATTGCGCCATTGTCCGGTACGGCATCCTCGGGACGGGCCTAGGAAAAGAGACTGGTCGACTCGTCGTTCGGTTCTTTTTGTTTTTGCGCGAAAACGTGCACTTGGTCGCCTTTTGGGAGCATTTTCGCCGGCGTTCGTGCAGGCAAGAGGCCATCAGCGCAACGGAAAACCCAGGCTTGGTGCCAGCGGCCACGCTGCAGTCGACCGAGAACATGGCGCCAGTACGACTCTGGCGGCATGGGTCGTTTGCGCTCATGGCACTTGCGGTTGCAGTAGCAACAGGCCGCGACGATGTTCTCCTGCCCATCCCCTCCCCCTTCGCTGCGCGCCAGCAAGTGCTCGGCGGTGCACCTGAAGAACCAGGCCCGGCCCACGGACACGCCGTACTTGCGGGCAAAGCCCTCGACACCCGCCAGCCACATGGCGGCGGCGCAATAGAAGCAGCGGCCGGACTGGCTGAGATAGGCGGCGAGGCGATGTTGGCGGAGAGGGTTGGGCATGGGGGCCGGTCCTTGGCTGTATGTGGCTGGCCATTACATCGATCACGCGGTGGTTTCTTGAGTCCTCTTTCATCGTCCTGAGCAATCGCCCAGGCAGCGTGATGATGCAGCTTAGTAGCGCATAATTCACAATATATTGTGAAGACCAAGGCAAACCCGTCGCCGACAGTTCCCTACTTCGAGCAGGGGGCGCGCTTTGGACATTGGGTTGGCATTCGGAATGGCGTTACGCCAAAAACGAAAGGAGCTTGGGTATACCCAAGAGCAACTGGCGCACGAGGCGGATGTCCAGCGGAACTACGTGAGCCTGATTGAACGTGGCATCAACCAGCCCACCATCACGGTTATCTTCAAGCTGGCAACTGCATTGAGATGCAGCCCTTCCTCACTCATCTCAGACGTCGAGAGAATTGCGTCGGCCGAGTAGCCGTTTATCTGCGGCACGAACGGCCCCCTCTCCCTCTGGGAGAGGGGCTTGGGCGGGCCGCGTTCGGATGAGGGATGGTGGGAACGGCACAACATCGGGCGTGGCGGAATTTCGCGAGTAAACATCCACGTTCGTAGAACCTGGACTTGCTTTTGCCCCCTATAAGGGGGCAGGGCCTACCTACGCATCCGGGGCGCAACGCCTGCACTTGCCCCACCGTAGGGTGCGCCATGCGCACCGATCGCGGGATCAACCGCTGCGCCTCACTCAATCGGTGGTGCGCACGGCGCACCCTACCTGGCCAACTCCGTCGCTTAAGTCGTCACAGGCAGAGCCGGTGACTCATGACCATGCCCTAAGGACGTGGTTTCCCAAGTTCAAGTGAAACGAAAACAGGTCCTCGAAAGGGACCGATCATTCCCAATCTGGGACCGATTCCCGCCCTGCCCCGCTCACGCGGAACTCAGGCGTAGGGCGTAGGGTGAAAATCCACGAAGTGGATTTCCACCATCGGGGAGCCGAGGCCTCGCTGCCGGCTGGCAGCGCGCATTGGTGGAGCGGTGGAGCCTGGTCCACCCTACGCACGGGTAGTGCATGGGGCGGGCTTGGCTAAGCAGGGTGAAAGCCATATAGTTCCCAAATTGGGACCTATCATTCCCTTTTTGGGACCTTTTAAAGCACCATGCAATCGATCTCCCTGAGTGACGCCCTGTTCACCGCTACCCAGCAAAAAGTGCTCGGCCTGCTGTATGGCAAACCTGGGCAAAGCTTCTACGCCAACGAAATCGCCCGGTGGGCCCAGGTTGGCAAAGGCAGCGTCATGCGCGAACTGGATCGGCTCCAGAGTGCCGGTGTGCTGACCATGGTTCGCCAAGGCAATCAGACTCACTACCAGGCCAATCCGGATTGCCCGATCTACCGGGAGCTGCTGGGGATAGTCCAGAAGACCCTCGGGATTGCCGAGCAACTGCGCCAGGCCCTCGCGCCACTGGCAGGGAGTTTGGCCTGGGCTTTCGTATATGGCTCAATGGCCAAGGGTACGGCCAATGCCAACAGCGATATCGACCTGATGCTGATTGGCGACAGCCTGCACTACAGCGATGTAATGGAACGCCTGCTACCTGTGGAGGAACGGCTGGGTCGCACCATCAACCCTACCCTTTACTCACCCGAGGACTGGCGGGCCAAGTACCTGGACGGCAATAGTTTCGTGCAGCGGGTCGAGCAGCAGGAAAAGCTGGAGATACTGGGAAACAACCCTATGGAGGCCAAGGATGGGCAGTGAAGAAAATCTGGAAAACCTTGTACGAAGCGGCGGCCTGAAAGCCGAACCACCGGACCGCAAGGAGTGCGACGGACTGCTCCGCTCCGCAATCGACCGTTTGAAAGACGCCCATAACCCGGCTCTTTCCTTTGCCAGCCGCTTCGACCTGGCCTACAACGCCGCACATGCCTTGGCCCTTACCGCCCTGCGCCTGCATGGATATCGCTCGGATCGGCGCTACCTGGTATTCCAATGCCTCATCCATACCCTGGCGCTCAGCAAGATCCAGGTCCGGCTCTTCGCCCTTTGCCACGAGCGGCGAAACCTCGCCGAATACGAGGGATACATGGATGTGGACGAGCCGCTTCTGGCCGAACTGCTGGCGGCGGTGGATGCCCTGTTGCCTGCAGTACATGCTGCACGTGCAAAGCTGGAGTGACGCAGGCCCACGCTTCCCGCCCTCCCCCACTCACGCGGAACTCAGGGCACGCTCCGACTCATCCAGGTGCTCCAGCAGCGCCACCCTCGCCGCATCCCGCAGGCTGATGGCCTCCGACCAGCCCGGCCCTTGCGCCAGCAATGGCGCGCACAGGCTCACGTGGATCGCCTGCCGTAGCGGGAACCACTGGCCGTCACGCAGCACCGTGCGCGTGCCGCGGATGGCGACCGGCACCAGGGGAACACCGGCATTCGCGGCGAGCACGAAGGCGCCCATGTGGAAGGGCCGCAGGCCCTGCGCGCGGCTGAAGGTCCCTTCCGGGAAGAACACCAGGGACTGGCCCTCGCGCAGCGCCTCGGCCAGGGCCTCACTGTCCGCGACGCTGCGTTGCAGGTCGAAGCGCTCGACGAAGCGCGCGCCGAGCTTGCGCAGGAACAGGCCGGCGAGCCACTGGCTGGCCAGCTCGCGCTTGGCGACGAAGGCGAACCGCGGCGGTAGCGCCGCGCAGAGGATGACACCGTCGAGGTAGCTGGCATGGTTGGCGGCCAGCACGCTCGGCCCGGCCTTCGGCATATGCTCCACGCCCTCGACGCTGAACGGCACCCCGGCCAGGCGAACGAACAGGCGCGCCGCCAGCCGGGTGAAGATGCGGCACCAGTTCTGGCGCGGCAGGATCGCCACGCCCAACCAGGCCAACGGCGCGACCAGCCAGAACAGCAGCCAGATATAGACGGCGTAGGGCAGATTGCGGCCCGATCGCCAAGCGCGCCCGAGATAGCCGCGGATGGCCTGCCCCAGCAAGTGCAGTACCTGGCGCCACGGGGCCAGGCCCGGCCGCCCCACTTCGTCGCGCAGGTACAGCTCACGGCAGGCGGCCCGGCGGATCTTGCCGCTGGAGGTCTTGAGCACGCTCCGCGGCGGCGCCAGGACGATGTCGTCAGGCGGCACACCGGCAAGGTCGACCACCACTCGATTGATGGCCTGGCGCAGATCCCGCTGCGCCGCCGCGTCCCTCTCGGCACTTTCCGCCATCACCACCAGGCGGTCGGTGCCTGTGGCCGGGTCCGGGCTGCCGAATACCGCGATGCATCCCTTGCGCAGGCCCGCGAGGCTGCCGACCGCCGCTTCGACGTCGTAGGGGTAGATATTGCGGCCGGCGCGGATGATCAGGTCCTTGGACCGGCCGGTGAGGTAGAGCTCGCCATCGGCCATGTAGGCCAGGTCGAGGGAGTCCATCCAGCCATCGCGCAGCACCCGGCGGGTCTCCTCCGGGGCGCGGTAGTAACCGGCGCTGGTGGACGGCCCGCTGAATTGCAGGCGGCCTTCCCGGCGTTCGGGCAGCTCGATGCCATTGCCATCGACTATGCGCAACTGGTGGCCCGGCAAGGGCCGGCCGCAGGAGACGAAGCCCAGGGTGGCGCCGTCGTCGGCCGCGACGGGAAGAGCCAGGCCCCGGACCTGGAAGGCCTCGCGCTGCACCCGGTCGACCCGCGGCCCGCGCCCCAGGGGCGGGAAGGCTACGCCCAGGGTGCCCTCGGCCAGGCCATAGACCGGTGCCAGCGCGCCGGGCTCCAGGCCATAGCGGGCGAAACGTTCGGTGAAGCGCTGCAGGGTGTCCGGGTTGACCGGTTCGGCCCCATTGAGGGCCAGGCGCCAACTGCCGAGGTCCAGCCCTTCGAGCTCGGCGTCCTTGATCTTGCCCAGGCACAGTTCGTAGGCAAAGTTGGGCGCCGCCGACAGGGTGCCGCGAAAGCGGTGGATCTCCCACAACCAGCGTGCCGGCCTGGCCAGGAAGGCCAACGGCGACATCAGCACCAGGCTGAAGCCGTAGTACAGACTGCCCAGCCAGGCGCCTATCAGCCCCATGTCGTGGTACATGGGCAACCAGCTGACGAATACATCCCGGGGCCCCACCTGGAGCGAGGTCCCCATGGCGCGCAGGTTGGCCAGCAGGTTCGCGTGGCTCACCATCACGCCCTTGGGCTGGCCGGTGCTGCCGGAGGTGTACTGCAGGAAGGCGATATCTTCCGGCTTCCGTGCCGGCGTCATGCACTCCTCTTCCTCATCAGCCAGCTCGGCCACGCTGGCGATGCGCGCAAGGCTCGGGACCTGGGAGCGGAGCAGTTGGGCGAGCAGCTTCGCCTCCGCCACCGTGATCAACACCCTGGCCTCGGCATTGCGCAGGATGCCGGCTTGGCGCCGCAGGTGATCCTCGATCTGCGACAGGCGCAGCGGCGGGTAGATGGGCACCGGGATGCCGCCGGCCAGCAGGATTCCGAAGAAGCCCAGCAGGAAATCGCGACCGGTCGGCAACATCAGCGCCACGGTCTGTCCGGCGCGCAAGCCACCCCGCTGCAGCCCCGCCGCAACCCTCCGGGCTTCGCGCAACAGGTCGCCGTAGCGGATGTCCTCCGGCCGGTCGTCGTCACCCAGCAGGCGCACGTGGATGTGCCCTGGCTGATGCTGCGCATGCCAGTTCAATACATCGACCAGGGTGCGTGCGGTATCCGGCGCCAGCTCCTCGAAGCTGCCGGCCGCAACGGGATCCATCACGGAGGAAGGCTGGCCAGACCGGCCGGCAGCACTGCCGCGCAGAACCTGCAGCACGTCTGCAGGCGTGCTGGCCGAGGCGAACAGCTCTTGCGGCAGGCGCACTCCGAACGTCTGCTCGATCCGCGACCAGAGTTCGACCCGGGCCAGGCTGTCCACGCCCAGGTCGCGGTCCAGCACGCTGTGCAGGCTGACGCGCAATCCCGGCGTCGCTTGTGGGCGCAACTCGGCCACGGTGCGCTGGACGACGCCGAGCAATTTTTCCGCGTCCTCATCGAAGCCAGGATCGGCGCGGGTTTCCGGAGGCGGATGAGACATCGAAGGCCCTCGTCAGGAAAGATCCTCGATTTGTCGGATTATGCGCCCATCCAGGCCCTTGCGAGCCTGCAGGCCAGCCGTGCTGTATTACAGGGATTGACACTTGGCCAGCCCGGAAAAGCAAAAGCCCCTGAAACTCCGGGAGAGTCAGGGGCTCAGGTACTGGGTTGGAAGGGCCGCTACCGCAGCCCCTCCAACAGTCTCACGCGTCAGCCTGCAAAGTCCTTTTCCCCCTCCTCCAGCGACTGGCCACGGGTCTTGTACATCGATACCACCACGCCGCCTATCAGCAGGCCCAGAGTCACGCTCAGGGAAATCACCGCAGGAATCTTGCCGATAATGCCGACCAGGAAGATCTTCGCGCCGATGAACACCAGCACCAGGGCCAGGGCGTACTTCAGGTAGGCGAAGCGATGGATCATCGCCGCCAGGGCGAAGTACAGGGCACGCAGGCCGAGGATCGCGAAGATGTTCGAGGTGTAGACGATGAACGGGTCCTGGGTGATGGCGAAGATCGCCGGCACGCTGTCGATGGCGAACACCAGGTCGGCGCACTCGATGAGTATCAGCGCAAGGAACAGCGGAGTTATCCACAGCACGCGCTTGCCCGAGGCATCCGGCTGATGGACGAAGAAACGCTGTTCATGCAGACGATCGGTGACCCGAAGGTGCTTGCGCAGGAACTTCACCAGCACGTTGTCATCCAGGTTCGGATGCTCATCCACCCTGGAAAACAGCATCTTCACCCCGGTGATGGCGAGGAACACGCCGAACACATAGAGGATCCAGCTGAACTCGTGGATCAGCGCGGCACCCAGGCCGATCATGATCGCGCGCAGCACGATCACGCCCATGATTCCCCAGAACAGCACCTTGTGCTGGTACTGCCGTGGAATGGCCAGGAAGCTGAAGATCATCGCCATGAGGAACACGTTGTCCATCGACAACGATTTCTCGATGAGAAAGCCCGTGAGGTAATCCATGCTGGCGTCGCCGCCCTTCTGGAAGAACACCCACAAGCCGAACAACAGGCCGGCGCTGATGTAGCCACCGGACAGCAGCAGACTCTCGCGCACGCCGATTTCGCGATTTTCGCGATGCAGCACGCCGAGGTCGAAGGCCAACAGGGAAACTACTACAGCGATGAAGACCAGCCACAACCAGGTGGCCGTGCCGAGGAAGTCGGCGAAGAAGAACGGTTCTAGGGCGCTCATGAAGCCCCTCCTTACAGTCGAAGTTGTACAGACTGTGACTCCGACATCGCGACCATCGGTCGCCAGAGGGGCCCGGCTTCACGCCGCGCACCTTACAAAGCCCCGGCAAGGCATTCAACAGAACAGGTTTTGCAGAGTATTTCCCCTGTGCCAGGACCAAGGGCCACGCGCATCTGGCGGCGGATCAACTGCAGGACGCGGCGAAGCTCGGACCTGTCGAAGATTTTCGACACTTGGCCGACCTAGAAAGCAAAAACCCCAGAAACTCTAGAGGCTTCAGTGGCTTAGGCATTGGATATGGCGAGAAGATAGGGATTTTAACCCCATTGAGCGATTTCCAGAACCGCTGGAAACCACTGGAATCCGAGTACGTAGCAATCTGGACTGGTCTATGACGGCCTCCAACGGCCTCGGTTTTGTCCTAATTTTGCCCTAGGCTCTCTTGGCCGTGTCTATAGATGCCATGCCCCATGTCGCAATCTGCTCAACGAGACGCATTGAGCTGTCCTCTTAGCGACCTCGACCTAAGGCGCGCGCCAACCACTTAGCCGCCCGCACCAATTAGGCAGCCAATGAAGACTCATTACTCGGCTGAGCGCCCTTGTTCCCGCAACCTATCCAAACGATTGGCAACGGCACAACTGACCACACCGATAACCAGTAATGCTGTGAAGTCGATTTATCTACGGATAGCGGCATCCGTCGTCGCCTCACCGATCGGGAAGGTAGCAAATGGAAAGAGCCGACGAATAGCAAGGCGCCCCCTGGGTTATTGACGACCAGTTCCGCCCGGCTAAGCCGGGCGTCCTCGTGATTGCTCAGATCTTAAAGCTTGTGCACCCAGCGAAAGACGAAACGATTGCCTTCGGTCCTGTTTTCCGCCTCGGATTCGAAGTACAGGTTGGCGTAGATCAAATCGTTCCTGGAAAAGGCGTACATCGCACCGGAGCCGATGGCGAAGACTTTTTCACGTCGACCGGAAACGGCATGGCCGTCGATTTCAGTGTCCGTGAACTGCTTCAGCCAATAGCCATTGATACCCACATGAAACTGCTGGGTCAGCGCATAGGCCGCGTTGAAGTTGAGGTGCACGGCCTGCCCGGCCTGGACGTCCTCGGCACCCGCGCCGTAAAGGGCGGGAGCACGCATATCTTCGGTAAAGGCCTGGAGAGCAAGTCCGGGACGGATATGATGGTGTCGGTGCTTAGCCGTCAGCTGTGTCGTCTATGGGCGCCATCCGAACCCTGGGCTCTCGCCAAACCACTCCAAGGCTTGTTCCCGCAGTGCATTCGCCAGCGGCGAATTGCTGCGAGCCCGCGGCTGGGCTAGCACAATGTGCTGTAGAGGCAGCGGATCGGCTATCGGACGAATCGCCAGCGCCTGACCATCGTAGCTGTGGTCGCCGAAAGGCCGGGTGTAGGCAACAGCCACGCCGAAACCGTTCGCCACCAGACCACGCTGCAGCTCGAACGAAGCGGTTCTGCTGACGCTCTGAGGCTGCAGGCCGTGGAAGCGGAAGAGGTCCAGAAAGTGCTGTGCACTGTAGGCCTGCTCCGTCAGCACCAGAGGGTATTCGCAGAGCTGCTTCAGACTGACTTCACTGTGGCTGGCCAGTGGGTGGTCGAGCGGCAATAGCGCATGGGCCGGCAACTCGCAGAGCACGGTGCTCTGTATGCCATCGGGCAGTCCGAGATCGTAGCTCAGCGCAGCGTCCAGGTTGCCGTTGCTCAGCTGCTTGCCGATCTGGTCGAAGCCGTATTCGCGAATCGTCACTTCGATGCCCGGATGGCACTCCTTGAGGCTACGCAACAATTTCGGCAAGCAGTACGGAGCAAGGTCCTCGAAACAGGCGAGCGTCACTTCGCCCGTCAGGGTGCAGTCGTCATTGGCCAGGTTCTCCAGCTCACGCACGTTGGCGACGATCTGCTCTGCCTTCTCCATCACCAACCGGCCAAACGGCGTCGGCGTCACTCCCTGGCCGCGCTGACGAACGAACAGCACCTGGCCCAGGTGTTCCTCCAGCTCATTAAGCGCGGCAGAGACCGCCGGCTGCGACACATTCAGGCGTTCAGCCGCCTGGGTAATGTTGCCGTGCCGGGTGACCGCTAGCGCACAACGGATATGGCGCAAAGTGATCTTCATCAGAAATCCTGAGGAGCCAGATCGGAACATATTATTTTATTTTTGGATGGGCCTGGGGAATAGTCCGGCTGTGGTCGCGGTGATCATGGCGACCGTAACGCAGGAGTCCTCATGAACACGACTGTTACCCCTTTGGTTTCGGCGTCGGATATCGCGGCCTTCCAACGCGATGGCGCGATCTGTCTACGTGGAGCGTTCAAGGACTGGATCGGGTTGATCGCTGAAGGCATCGAGCGCAATCAACGTGAACCCGGTCCTTACGCTACCAACGTAGTCGCTACCGGCGAGCCCGGCGGCTTCTTCGATGATTACTGCAACTGGGAACGCATTCCCGAGTTCACCACCATCGTCCGCGAATCGCCGGCTGCCGCCATCGCGGCATCGGTCATGCAGTCGCCCACCGCCCAGTTCTTTCACGACCATGTCCTGGTCAAGGAGCCGGGGACCCAGAAGCCGACGCCCTGGCACCAGGACATCCCCTACTACTTTGTCGACGGCGAGCAGACCGTCAGCCTGTGGATCCCGGTCGACCCGGTGCGCGAGGCGACCTTGCGCCTGATCGCCGGCTCCCATCAATGGGAACAGTGGGTACTGCCGCTGCGCTGGAAGGACGACACCAGCTTCTACGACGATGTGAGCCGCTATCGAGCAGTGCCGAATCCGGATGTCGAACCCGGGATGCAGGTGCTGGAGTGGGAGATGGAGCCGGGGGACGCCGTGTTGTTCGACTTTCGCACGGTACACGGCGCGCGTGGCAACCTCAGCCAGGCCCGCCGGCGCGTGCTGTCGCTGCGCTGGCTCGGTGAGGATGCGCGCTACGCCGAGCGCCCGGGCAGGACCTCGCCGCCGTACCCCAATCACGGCATGCAACCGGGCCAGCGCCTGCGGGAAGACTGGTTCCCACGGATCTGGCCAGAGGCCTGACCGCGATACGGACGAGAAGACCAACAAGAGCCTGACAGCGTCTCAGCCGACGATCAGGCCGACCACCATAGCTGAGGAGACAGCCATGCCGAGCCAAACCATCCCGTCTGGAATACGCGAGTTGATGCCATCCATGGTCGCGCTGCGCCAGCATCTGCACGCCCACCCTGAACTGAGCTACGAAGAGTTCGAAACCAGCCGCCTGGTGGCCGAAAAGCTGCGAGGCTGGGGCTACGACGTTCATCACGGCTTGGCCGGCACCGGCGTGGTGGCCTCGCTGGCCAAGGGCCAAGGCAGCCGAATCATCGGTCTGCGCGCGGATATGGATGCCTTGCCCATCATGGAAACCAGTGGCTTGCCGTATGCGAGCCGGCATGACGGGAAGATGCATGCCTGTGGCCATGACGGGCATACCGCGATGTTGCTGGCTGCGGGGCAATGCCTGGCCGAGAAAATCGACTTCGACGGCACCGTGCGCCTGATTTTCCAGCCCGCCGAGGAGGGACACGTGGGCGCGCGCAAGATGATCGAGGACGGCCTGTTCGAGCTGTTTCCCTGTGATGCGGTGTTCGCCATGCACAACTGGCCCGGCTTGCCGGTCGGCAAATTCGGCTTTCTGCCCGGGCCGTTCATGGCCTGCGCCGATACGGTGACCATTCGCATCAACGGTCGCGGCGGCCACGGTGCCATGCCCCAGGATACGGTGGACCCGGTGGTGACCGCGGCAGCACTCGTCCTGGTGTTGCAAACCGTGGTCGCACGCAACCTGCCTCCCCTGGACATGGGCGTGGTTGGCGTTGGCTCCATCCATGGCGGCAGCAGCTCGACGGTCGTGCCGACCTACGTCGAGTTGGCGGTAACGGTCCGGGCCCTGAAGGAGACGACCCGCCAATTGCTGCTGCAACGTATCGAAGCACTGGCCCATGCCCAGGCCGAAGCGTTTGGGGCTACCGCTGACGTTTCGGTCAGCCCCAACGCCTTCCCGGTGCTCTACAACCACCCGCAGGAAACCGCCTTGGCCCGCTCGGTAGCCTTGGAGTGGCTAGGCGAGGAGGGGCTGGTCGCCGATATGCAGCCGATGACCTGCAGCGAAGATTTCTCCTTCATGCTGCAGGCCTGTCCTGGCTGTTACCTGATCATGGGAAACGGCGAAGGGGCGGAGGGCGGCTGTCTGTTGCACAACCCCGCCTATGACTTCAACGATGCGAGCCTGCCGTATGGCGCCAGCTACTGGGTGAAGCTGGTGAGCGCCTTTCTCGATCCGGCCGACTGATCCAAGCCTCTGGATGTCGTTCCGGCCGGGCCAGCCCAGGCCCGGCCGCTCGTGAATGCGTATCCCTTGTCTGCAAGGAGAATGTCATGGCCGTTCTTTCGCAATCCTTGGCGCCCGTTGCGGCGTCGCACATAAGTGTGTCGCGCCGGCGGGTGATCGTCGGCACCACCATTGGCAACGCCCTGGAGTTCTTCGACTTCACGGTGTTCAGCTTTCTGATGCTGTTCATCGGGCCGCTGTTTTTCCCGACGGCCTCCGGCTACGGTCAGCTGCTGCTGACCACTGCCACCTTTGGCGTGGGTTTTCTGATGAGGCCGGTAGGCGCGTTGCTGATCGGTTCCTATGCCGACCGCTTCGGTCGGCGTTCCGCCATGACCCTGACGCTGTTCATGATGGGCCTGGGCTGCGGCATGATGGCGCTGACGCCGACCCACGCCCAGATCGGGGTGGTCGCGCCTCTGGTCATCGTGCTGGCACGCCTGATTCAGGGCTTCGCCGCCGGCGGCGAAGTAGGCGCGGCGACTACTTTGCTGGTGGAGCATGCCCCGGCATCGCAACGGGGCTTCTACGCCAGTTGGCAGTTCGGCAGCCAGTCCCTGGGGATCTTCCTTGGCGCCATCATGGTCTCAGCGCTGGTAGCAGGCCTCGATCAGCAGGCGATGAACGAATGGGGCTGGCGGATACCGTTCTTCATCGGCATGCTCACCGCCCCGGTGGGCTGGTACATCCGCCGACGTCTGGAAGACACTCTGGTCATCGGGTTGTCGACCGGCAGCCGCCAACAAGCAAAAGAACGTGCGGCCCGCAGCAGTCCTCTGCGCGAACTGTTCGGCCAGCAGAAACTCACCCTGGTCAAGAGCGTGCTGCTGATGCTGGGAGCCATGGTTTCGACACAGATCATCGCCTTCTACATGCCGTCCTATGCCGCCAGGGTCCTGGGTCTGCCGACCACCTCCAGCCTGCTGGCCAGCGTCGTGGTAGGCGCGGTCTGCTTCCTGCTGTCGCCCCTGGTTGGCTGGCTGTCCGATCGCTGCGGGCGCAAGCGGGTGATCTGCATCTCGCGGTTGCTGACCCTGGTGGTGATCGTGCCCTGCTTTCAGTGGCTGAACGCCGCCCCCAGCCTGCACAACCTGCTGCTGATCATCGGCCTACTGTCGGTGCTGTTGACCCTGCAGACAGTGCCTGGCATCACCATGCTGCCTGAGATGTTTCCCAAGTCTGTGCGCACCACCGGCATGGCGGCGGCCTATGGCATCGGTGTTTCGGTGTTTGGCGGATTTGCCCAGTTCTTCGTCACCTGGCTGCTGCAGGTGACCCAGCAGCCGCTGGCGCCGGCCTGGTACATGATGGCGACGGTGGCTCTGTCGACCTTCGTCTTGCTGTGGGTCCGAGACCGCACCGGTGAGGATATTGATGCGTCAGTAGGTTGAGCTTGCCGAGAGTACAATCGACCGAGGCCGGGTTGCTGTTACCTGCCCGCTTGTTCCACCAGGCAAAGCGCCGGCCCTTCACACTTGAGACGGACAAATGGATACCTGATCATCGTCGAACGAGTGCGATCGCATAGACGGAGGAAGCCGCCCCCGGATTGAAGAAGGTGCATGCTGCCGGCGGCCCGAGCTGCAGGCAGTCGCCGGCTTCCAACTTGTGAACAAGCTCCCCTTCTTCGAACACCAGGTTGCCGGTGCGCACTCACACCAACGGGTGCTGGAACGTGAACGCCAACGAGGGGTAGGACACTCGGACCTGTGGTGGAAGCGTCACTTCCAGCAACTCGAGCATGCTGCGGTTTCGCGGCGACACTGCACGCCGCGCATAGCCCGTCTCGGGGTCTCGCCAGACAGGTTGTCCACGCGGCTCAATCGCTCCTGGCCCTGTTCCGCCAGAGCCAGCAGCAGCGACAGTTGCAGGCCGAACGCACCGGACAGGCGCCCTAGGTGAAGCCAAGAGCGTGCCGGTCACCACCCGCAAGCAACTGGTGGACAAGGCCAGCGGCGCCGTCAGTTTCGAAGAGGTCACCCTGGCCCTGGACGAAAGCAACCGCCCGCAGACCGTTCTCCAGGACCTCAGCGGCCTGAAGCCGGTGATCGAAGGCGGCTGCGTCACCGCCGGCAACTCCAGCCAGCTGTCCGACGGTCGTTTCCGGGAAGACTTGTTCTATCGGCTGAACATCCTGCGCCTGGCCGTCCCACCGCTGCGCGAGCGGGCCCAGGACATACCCACGCTGGTCAACGGCATCCTCGAACACCTGCCACGCGCCCCGGCCTGCCACGGCTCGAAACCCGCGCCTTGCCCCAACTCATGCCCTACCTGCTCCGGCACCGCTGGCCCGGCAACATCCGGGAACTGGAAAACATCGTGGAACGCGCGGCGATATCCGCTCATCTGCTGGAAGGCAGCGATCCGGGCGGCTCCTTCCGCACCCTGTTCCCCGAACTCTTCGAGGATGAACACGCAGGGCTCCCCCAACCGATAGTGCCGTCCTCCGATGACCTGCGCAGTCTTGGCAAGGCCGCCGAGGCGGCCCACGCCCGTCAGGTGCTGGGCACCTGCGATGTCAACCTGGACGAGGCCGCCCGACGTCTCGGGGTGAGCCGCACCACGCTGTGGCGTCGCCTGCGCGTCGGCAAGGGCCGTTGAGCGCGACCCGGCAATTTCCGGACGCCAGCGGCCTTACAGCTTGTGCACCCAGCGAAAGACGAAGCGATTGCCTTCGGTCCTGTTTTCCGCCTCGGATTCGAAGTACAGGTTGGCGTAGATCAAATCGTTCCTGGAAAAGGCGTACATCGCACCGGAGCCGATGGCGAAGACTTTTTCACGTCGACCGGAAACGGCATGGCCGTCGATTTCAGTGTCCGTGAACTGCTTCAGCCAATAGCCATTGATACCCACATGAAACTGCTGGGTCAGCGCATAGGCCGCGTTGAAGTTGAGGTGCACGGCCTGCCCGGCCTGGACGTCCTCG
>RCUL01000361.1_pt1 | contig 25456 bp, 26 predicted proteins | sample 2167521 | NCBI WGS metagenome assembly RCUL01 (sample SAMN09932745, study PRJNA488358) | compost metagenome | feature: garden; material: soil; isolation source: compost soil in acetic acid-enriched culture | place: Germany: Experimental Botanical Garden Goettingen | collected 2016-01-27
ACGCGTCTCCAGCACCCAGGTGCATGACCTGGAGGCAGGGCTGATCGATGTTGGCCTGGTGCGCCAGGTGCTGCCCAGCGCGCGCGTGGAGTACCTGCCAATCCACCGCGAACCCTTCATCGCCGCCCTGCCCGCCGGGCATGTGCTGGTGGCACGTGAGCGGCTCAGGCCGAGCGATTTCGATGAACAACCATTCGTGATGTACAGCGCCAACGAAGGGCGCTACTTCCATGACCGCATCGCCAACCTGTTTGCCCGGCATGAGGTGCAGCCGCGGTACCTGCACCAACTGGGGCAGACTCACTCGATACTGGGGCTGGTCAATGTGGGGCTGGGCTGCGCGGTGGTGCCGGCCTCGGCGCAGGCATTGCGCCTGGAGCAGGTGGTGTTCAGGCCATTGGTGGGGATGGAGCAGCAGGCGGAGATTTTCCTGGCGTTCTGCCGGGATAACCCCAACCCGGTGCTGGGGGCATTCGTAGCGATGGCGCGGAAGTTTTTCGAAGCAGGTTGATTTGTGCCTGCCTCTTCGCGGGCTCGCCCGCTCCCACAGGATAAATACAGGTCTGAAGCCTGATGCAGTACCTGTGGGAGCGGGCAAGCCCGCGAAAGGGCCAGCAGCCTCAACGCACCAGGCAAGGCCGCTTGTTATCGAAGCTCCACCCCGGAATCAGGAACTGCATTGCCACGCTGTCATCCCGCGCGCCCAACCCCATGTTGCGGTAGCACTCATGCGCCTTGGCCAACTGGTCTTCATCCAGCTCCACCCCAAGCCCCGGCCGCGCCGGCACGTGCACATGCCCGTCGACGATGCGCAGTGGTTCGCGGGTCAGGCGCTGGCCGTCCTGCCAGATCCAGTGGGTGTCGATCGCAGTGATTTCACCCGGCGCCGCAGCCGCCACCTGGGTGAACATTGCCAGCGAGATATCGAAGTGGTTGTTGGAATGCGAACCCCAGGTCAGCCCCCAGTCGTTGCACATCTGCGCCACCCGTACCGAACCCTGCAAGGTCCAGAAGTGCGGGTCGGCCAGCGGAATGTCCACCGACTGCAACTGGATCGCATGACCCATCTGCCGCCAGTCGGTAGCGATCATGTTGGTGGCGGTGGGCAGGCCGGTGGCGCGGCGGAACTCGGCCATCACCTCACGGCCCGAGTAGCCGTTCTCGGCACCGCACGGGTCTTCGGCGTAGGCCAGCACATCGTGCTTGTCGCGGCACAGGGCAATGGCCTCCTTCAATGACCAGGCACCATTCGGGTCGAGGGTGATGCGGGCTTCGGGGAACCGCTCGGCCAGCGCCGTTACCGCTTCCATCTCCTCCTCGCCGCGCAACACCCCGCCCTTGAGCTTGAAGTCGCTGAAGCCATAGCGCGCCTTGGCAGCCTCGGCCAGGCGCACTACCGCGTCCGGGGTCAGGGCCTTTTCGTGGCGCAGGCGGAACCAGTCGTCCTCGGCATCGGCTTCGTTGCGGTAGGCCAGGTCGGTCTGCTGGCGGTCGCCGATGTAGAACAGGTAACCGAGCATCTTCACCGCCTCGCGCTGCTGCCCCTCGCCCAGCAGTGCCGCCATCGGCACGTTCAGGTGCTGGCCGAGCAGGTCGAGCAGCGCCGACTCGATGGCCGTCACCGCATGCACGGTGATGCGCAGGTCGAAGGTCTGCAGGCCGCGACCAGCCGAGTCACGGTTGGCGAAGGTCTGGCGCATGGCATTGAGCACGCGCTGGTAATGGCCAATCGGCTGGCCGACCACCAGGCTGCGGGCGTCCTCCAGTGTCTGGCGGATCTTCTCGCCGCCCGGCACCTCGCCCAACCCGGTATTGCCTGCGCTGTCACGCAGCACCACCACGTTGCGGGTGAAGAACGGGCCATGGGCACCACTGAGGTTGAGCAGCATGCTGTCGTGCCCGGCGACGGGGATCACGCGCAGATCAGTGACCACGGGGGTGCTGGTGTGAAGGGTCTGCATGTTCATGGTTGTTGTCTCGCAGTCATCAATGGCTCTGACCCAGGGCCGAAGGGGCCTTGAGGTCATCGGAAGGGACGCCCTTTGGGCGAGTGCGTACGAAGAAGATGGCAATGGCCGCCAGCACCGAGGTCACCGCCAGGCCGTACAGGCCGCCCTGGATCGAACCGGTCTGCTGCTCCAGCAGGCCGAAGGTGGTGGGGGCGACGAAGCCGCCGAGGTTGCCGACCGAGTTGATCAACGCGATCACCGCAGCGGCGATGCGGGCATCCAGGTAGCCCTGCGGGATCGGCCAGAACAGTGACGACGCCGACTTGAAACCGATGGCCGCGAAGCACACCGCGACAAAGGCGAACACCGGCCCACCCGTGGTGGACATGAACATGCCGATGGCAGCGATCACCAGCGCACCTGCGACCCAGGCCTGCTGGAACTTCCAGCGTGCCGAGCCGGCGGCGAAGGCATACATGGCCAGGATCGAGATCAGCCACGGGATCGAGTTGAAGAAGCCGACCTGCAGGTCGCTGAGGTCACCCATGCGCTTGATGATGCTCGGCAGCCAGAAGGTGGCGGCGTAGATGGTCAGCTGGATGCAGAAGTAGATCAGGCAGAACAGCAGGATCTGGCGGTCCTTGAGCAGGCTCCAGGCCGATGGCCTGACCGCGCCGACCGCTTCGCGCTCAAGCTGCTCGCGATCGATGGCGGCCACCAGTGCTTCCTGCTCGGCCTGGCTCAGCCACTTGGCGTCCTGCGGCCTGGAGTCGAGCCAGAAGAACACGAAGAAGCACAGCGTCACCGAGGCCATGCCTTCGATGAACAGCATCCACTGCCAGCCATGCATGCCCAGGCCCTGGATCTGCATCAGCGCGCCGGCCAGTGGGCCGGAGATCAGCGAAGCCAGCGCCGAGCCGCTGAGGAAGATGGCAATCGCCTTGCCGCGTTCGGCACCTGGCAGCCAGCGGGTGAAGTAGTAGATCACCCCAGGGAAGAAGCCGGCCTCGGCAACACCGAGCAAAAAGCGCAGCACGTAGAACTGGGTTTCGTTCTGCACGAAGGCCATGGCCGTGGCCACCAGCCCCCAGGTGAACATGATGCGGGTCAGCCACAGCCGTGCGCCGACCTTCTGCAGCAGCATGTTCGAGGGCACTTCGAACAACGCGTAGCCAATGAAGAACAGGCCGGCGCCAAAGCCATAGGCCGCGGCGCTGATGCCCAGGTCGCTTTCCAGATGGGGGCGGACGAAGCCGATGTTGACGCGGTCCAGGTAGTTGACGATGAACATGATGACGAACAGCGGCAGGACGTGGCGCTTGACCTTGGCCACGGCGCTGGCCAGGGCGTCGCCTTCATTCCGGGCAGACGGAGCGAGGGTATCGTTCACTTGCGGATCTCCCACTAATTGTTTTTGTGCGGGTCGAGGTTGTCTGACATGGCAGTGGGGAGGAGCATATGCGCAGCGCAGTTGTACGACAAGATCAGCAACATCGGCAAAATCACAAAATACAAGCTGTCACAAAGCCTATATGCTTCGATCTTGCAAAAACAGACAAACTACTCGCTGGCTTGACCGCAGGAAAAATCGGCAAAAAATATTTTTATCGATTAACTTGTCGTACAAGAACAACAACAATCGGATCACACCATGGCCACCGAACAAGCCCACAAACGCGGCCACAGCCGTGCCCATGACCTGGTCTCCAGCCTGACCCAACAGATCTTGCTGGGTACCTTCAAGCCAGGCGACAAGTTGCCCTCGGAAAACAGCCTGGTGCGCGAGCATGGGGTCAGCCGCACCGTGGTCCGCGAGGCCCTGTCGAAATTGCAGGCCTCGGGGCTGGTGGAGCCACGCCACGGTATCGGTACGTTCGTGATGGAGCGCCAGGCCCAGGCCGGCCTGCGCATCGCTGCGGAAAGCGCGGCGAATGTGCGCGACCTGCTGGAGCTGCGCATCGGCCTGGAAGGCCAGGCCGCCGCCCTGGCCGCGCTACGCCGTGACGAGGGGCACCTGAGGCGCATGCGCCAGGCGCTGGATGACTACCAGGACCTGGCCGCCGCCGGCGACAGCTGCATCGAGGCCGACCGGCGCTTTCACCTGCTGATTGCCGAGGCCACTGGCAACCTGTACTTCACTGAAATGCTGTTGCAGCTGGGCAACGGCCTGATCCCGCGCAACCGCATGGCCCTGGCCGAACGCAGCGGGGCGAAGCTGGCGCGGCAGGCGTACCTGGCCAACCTCGAGCATGAGGCGATCCTCAATGCCATCCGTCGGCAGGACCCGGACGCGGCGCGGGCGGCGGTGTGCCTGCACCTGTCCAATAGCCGCGACCGGTTGTTGCCGGACTAGGGGCCGCTGCGCGCCCCGATCGCCGGCAAGCCAGCTCCCACAGGGGTAGCGCATGGCTCGAGGCCGATGCGGTCGAGGTGGGAGCTGGCTTGCCGGCGATGGGCTGCAAAGCAGCCCCCGGCCATTACCAGGTCAGGCAGATCTTGCCGAAATGCCGGTTGCTCTCCTGATAACGGAACGCCTCGACGATCTGCTCCAGTTCGAAATGCTTGTCCACCACCGGCCGCAGGCCATTGGCATCGATCGCCCGCACCATCGCCTGCTGCTGGGCGCGGCTGCCTACCAGCACGCCTTGCAGGCGAATCTGCCGCACCAGCGCCTGCACCAGTGGCAACTGCCCGGCCACGCCGGTGAGGATGCCGATCAACGACACATGCCCACCAATGCGTGCGGCAATCATCGATTGCTCCAGCGTCGCCGGGCCACCCACTTCGATCACATGGTCGACGCCGCGGTTGCCGGTCAGCTCGCGCACTTTCTCACCCCACGCCGGGGTGCTCTTGTAGTTGATCAGGTGGTCGGCACCCAGGGCCTTCAGGCGCTCCAGCTTGGCGTCGCTGGACGAGGTGGCGATCACCGTCGCGCCGGCCAGCTTGGCAAACTGCAGGGCGAAGATCGACACACCGCCGGTGCCCTGCACCAGCACCGTATCGCCGGGCTTGAGATGGTCGTCGCTCATCAACGCACGCCAGGCCGTGAGACCGGCCGTGGTCAGCGTGGCAGCTTCAGCATGGCTGAAGCCCTTGGGCGCCAGGGTGAAGGCGGTGGCGCGAGCGGTGACCTGTTCACGGGCGTAACCATCGATACCGTCGCCGGGCACCCTGGCGAAGCCTTCCACATTGGCCTGGCCGTCGAGCCAGTCGGGGAAGAAGGTACTGACCACATTGTCGCCGACCTGGAACTCGGTGACGCCGCTACCCACCGCGACCACTTCGCCAGCGCCATCGGCCATGGGGATACGCCGCTCGCTCGGGCCCCACATGCCGCTGACAACGGCGAAATCGTGGTAGTTGAGAGAGCTGGCGTGCAGGCGCACGGTGATTTCGCCGGCCTGGGGTGCGAGAGCCTCGCTGGTACCGACCTCGACCTTGTCGTAGCCGCCGCCGGGTTTTACGTAGATGGCCTTGCTGGTCATGGATAGGTCTCCGTTCAGGGAAAAGATTGGGGTTCAGCATAGACAGATCCGGCCCTATCGCCGGCAAGCCAGCTCCCACAGGTATTGCACAAGTCTCAGCTCTAGTGGTGTCCCTGTGGGAGCTGGCTTGCCGGCGATAGGGCCCACATTGCCAACACAAGATTCAGCCCAGCATCACCTTCAATACCCGGCAATCGGCCGCATGCCAATCCACCAGTTCCGGCCACGGATTGTCCGGCAGGTTCACCAGCACCGTGCGCGCCCCCGCGGCCCGCCCACAGTCCAGGTCAAACCGGTAATCCCCCACCATCACCAGCTCACCCGGTGCCACACCCCAGGCATTGGCAATCTTCAGCAGCCCATCCGGGCTTGGCTTGGGCGCCGCTTCGTCACGCCCCAGAATGTGCTCCACCGGGAAGCAGTCCGCCAGGCCGATGGCCTCCAGCGTCACATGCGCCAACTCGCGGGCATTGCGAGTCAGAATGCCCAGCCGGCAACCACGCTGGGCCAGTTCGCGCACCAGTTCCACCGCCCCGGTGGCCGCCGTGGAGGCAATCGCCAGGTCACGCTCGTGCTCCAGCAGCCAGGCATGCTTGGCCGCCGCCTCGTCCGCCGGCAAGGCTGCCAGGTGGGTGAGGATGTCGTGCTCGGCCGGGATATCCAGCGCCACGCGGATAGCGGCAAAATCATGCACGGCCACGGTCAGGGTGCCGTCCATGTCGAACACCCAGTTGCGCACCTCGCCCAGGCTCATGCCCAGTCCTTGCGATGGCGAATCAGGCCTTCCTGGCACGACGACGCCACCAGTTGCCCGGCCTGGTTGAAGATGCTGCCGCGGCAGAAGCCACGGGCATTGCCCGCCCAGGGGCTGTCGGTGGCGTACAGCAGCCACTCGTCGGCACGCAGGTTGCCATGGAACCACAGCGAATGGTCGAGGCTGGCGATCTGCATGTCACGCTGCCACACCGATTTGCCATGGGGCAGCAACGCAGTGGTCAGCAGGCCGAAGTCCGAGGCGTAGGCCAGCATGTATTTGTGCAGGGCGGGGATATCGGGCAGGTTGCCGTCGGCGCGGAACCAGGCGTACTTCACCGGGTCGCCAGGCTTGGGGTTGAACGGGTCGCGCTCGGTGACCGGGCGGATCTCGATCGGCTTGGCGCACAGCACCTTGTCGCGAATGCGCTCGGGCAACTGGTCGGCCATGGCCCGGGCCAGCTCGACTTCAGTGGGCAGGTTCTCCGGGCCGACCACCTCGGGCATCTGCGCCTGGTGCTCGAAACCTTCCTCGTCGTACTGGAACGAGGCGCTGCAGGTGAAGATCGGCTGGCCCTTCTGAATCGCAGTCACCCGCCGGGTGCTGAAGCTGCCGCCATCGCGCACACGGTCCACCGAATACACCACCGGCAGGCTGGCATCGCCAGGGCGCAGAAAGTAGCCGTGCAACGAATGCACATGGCGTGCATCCTCGACCGTCTGGCTGGCCGCCGACAACGATTGGCCCAGTACCTGCCCACCGTACAGCTGGCGGAAGCCCAGGTCCTGGCTGCGGCCACGGAACAGGTTCTCCTCGATGGACTCGAGGCTCAACAGGTCGACCAGGTCGTCCAACACATGACTCATCGGGGGTTCTCCTAGCAAGGCAACACGTCTCTACAGCACACTTATGAAGGCAAATAATACAGGGTTTGTCATTCGCGCCGGGCATGGCCATGCATTCAGGCGCGCAGGGTACGCTCCCAGTGTGCGCGGTCGATGCGGTACAGCACATGCGGGCGCAGCGGATGGCCCACGGGCAGGCGGGGGTGTTCGAAACTGCCATTCAGGTCCTGCTGCATACCGATGGCCTGCATGACCTTCTGCGAGGGCAGGTTGTTCTCGCTAGTGAACGACACTACCTCCTCCAGGCGCAATTGGGCGAAAGCACAGCGCAGGCAGGTCCACGCCGCCTCGCTGGCGAAACCCAGGCCCCAGTGGCGGCGTGCCAGGCGCCAGCCGATCTCCACCGCCGGCGCAAAATCGGCATCGAAGCCCACGTGCAGCAACCCGGTCATGCCGATGAAGGCACCGCTGTCCTTGCGCTCCAGGGCCCACAAACCAAAGCCGTACTCATTGAAATGCCCGCGCACGCGGCCGATCAGCGCGGCTGCCTCCACGCGCGTCAGCGGCGCCGGGAAGTAGCGCATCACCTGCGGGTCGGCACACAGGGCGGCGAACTCGCGCAGGTCGTCGTCGTGCCATTGGCGCAGTACCAGCCGCGCGCTTTCCAGTTGCAGGATAGGGGTCATCGGGCGTGCTCCGGTTTTACCGTCTTGCAGTTTACAGCGTAGGCGCGGGTGCAGGTTTCACCCAGCCGGCGCAGCCGAATGCAATTTTCACACGCCCTTCACCGCCCCCCGACAGGCCAGTTGGCAGGATGCCAGCCAATACCGCCGCGCCAGCCGCGACCATGCCAACGGAGCAACGCATGCTATCGAGCAACACCCTGGGGCACCCTGCCATCCACGCCCGGCGCAAGCGACGCCTGACCCGCAAAGCCCTCGGTGCCGCCCTTGGCCTGTGCATGGTCGTGGCGGCGTTGAGCACCTGGCTGGCGACGAGGACGCACATCGTGGACCTTGGCAACGAACGACAATTGAGTGACAGCGGCCTGCTGCAGGACTGGGCCGACGGTGCGGTGATCGTGATGATCCGCCACGCCGAGCGCTGCGACAGCGCCCCCGGCCCGTGCCTGGACGACCCCACCGGCATCACCGTGGCTGGCAGCCAGGCTGCCGGACGTGTTGGCCAAGGGCTGCACCAGCTGGGCCTGAACAACGCCGATATGCTCAGCAGCCCGAAACTGCGCACACGGCAAACCGCGCATTTCATCCTTGGCCAGGCGGTGGCCAGTGAGGACTGGCTGGAAAGCTGTGACAGCCAGTTCGCCAGCGAAGCGCTGGCACACAAACGACCGGGGCATAACCTGGTGCTGGTGACCCACAACGGCTGCATCGACCATTTTGCCCGCCAGCAGAAAGTTGCGGGGGGCGAGCGTGAGAGCGGCTATGCCAGTGCGCTGTTCGTTTCGGTGGATGGCAATGGCAAGACGCGCATCCTCGGCCGCCTGAACGAGCCGGACTGGCAACGGGTGCTGGCCAGTACCACGAAACAGCACTGACACCGCTCCTGCCTGCCAGGGCAACTACCTTGCACTGCCTTTTCTGGCCTCATCGCCGGCAAGCCAGCTCCCACAGGTATCCCATAGCCTTTTAGCCTTGTGCAGTACCTGTGGGAGCTGGCTTGCCGGCGATTGGGCAGCAAAGCTGCCCCAGCCATGGCAAGATCAGCACTGGCCCCGATTGCGACCCCACCCATGCCGTTGCCGCTGATCTACCACGAAGACTACAGCCCGGAGTTCCCTGCCGAACACCGCTTCCCCATGGACAAGTTTCGCCTGCTGCACGACCACTTGATCGACAGCGGGCTGACCACCGCCCAAGCCCTGCTGCGCCCGGACATCTGCCCCAACGACATCCTCGCCCTGGCCCACGACCGCAACTACATCGAGCGCTACATGAACGGTGACCTGTCACGCGAGGACCAGCGCCGCCTCGGCCTGCCCTGGAGCGAGGCCCTGGCCCGGCGTACCGTGCGCGCCGTAGGCGGCTCGCTGCTGAGCGCCGAGATGGCGCTGCAGCACGGCATCGCCTGCCACCTTGCCGGCGGCACCCACCACGCCCATTACGACCACCCTGCCGGCTTCTGCATCTTCAACGACCTGGCCGTGATCAGCCGCTACCTGCTGGAGGCTGGCCGGGTACACCGGGTGCTGATCTTCGACTGCGATGTGCATCAGGGTGACGGCACCGCGCGCATCCTGCACGACACACCAGACGCCATCACCGTGTCGCTGCACTGCGAACAGAACTTCCCGGCGCGCAAGGCACAAAGCGATTGGGACATCCCCCTGCCCCGCGGCATGGGTGACATGGCCTACCTGAAGGTGGTGGACGACGCCCTCAACTACCTGCTGCCACTCTATCGACCCGACCTGGTGCTGTACGACGCCGGGGTCGATGTGCACAAGGACGACGCCCTGGGCTATCTGCAACTGACCGATGCAGGCGTTGCCGCCCGCGACGAAGCGGTACTGCGCCACTGCCTGGGCCGCGACATCCCGGTGGTAGGCGTGATCGGCGGTGGCTACAGCAAGGACCGCGCAGCCCTGGCCAGGCGCCACGGCATCCTTCATCACAGCGCGGCACGCGTCATCGGTTGTTCACAATGACTGTGGAACCGCTTGTGGATAACCTGCGGGAAAGGCGCTGCAGCCCTTTACAGGCAAGGCCTGCAAAGCTCTGATCATTTTTTGAGCAGTGCTTCCACAGGCCGCGCTGCGCTAGAATGCGCCTCTTTTCCACAGCCTGCTGCCCACCATGCCTGATCTGAGCCCCGCCTCCCCTCCCCTCGCTGTCGTCATCGGCGGCGGCCCAGCCGGCCTGATGGCCGCCGAAGCACTGGCCCAGGCGGGCCTGGCGGTCGAGGTGTTCGATGCCATGCCTTCGGTGGGCCGCAAGTTCCTGCTGGCGGGTGTCGGTGGCATGAACATCACCCATTCCGAGCCCTACCCGGCGTTCGTCAGCCGGTATGCCGAGCGCCAGGGCGAAATCGCTGCGCTGCTGCACGACTTCGATGCCGACGCCTTGCGCCAGTGGATTCACGGCCTGGGCATCGAAACCTTCGTCGGCACCTCGGGCCGGGTGTTCCCCACCGACATGAAAGCCGCGCCACTGCTGCGCGCCTGGCTCAAGCGCCTGCGCGACAGCGGGGTAGTTATCCACACCCGTCACCGCTGGTTGGGCTGGAATGCCGAGGGTGCATTGCGGATTGCTTATCCACAAGGCGAGCGGCTGGTGAACGCCGCCGTGGTGGTGTTGGCGCTGGGTGGCGGCAGCTGGGCGCGACTGGGCTCGGACGGTAGCTGGCAGCCGCTGCTGGCCGCACGGGCTGTGGATATCTCGCCCTTGCAGCCCAGCAACTGCGGTTTTGAAGTGGCAGGCTGGAGCGCGCTGCTCAAGGACAAGTTCGCCGGTGCGCCGTTGAAGAACATTGCCCTTAGCGTTCCCGGCAGCGCGCCGCGCAAGGGCGAGTTCATCCTCACCGCGCAGGGTGTGGAAGGCAGCCTGGTGTATGCATGGTCAGCGCCGGTGCGCGAGGCCATCAACCGTGAAGGCCACGGGGTGTTGCTGCTCGACCTGTTGCCGGACAAGCCTGTGGACAAGATTGCCCAGGCGCTGGCCAAGCCACGGGGTTCGCGCTCCATGGCCAAGCACCTGCACAGCCAGCTGGGTATCGATGGGGTCAAGGCTGCGCTGTTGCGCGAGCTGACCGATCAGGCGACCTTTGCCGCCCCTGATGCCTTGGCGAGGGCGATCAAGGCATTGCCGATCACGCTGGTGCGCACGCGGCCGCTGGATGAGGCGATCAGCAGCGCGGGCGGGGTGCGTTTCGAGGGGCTGGATGAGGGCTTGATGGTCAAGGGCATGCCGGGGGTGTTCTGTGCCGGCGAGATGCTGGACTGGGAGGCACCGACTGGGGGGTATCTGCTGACGGCGTGCTTTGCCAGCGGCTTGCGCGCCGGGCGAGCGGCGGCGGATTGGCTCAAATCCAAAGGTTGACACTGTCCCCTGTGGGAGCGGGCTTACCCGCGAACACGGGCGAAGCCCGTGCCATGCACCGAGTCGCATTCTTCGCGGGTAAACCCGCTCCCACAGAGACCGCGTACACTGCAAATCTACGGCTTACGCTTGCGCGCCCCACCATTGAAGCTCGGCACCTTGCGCACCGCCTTCACCGCCGGCTCCGCACTGCCTGATTCAGCACTGTCCATCCAGCGCCCCAACCCGCGCTTGGCGCTGTTTTCCTTCGGCTTCTTGGGCTTCTTCGGCTTCTTGATCACCTGGCCACTGGCGTCGGTCATCGGCACCCGGTGGTCAGGGATGAAGTCCGGCTCTTCATGACGCGGCAGGGTCTGCCGGGTCAGCACTTCGATCGCCGCCAGCAGCTGCACTTCATCCGCACACACCAGCGAGATCGCCTCGCCCTTGTTGCCCGCCCGCCCGGTACGCCCGATGCGGTGCACGTAATCCTCGGCAACGATCGGCAGGTCAAGGTTGACCACCAGCGGCAAGTCATCGATATCCAGGCCGCGGGCCGCCACATCGGTCGCCACCAGCACCTGGATTTCGCGGGCCTTGAAGCTGTCCAGCGCGCGCTGACGGGTGGCTTGCGGGCGGTCACCGTGGATACCGTCGGCATTCACACCCTCGGCCAGCAAGCGCTCCACCAGTTGATCGACGCCATTGCGGGTCTTGGCGAACACCAGCACCTGCTTCCAGCGCTGCTTGCGCAGCAGGTGGCAGAACAGGTCGACCTTGCGCTTTTTATCCACAGGCACCAGCCACTGCTTGACGCTGGTGGCCGTGGCATTGCGCGGGCTGACTTCGATGCTCAGCGGGTCGTTCAGGGCCAGCCCCGCCAGCATGCGGATCTGGTCGGAGAAAGTGGCAGAGAACAGCAACGTCTGGCGCTTGCGTGGCAGCGCGGCGTACACCGACTGCAGCTCTTCGGCAAAGCCCAGGTCCAGCATGCGGTCGGCTTCGTCCAGCACCAGGGTCTGCACCTGGTTGAACTTCACGGCGTTCTGCCGGAACAGGTCGAGCAAGCGCCCCGGTGTGGCCACCAGCAGGTCGACGCCACGGCGCAGGCGCATCATCTGCGGGTTGATGCTGACCCCGCCATACACCGCATAGGTGCTCAGCGGCAGGTTCTCGGCATACTCGCGCACGTTGTTGTGCACCTGCTCGGCCAGCTCACGAGTGGGCACCAGCACCAGCGCGCGGATCGAGTTGCTGGCCACCTTCTCGCCTTCCAGCGCCAGGCGCTGCAGCACAGGCAGGGCAAAGCCCGCGGTCTTGCCGGTGCCGGTCTGGGCCGCGGCCATCAGGTCGCGGCCGGCCAGCACGGCGGGGATGGCCTTGGCCTGCACCGGGGTCGGGGTGGTGTAGTCCAGTTGCTGCAGGGTGCGCAGCAGCGGTTCGATCAGGCCGAGTTTGGCGAAATTCATGGCAATACCGTCAGGGGGTTCAGCGAAGGCGGCAAGTTTACCGCATCACCCCTGCCTACTTGCAGATTTCGCCTTTCAACGGCTGCGCCGGCTCAGGTGCCTTGCGCCACTGCGGCAGGCCGATCAGCACCACCGCGCCGATGATCACCGCCATGGCCACACATTCTTCGGCACCAATCTGCTCACCGGCAAAGACGATGCCCAGCAGCACGGCCACCGCCGGGTTGACGTAGGCATAGCTGGTGGCAGCTGCCGGGCGCACGTGCTTGAGCAGGTACATGTAGGCACTGAACGCCAGGATCGAACCGAAGAACACCAGGTAGGCCAGTGCACCCCAGCCGGCAGCGGTCGGCATCTGCGTCATGCGCTCGCCAGACAGCACGCTGCCGAGCAGCAGCACAGCGCCACCAACGAGCATTTCCGCGGCGCTGGCCATGGGCCCCTGGGGCAGCGGCAAGGTCTTGCTCCACACCGAGCCGAATGCCCACGACGCCGCCGCAAAGATGATCAGCGCCGCGCCAATCGGGCTTGCCTGCAGGTTGGAGCCCAGGTTCAGCAGGCCGATACCCACCAGCCCGAGGGCGATCCCCGCCCACTCCAGCTTCGAATTGCGGTGCCCGAACAGCAGGCCGAACAGCAAGGTGAACAGCGGCACCGTCGCCACCGCCAGTGCCGCCACGCCCGAGGCCACACCGGCATGCTCGGCCACGGTCACCCCACCGTTGCCACAGCTGAGCAGCAGGAAACCGATCGCCCCCGCAGCCCGCCACTGCGGCCAGGTCGGTGCCGGCACACCGCGCCAGCGCAAGAAGCCATACAGCAGGCCCCCGGCAATCAGGAAGCGCACCCCGGCCATGAGCATCGGTGGCCAGCTCTCGACGCCAATGCGAATGAACAGGTAGGTGGAGCCCCAGACCAGGTACAAGGCCAGGAAAGCGCCAATGAGCAACAACGGGAAGCGACGGGAGGCAGGCATGGGAAACACTCGAAATCCGTTTACGGGTGGCTTAGTTTAGAAAGGCCACCGTGTAAACTTAAGTTACAAAACAGCTTTAAATCACCCGAACACTTTGCATTGCATGGTTATTCGGATGCTTTTCAATCGAATCGAAACCAGGCAGGAATAACCCATGGACAAGTACGACCGCATGCTGCTCGCCGCCCTGCTCGACAATGGCCGCGCCACGTTCGCGCAACTGGCGCGCCAGGTGAACCTGTCGGCGCCGGCGGTTGCCGAGCGGGTGGCCAAGCTAGAGGCCAGCGGGGTTATCACCGGCTACCAGGCCAAGGTCGACATGAGCAAGATCGGCCTGCCGATCCAGTGCGTGATCGAACTGCGCCTGGCCAGCCACGGCAACCAGCAGGCCTACGAAGCGTTGACCCAGATCCCCCAATTGACCGAATGCCACCGTGTAACAGGTGACCCCTGCGTCATCATGCAGGCAGCGGTGGGTTCGATGCCTGAACTGGAAGAGCTGATCAACCGGGTCGCGCAGTTCGGCTTCAGCAAGACATCGATCATTCTTTCCAGCGCTGTGGAGCGGCGGGTGCCGCTGGCGCAACTGGAGAAGAAACCCTAACAGTACCTGGCCAGAGCCTCACGAACCTTGGCGGCCGGGGTTTTCTGCAGGCGGCAGAGCAGGTCGTGCGAGAGTTGCTGTACACCATGGCCCTGGCGCAGCACGCCAGCCAGGTGTTGCAGCAGGTTGGCGGCCATTTCGGCATCGGCCATGGCCCGGTGCGCGGTACCGGTATCCGGCAGCCCGGCCCAGCGGGTCAGAGTGCCCAGCTTGTGGTTCGGCGCCGCCGGCAACAGGCGCCGTGACAGCAGCAGGGAACAGGCGAAGGCCTGGCTGCGGCTACGGCCGATGCGGCCCAGTTCGTAGTCCCAGAACTTCTGGTCGAAGGCGGCATTGTGTGCCAGCAGCGGGGTGCCACCAACGAACTCGGCCACTTCGTTCATCACCTTGTCCACCGGCGGCGCACTGCGCAGCATGGCGGTGGTGATGCCAGTGAGCCCGGCGACGAAGGCCGGTACCGGCACACCCGCGTTCATCAGGCTCTGGTAGCGCTCGACGATGCGCCCGCCCTCCAGCATCACCACCGCCACCTCAGTGGCGCGGCAGCCGGCGCCGGGGCTGATGCCGGTGGTTTCAAAGTCGATGACAGCGATACGTTCCATGAAAAATCTCAGTGTTTTAGCAACAGCGCACCCTCGATGGGCACATAGCGGGTGGCGGCACGGATCAGCGACAGTGCGGTAAGCCCGGGCACACCATACACCACTGCCTCGGTGCCATGGCGCTGTATCACCCGCTCCAGCAGCAGGTCGAAATCGCCGTCGCCGGAGGCCAGTACCACTTGGTCGACGCGGCTGGCGGCGTCGATCACATCCAGGGTGATACCCACATCCCAGTCACCTTTGGCCGAGCCATCGCTGCGCTGGATGAAGGGCTTGAGACGCACATCGAAACCGAGATTGCGCAGGATCTGCTGGAACTGCTGCTGTTTGCTGTCACCACGGTCGATGGCATAGGCCACGGCCTCGACGATCTGGCCTTCGCGGCTGACATCGGCCCACAGGGCGGTGTAGTTGAAATGGCAGCCGTGGGCCTGGCGCACGGTGTAGTAGAGGTTCTGCACATCGGCGAACAGCGCGATCTTTTTCACCTTGGAACCCCTTAGTCGGCCTGGAATGCTGGGGGCTGCCTTGCAGCCCTTTCGCGACACAAGGCCGCTCCTACAGGGGTTCGCGTACCCTTGTAGGAGCGGCCTTGCGTCGCGAAAGGGGCGCAAAGCGCCCCCAAAATTGCCAGCAGTATGCCAGACCTGTCAGACGTACGAATCGTCGTCCGAGAAGAACCCGCCATCATCGCTGCCATAATCGCTGTCGGCATAACCACCCTGGTCGCTGCCCCAACCACTGTTGTCAGCCACCTGCTGCTGCGCCCCCGAGTCGTTCCAGCCACCGCTGTCGCTGGCCGGCGCCGGCTCTTCCTTGATCACCTCTACCACCTCCTCCGGCTGCGAGTTGTGGTTGAACAGGCTGCTGATGCCCTGCGCCAGCAACACACCACCCGCCACACCGGCCGCAGTCTGCATCGCGCCGCCGAGGAAGCTGCTGGCACCACTGCGTGCCGGCGCAGCGCCAAAGCCAGGCTGCTGCACTTGCGGCTGGGAAAAGCCCGGCGCCGACGGCTCACGCCAGCCACCGCCAGATGCCACGGGGGCTGCAGCGGGACGCTGCGGTTGCACGGCCGGGGCCGCATTGCGCCCAGACGAACCAAAGATGCTGGACAGGAAACCACCACCGCCATTGCTCGGCGCGCTGCCGGCACGGGCGGCCTCGGCCTGGGCACGGGCCTGCTTCAGTTCGGCTTCCAGTTGCTTGTTCTGCTCGTCGAGGCGCTTGATCGCTGCCTCCTGCACCAGGATCGCCTGGGCCATGTAATAAGGCGCCGCCGGCTGCTGACGCACATGTTCCTCGATGCATGCCTGGGCCTGCGCATCACGTGGCTGGCTCGGGTCCTCGGCTTGCTTGAGGCGGCCGAACAGGCCGTCGATCAGGGTTTGTTCTTCAGTATTCATGGGGCGACCTCGTGGGGTAGCGGACAACGGACAGCGTCAAAGATGGGGCGTACAGGCGTGGGATTCAATCACCGGTGGCGTGAAACTTTTTTCAGCAAGTGACAGCCCCAGGCCTGCTTTGGGCTAAAGTTATGCCCCTGTTTTTACTGCCATGCGATGTAGACCGATGAACCCGCTGAGCGTCCTGCGCGACTCCCTGTACTTCTTCCGCCGCCACCTGCCGAACATCCTCCAGCTGTGCCTGCCGCTGGTGGTGCTGGAAGCCTTGCTCACCCAGCTGCTGTACCGGCAGATGGGCGACCAGGCATCGCCGGCCTACGGCATGCTGGTCAGCCTGCTGTTCTACCCGCTGTACAGCGCCGCACTGATCCTGTACCTCGACACCCGCAGCAACGGCCAGGAAATCGCCAAACGCGACCTGTTTGCCCGCGCCCTGCAACTGTGGCCACAGCTGGCCCTGCTGATCCTGATCAGCTCGCTGCTGATCATGGCCGGCCTTGCGCTGTTCATCTTCCCGGGCGTGTGGATCATGATCAACCTGGTGTTCGCCGAGTACCTGCTGGTACTGCGCGGTCGGCCGGTGGTGCAGTCGATGCGCGACAGCGCAAGCATGACCACCGGGCACTTCATGCGCATCATGATCTGTGTCGTAGGTGTGCTGGCACCGATCTGGCTGATCGACGGCCTGCTGCTGATGGCCTTCCCCGAGCCATCGCCCGGTATGGAGCTGGCCATGGACAGCCTCAGCGGCTTCCTGCAGTTGTTCAGCACCGTGGTGCTGTACCGCCTGTTCATGTTGCTGGAAGGCGAAGCCGGGGCGTGATGCCCAGGCTCATCGCTTGACCGGAAAACGCTGTTGTCACGTCCCTCGAGGCTTGGCCCGAGCGGTGGCTTCGGCCACAAGCGGATCATCCGGCCAGTAATGCTTCGGATAACGCCCCTTCAGATCCTTCTTCACCTCGGCGTAGGTCGTACGCCAGAAGTTGGCCAGGTCCTGGGTCACCTGCACCGGGCGGCGTGCCGGTGACAGCAGGTGCAGCTTGACCTGCTGGCGGCCATTGGCGATGCGTGGAGTGTCGGCCAGGCCGAACAGCTCTTGCAGGCGCACCGCGAGGATCGGCGGGTTTTCGCTGTAATCAAGGCGGATGTTCGAGCCGGACGGTACCGCCAGGTGCGCGGGGGCCTGCTCCTCCAGGCGCTGCGGCAGCGGCCAGGGCAACAGGTTGCGCAGCATCGACGGCAAGTCCAGTGCGGCGAAATGGCTGAGGCGCGACACCTTGCCCAGGTAGGGCTGCAACCAGTCTTCCAGGCTGGCGAGCAAGGCCTCGTCAGCCAGGTCGGGCCATTCGCTGCGGCCGTCCTTGGCCAGGTCCAGCTGACGCAGCAAGGCCACGCGCGCCTGCCATTGCCGCAGCTCGGGGGGCCAGGTCAGCAGGTTCAGGCCTTTGCGCCGGACCAGCCCAAGCAGAGCGCGAGCCCGCGCTTCGTCATCCAGGCCGGGCAGCGGTTCGCGGCTGAGCACCAGCTCGCCGACCTTGACCTGGCGCTCGGCGCGCAACACCTGCTCGCGTTCGTCCCAATCGAGGATATCGACCCGCTCGACCTGCTCGGCCAGCACGCCCTCGAGCAGCGCCGGGTCGAACTCGGCGGCCAGATAGATGCGTTCTTCGCGCTGACCCTGGCGGCTGCCCAGGTCGGCGATCACCAGCCACGGGCACTTCATTAGTGCATCGACTTCGGCAAACAGCGCCGCACGGCCGTTGGCCAGCCGGTATTCCGCACCGCCTTCGCGGCGCTGCTGGGCGACGCGGTCGGGGTAGGCCAGCGCCAGCAGCGCGCCCAGCCAGCGCGGGTGATCGGGGTCCGCAACCGGCGCGCCTGGTTTGCCACGCAGCAGGCCACGGTACTGGCGAGCCAGTTGGCGCGCACGCTGCACCCCGCCGTGGCTGCCACGGGCAGCTTTGCTTTCGCCACTGACCAGCGCCAGCCGGCTGTGCAAATCGGCACCACCACCGCGCTGGATATCCCGCTCGCCCAACAGCGCAGCCACATCGCAGGCCATCTGTGCCAGGCCCAGGTCCTGGCCGCGCAACAGCAGATGCGCGATACGCGGATGCGCTGGCAACTCGGCCATGGCTTGGCCGTGTTCGCTGAGGTTGTCACGGCTGCCAGGCTTGAAGGCATTGAGCCGTGCCAGCAGGTCCTGGGCCTGGGCGAAGGCGGCCGTGGGGGGCTGGTCGAGCCAGCGCAACTGCTCGGGTGTAACACCCCAGCGCGCCAGTTGCAGGGCCAGGCCGGCCAGGTCGGCCTGCATGATCTCGGCGCTGCCGTGGGCGGCCAGCTGGTCATGCTGGGCCTCGGACCACAGGCGGTAACACACGCCGGGCTCCAGGCGGCCGGCACGGCCGGCGCGCTGAGTGGCACTGGCGCGAGAGATGCGTTGGGTGTCCAGACGAGTCATGCCGCTGCCGGGGTCGAAACGCGGTACCCGGGCCAGGCCTGCGTCGATCACCACGCGCACGCCGTCGATGGTCAGGCTGGTCTCGGCGATGTTGGTGGCCAGCACCACTTTGCGCAGGCCCTTGGGCGCCGGGTCGATGGCCGCACGCTGGGCGTCGAGATCGAGCTCGCCATGCAGCGGGCAAAGCAGGACCTCGGGGCGCTCGCCCAGCGCTTCCTGCAGGCTCTGGTGCACCCGGCGGATCTCGGCCTGACCTGGCAGGAATACCAGCACACTGCCAGTCTGGTCAGCCAGTGCCTGCAACACGCTATCCACTACCCGTGGCTCGATGAACTCACCCGGCTGGAAAGGCCGCCCCCAACGGATGTCGACGGGGTGCATGCGGCCTTCGCTGCTGACCACCGGGGCATCATCCAGCAGCCGCGAAAGGCGCTCGCCCTCCAGGGTCGCGGACATCAGCAAAACCTTCAGTGGCGGGTCGTCCCGCAGCAACTCCCGGCCATTCAGGCTCAATGCCAGGGCCAGGTCGGCATCAAGGCTGCGCTCGTGAAATTCGTCGAAGATCACCAGCCCCACCCCCTCCAGCGCCGGGTCGGCCTGCAGGCGGCGGGTGAGGATGCCTTCGGTCACTACCTCGATGCGGGTTTTCGGCCCGACCTTGCTGTCCAGGCGGATGCGATAGCCCACGGTTTCGCCGACCTTTTCGCCCAGCTCGCTGGCCAGGCGCTCGGCCGCAGCCCGCGCTGCCAGGCGCCGGGGTTCGAGCATGAGAATGCTCTGCCCAGCCAGCCACGGCTCATTGAGCAGCGCCAGCGGCACGCGGGTGGTCTTGCCGGCGCCAGGTGGCGCCTCGAGCACCGCTTCGTCACGGTTTTCCAGGGCCTGGCGCAGGGCGGGCAAGACAGCATCGATCGGTAATGAAATCATGGTGGTCCTCGAACAGTCCCGCGAGTATAACGGCGAACCCAGCCTGCTCTATCATGGTCTTAGCTTCAGGTGCAGGCGCTTCGCTTGCCCTGCTGGATACCTTTTCGGAGATTTACATGCGCATCCCAACCCGCGTCATCGGTGGCGCCCTCATCGTCACCTTGCTGACCCAACTGACCGCCTGCGGCACCATTCTCTACCCGGAACGGCGCGGCCAGATCGGCGGCAAGATCGACCCTGTGGTTGCCGCAATGGATGCCATCGGCATCCTGTTCTACGTGATCCCGGGGCTGATCGCCTTCGGTATCGACTTCGCCACGGGCGCCATCTATTACTCAGGCGGGCGATCCGCCCAGGTCGACCCGGTCAAACTGCGCGAGGCCGTGAGCCCCGATGGCAAGGTCGACAACCTGAAGTTGCAGGCCATTCTGGAAAGCGAACTGGGCCAGCGCCTGCCGCTGAACGACCCACGGCTGATCCAGCATCGCGGCAGCATCGAGCAGTTGGCCAGCCTGGGCCTGGTGCCTGCAGCCTGAAGCACAAGGACACTACCCACGGATGATGACCACCCCGGCTGAACACCAGCGCCTGCTACGCCTGGCCACTCGCGCATCGCTGGCAGTGGCCAGCATCCTGGTCCTGAGCAAGGCGCTGGCCTGGTGGCTGAGCGGCTCGGTCAGCCTGCTGGCCGGGCTGACCGACTCGGCACTGGATGCCGTTGCCTCGTTCCTCAACCTGCTCGCCGTGCACTACGCCCTGCGCCCGGCCGACAACGACCACCGTTTCGGCCATGGCAAGGCCGAGGCCCTGGCCGGTATGGCGCAGGCGCTGTTCATCGGGGTCAGTGCGGTACTGATCGGGGTGCAGGCGGTTGAACGCCTGCACACCCCGCAACCCTTGGGCGATACCGCCGTCGGTATCGGTGTAATGCTGCTTTCGCTGGTGCTGACCCTTGCCCTGCTGGCACTGCAACACAAGGTCATCCGCCTGACCGGCTCCACGGCGGTACGGGCCGACTCCCTGCACTACCGCTCGGACCTGCTGCTCAACGGCAGCATCCTGCTGGCCCTGCTGCTGGCACGCTTTGGCTGGCCGCAGCTGGATGCGCTGTTCGGCCTGGGCATCGCTGTCTATATCCTCTGGAGCGCGCTGCAGATCGCCCGGGAGAGTACGGCCATCCTGATGGACCAGGAACTGCCCGGCGATGTTGGCGAGGACATGGCTGCGCTGGTGCTGGCCATTCCCGGGGTCAAAGGCGTGCACGACCTGCGTACGCGGGTGTCGGGCAACCAGTGGTTCGTGCAGTTGCATCTGGAGATGCCGGGGCAATTGCCGCTGCATGAAGCGCACGCCTTGTGCGTGGAGGCCTCGAAGGTGATCCGCCAGCGTTATCCACAGGCGGATGTGATGGTGCACGCGGATCCGGTGTGAACCTGCAAGGGCCCTATCGCCGGCAAGCCAGCTCCCACAGTAACCGCACCGGCCTGAAGGCATGCGCAATACCAGTGGGAGCTGGCTTGCCAGCGAAGGGCCGGGACAGGCAGTGCCCACAGGCACTACACATGGCTTCAGGCCGGTGCGGTTCCTGTGGGAGCTGGCTTGCCGGCGATAGGGCCGGGACAGGCAGCACATCTGGCTCAGTTGATGCTGTAGCCTCGGCCACTGAAGCACGCGCCCAGCGCCCGCCGGTAGTTGTCCGCCACATTGGCCGGCGGTGCATAAGTCGCCGTCGCCGGGTCGAACCCTGACTGGCTCACCGCCCAGCGGTGGCACTGGTAACGGTCCTGGTCCTGCTGCTCCTGCCCTTGCCCATACATCGGGTAGGCCACCACGTCATACCCACCGCCTACAGGTGCCGGCGCCGCAACCGGCGGGTTGACCACCACGTACTCGCGGCTGTCGGCCAGGTACTGGTAATAGGTATCGGCTACCAGGAAGAACAGCGCCCCGCCCAGCCAGACTTCCCGCGCATAGGGCGGCAGGTAGTCGACCCGCACGCCACGGGGAGGGGTCACCACCACATAACGGCCACCATGGGGGCGATACCAGTAACCACCTGAGTAGAAGTAGTCATCGCCACGGTAGGGCACTTTCCAGTAGCGGTCCGGGAAATGATCGATGGTATGCCCCGGGCGATACTGCGGCCCCGGCCCCCAGCCATTGCCATGACCATCCGGGCGCCCTTGCCAGTCACCACCGGGCCGCTGCCCCGGTCCACCGGCTTCCCAGTGGCGGTTATCGCCATGGCGGCGGGGAATATCCTGGTAATAACCCTGGCGTGGCGGCTGGGTTTGCTGCACTTCGTCACGCGAATTGAGCGAGCGCGGCGCCCCCTCGCCCGGCCCTTCGGCCATGGCCCCGAGGCTGATGCTCACCCCCAACACACCAACACCTGCCAACTGCCAGATGCGCGACTTCATGCTGTTCCTCTCGGTAGAAAATACGGCAACCACAGCCAGTCTACCGCGCCTGTCACCCACGCCAATTAAATTTCCGGACATGAAAAAAGGGAGGCCGCTGGGCCTCCCTTCAGGAATTGTCGTCCGTGCTCGGCACTTGTGGCGCCGGCTCACCTCACACCGTCTTCTGGAAGGTGTGTAGCCCGGGGGCCTGCAGATCCTGTTGGATGGCTGGCCGCGACCGCCCGCCTAGGGCGCGTCGCCGTGGACTGATGTCCGGGCAGTGATTCTGTGGATAAAGATACCGGACAGGTTGCGGCAGATGATTGCGAAGATTGCTCGGATAAATAGCACTTGCGCAATTTTTCACCCTGGATTGATAATTCACCGCAATCCGAACAGAAAAGGCATAAACCATGAGCAAACTTGACCGCTACGACCTGAGCATCCTCGCCGAATTGCAGCGCGATGCGCGCATTTCCAACCAGGAACTGGCCGAACGCATCGGCCTGTCGCCTTCGCCATGCTCGCGTCGGGTCAAGCAACTGGAGGACGATGGCTACATCTCGCGCCAGGTGGCCCTGCTCGACCGCAAGAAGCTGGGCCTGAGCCTGACTGCCTATGTGCTGATCGGCATGGACCGCCACACCCCGGAGCGTTTCGAAACCTTCGAGGCGGCCATCCGCAACCTGCCACAGGTGCTTGAATGCAGCCTGGTCACCGGCATGGATGCCGACTACCAGCTGAAGGTGGTGGTGCCCGACATGGACCACTACCAGAAACTGCTGCTAGGCAGCCTGACCCGCATTGAAGGCGTCACCAGCGTGCGTTCGAGCTTCGTGCTGAACCAGGTGCTGGCCAGCACCGAGCTGCCCTTGACCCACCTGCGTTAATTGCCTGCGCCAGCAGGCGTATAATCAGACGCTCAAACCGCCTGGAGAACACCGATGGATCCCGCCGTATTCGAAGAGTGGATGATGATCATCCTGGTCACCGTGTTGATCGGTTTCATGGGTTTCATCGTCTGGGACCTGGCGAAAAAGTCCAAGGCCGGGCGGTTCGGGACGCTGATCCTGTTCTTCGTGCTGGGGCTGGGGGTGCTGGCCTTTATCATCAAGAGCGTGGTGGTGGGGTTTCTCGAAGGGGTGTAAGGCTCAAGAAAGCCGGGAGCGCTTTGCGCTCCTTTCGCGACACAAGGCCGCTCCTACAGGGATCGCACAATGCCTGAGTTTGCGCTGCACCTGTAGGAGCGGCCTTGTGTCGCGATGGGCCGCAAAGCGGCCCCCGCTAGCGCTGCAACTTCGCCGGGACTTCGCGCCAGCAGCCCTGTCCCAACCCATCCAGCGCCCAGTCGCCAATCCGCACCCGCACCAGGCGCAAGGTCGGCAACCCCACCGCCGCCGTCATCCGCCGCACCTGGCGGTTACGCCCTTCGCGAATCACCAGCTCCAGCCAGCTGGTCGGCACGCTCTTGCGAAAACGCACCGGCGGGTTGCGCGGCCACAGCTCGGGCTCGTCCAGGCGCCGCGCCTCGGCCGGCAAGGTCGGCCCATCGTTCAGCTCCACGCCATCGCGCAAGCGCTGCAACTGCTCCTCGCTCGGCTCCCCCTCCACCTGAACCCAGTAAGTCTTGGCCAGTTTGTGCTTCGGGTCGGCAATACGCGCCTGCAAGCCGCCATCGTTGGTCAGCAGCAACAGGCCTTCACTGTCGCGGTCCAGCCGCCCGGCCGGGTACACGCCGGGGATGTCGATGTAGTCCTTGAGCGTCGCGCGCCCGTCGCCGTCGCTGAACTGGGTCAGCACGTCGAACGGTTTGTTGAACAGGATCAGGCGCGGCTCGGCCGGTGGCGCCTTGGGCTGGCGACGCGGGCCGGCGGCAGGCCGCGCCTGGGGGCGGCGCGGCTTGGAACGGGGTGGCAGTGACATGGATCCTCAGCGGAACGGCGGCTCATCGAAACTGCGCAGTTTACGCGAGTGCAGCGAGTTGAGCTCGGTGCGCAGCAGGTCGAGGGCGGCAATGCCGATCTTCAGATGCTGGCTGACCGCCCGGTTATAGAAGGCGTTGGCCGAACCCGGCAGCTTGATCTCGCTGTGCAGCGGTTTGTCGGACACACACAGCAAGGTGCCGTACGGCACGCGCAAGCGGTAACCCTGGGCGGCAATGGTACCGCTTTCCATGTCCACCGCCACGGCACGCGACAGGTTGATCAGCGGCCGCTCCTGGGCCCAGCGCAGCTCCCAGTTGCGGTCGTCGTAGGTCAGCACGGTGCCGGTGCGCAGGCGCTTCTTCAGCGATTCGCCGCGCTCGCCGGTAACCAGCGCGGCGGCTTCCTGCAGGGCGACCTGCACCTCGGCCAGCGCCGGGATCGGGATGTGCGGCGGCAGCACGCGGTCGAGGATGCCGTCGCGGCGCATGTAGGCGTGGGCCAGCACGTAGTCGCCGATGGTCTGCGACTGCCGCAGGCCGCCGCAGTGGCCGATCATCAGCCAGCAGTGCGGGCGCAGCACGGCCAGGTGGTCGGTGATGTTCTTGGCGTTGGACGGGCCGACGCCGATGTTGACCAGCGTGACGCCGTCGCCGTCGGCGGCGATCAGGTGGTACGCCGGCATCTGGTAACGGTGCCAGACCACGCTGGCCACCAGGGCCTGGGTTTCACCGTGGTCCATGCCCTTTTCGATCACCACGTTGCCCGGCAGCACCATGCGCACGAAGCGCGGGTCGTCACGCAACTGGTCGAGGCCGTGGCTGATGAACTGGTCGACATAGCGGTGATAGTTGGTCAGCAGGATCCATGGCTGCACATGGCGCCAGTCGCTGCCGGTGTAGTGCACCAGGCGGCGCAGCGAGAAGTCGACCCGCGCGGCATCGAACAGCGCCAGCGGCAGGGTTTCGGCACTGCCCCAGTCGCAAAGGCCGTCGGCGATGTTATCGGTGGCTGCCGACAGGTCAGTGCTGGGGAACACCCGCGCCAGTTGCGCGGCGGTGATGCCGCTGCCGGCCAGTTCGTCGCCCTGATCGACCACGTAGGGGTAAGGGATGTTCTGCTCGCTGATGCCGACCTCTACCGTGACGGTGTAGTCGTGCATCAGCGGGCGCAATTGCTCCAGCAGGTAGCCACGGAAAGCAGCCGGCTGGGTGATGGTGACGCTGTAGGTACCGGCCACCTGAACCTTGGCGTAGGCCCGCGTGGTGGCGGCGACTTCACCGTGGCTGTAGTAGGTCAGGCGCAGCGCCGGGTAGCGGAACAGGTCGCGCTCTTCGACGCCCGGCTCGGTACGGTCCTTCAGGTAACGCTTGAGGGCCTGGCTAAGGGCCCCGGTGGCCTGGTCATGCAGGGCCGCCAGACGGTCGACGGCCTGTTCGGGGGTATCAACGACTACAAAAGCTTGGCTCACACTGTGCTTCCTGTCTGGACATGCATGTGAACCATCTTGCCTGCCTTCTTGGCTAAATACACCCCCATTGATCGGTGTTGGGTTCATTCGCGGGCAAGCCCGCTGCTACAGCGGCCAGGCAGGCGTAGCCCTTGTGACCAATG
>RCUL01000366.1_pt1 | contig 25217 bp, 26 predicted proteins | sample 2167521 | NCBI WGS metagenome assembly RCUL01 (sample SAMN09932745, study PRJNA488358) | compost metagenome | feature: garden; material: soil; isolation source: compost soil in acetic acid-enriched culture | place: Germany: Experimental Botanical Garden Goettingen | collected 2016-01-27
ACCCCTGTTACCGCCGTGAAAGGGCGGTGTCCTAGGCCACTAGACGAAGGGGACGCGGCCCGGAACTTACAACAGCTTTGACGCTTTCTTCCGGCTTCTCGGCTTTGCCTTAGGCATCGCGTCGAAGTGGCGCGCATTCTAGGGAGGCTTTCGACACCCGTCAACCCTCTATCAAAAACTTTTTAAAATCAAAGACTTCTGCTCAAAATTTGATCCACCTCTATTAGCATGCGAGGCAAGTCTCTACACTCGGACGAATCTGACAAGAACATCGGAGTCCCTGCAGATGTCGCCACTCGTGATCACCCTGTTGATCGTTGTCGGTATCGTCATTCTCATCCTCATTGGCTACATCAACCATATGGTGGAGAACAGCAAGCTGGAGAAGGCCCGCCAGAAGGCCGACCTCAGCGACCGTATCCGCCGCTGTGCCGACCTATCGGAAACCCTGCCGGGCCAGATGGTCTCCCCTGCCCTCAAGCTGCTGCTCACCCGCCTGCAGCTGCAACTGGGCGAACGCCTGCTGCAACTGGACAAGCGCGACGACGCCCTCAAGGTCCGTCTGGAACAACTGCGTGCGCTGGCCGGCCAGGGCGAGTCCATCCCGGTGGCGAATGCGCCGCAGAAGATCCAGAGCGAAGCCAAGGCCAAGGAAATCCGTTTCCAGCTGGAAACCCTTCACGGCCAGATCACCCGCGCCGCCCAGGAAGGCCAACTGCCCGCACCGGAGGCGAAGAACTGGGTCAAGGAAATCCGCGACATGCTGGTGCAGCTGCACGTCGAGTTCTTCACCAACCTCGGCCTGCAGGCCCTGCAGGAAAACCAGCCGCGCCAGGCCCGCCTGGCCTTCGAGCGCGGCGTCCAGTACCTGCAGAAACAGCCCGATCCGGCGCGTTACCAGAACCAGCAGCAGCAACTCAAGGCGCAGCTCGCCCGGGCCAATGCGCTGGTGCTGGAGTCCGCCCAACCCGAAGCCGACGAACCCAGCACCCTGACCGAAGGTCTGAAGTCACTGGATGACGACGACATCTGGAAGAAGAAGAACATCTACGACTGATCCGCTCAGACGAGGACCTCCCGATGAGCCTGACCCTCTACGGCGCCCCGCTGTCCCCCTTCGTGCGCAAGGTACGTCTCTACCTGCTGGAGAAGGGCCTGGACTACCAACTCGAAATCGTCACCCCCTTCGGCCAGCCCGCCTGGTTCCGCGAGCTGAGCCCCCTGGGGCGGATTCCCGCGATGCGCGACGGCGATGTCACCCTCGCCGACTCCAGCGTCATCTGCCAGTACCTGGAAGAGAAGCACCCCCAGCTCTCTCCGCTGTTCGGCCGTGATGCCGAGGAGCGCGCACGGGTGCGCTGGCTGGAGAAGTACTCGGACTACGAAGTGGCGCCGCTCGCCACCTTCGGCGTGTTCCGCAACCGCGCGCTGAAGCCCACCATGGGCCAGCCCTGCGATGAAGCCGCGGTGCAGGCCGCCCTTACCGACAAGCTACCGCCCCACTTCGACTACCTGGAGAAAAGCCTGGGCAGCGCCGAATATTTCGTCGGCGAGCATCTGACCATGGCGGACATCGCCTTCACCACCCAACTGATCAACATGGAGCACGGCGGCGAGCGCCTGGACGTCGAACGCTGGCCGCGGCTGGCCGCCCATTACGAGCGGATCACCGCACGGGATTCGGTGCAGGCCGTGGTGCCGGGGGAGCAGAAGGTGCTGGCCAAGCTCAGCGGCCGGGCCTGACGCTGCCCCTTGCCGCAGGTGGGCCATGCTGCGCCGGCCCACCTGCGGTGCCGAACCCCGCAGCGTTGGTGGACATGAAAAGCGATGTCCACCCTACGAAAAGCACGGTCAGCAGTCGGTCAGGCGCAGGAAGATGGCGGCCAGCTGTTCGATGCCGGCCTGATCTTCCTCGTTGAAGCGCGCCAGCTTCGGGCTGTCCAGGTCGAGCACGCCGACCAGGTGGCCATCCTTGACCAGGGGCACTACCAACTCGCTGTTGGATGCGCTGTCACAGGCGATATGCCCGGGGAAGGCATGCACGTCTTCGATCCGCTGGGTTTCGCGGGTACGCGCCGCAGCGCCGCAGACGCCCCTGCTGAAGGGGATGCGCACGCAGGCGACCTTGCCCTGGAACGGGCCGAGCACCAGCTCCTCGTTGCGGTTGAGGTAGAAGCCGGCCCAGTTCAGGTCCGCCAGCTCATTGAAGAGGAAGGCGGAGAACTGCGCGCTGTTGGCGATGAAATCGCGCTCGTCGGCCAGCAGGGACTCCAGCTGGGCGGCCAGCAGCGCATAGCCGGAAAGGCCGGCGCCGGCCTGTTGCAGATCGATCATTTGGAAGACTCCAGCAAAGCCAGCCCGACCCAGTGACGGGAGAACTGATAGGCACAACGTCCGTTGCGGTTGCCGCGCCCCAGGGCCCAGCGAATCGCCAGCTTCTCCAGTTCCTCGGTCCATTCCCAGTCCAGCGCGGCAGGCTGGGCCAGTACGCCGATCCAGTGGCGCACCACGGCGAGGAAATGATCCTGGGTGAAGGGATAGAAGGACAGCCAGAGGCCGAAACGGTCGGACAGGGCGATCTTGTCCTCCACCGCCTCGTTGGGGTGCAGCTCGCCGTCGACCATCTCCCAATGCTCGTTGTCGCTCTGTTTCTCCGGCACCAGGTGACGGCGGTTGGAGGTGGCGTAGAGCAGCACGTTGTCCGGCGCGCGCTCGAGGGAGCCGTCCAGCACGCTCTTGAGCACGCGATAGTCGCCCTCCCCCGCCTCGAAGGACAGGTCGTCGCAGAACAGCACGAAGCGCTGCGACTGGCCGGCCAGTTGTTCCACCACGCGCGGCAGGTCGGCCAGGTGGTCGCGCTCGATCTCGATCAGGCGGAGTCCGGCGCCGGCGTGCTCAGCGAGCAGGGCACGCACCAGGGAGGACTTGCCGGTACCACGGGCACCCCAGAGCAACGCGTGGTTGGCCGGCAGGCCATCGACGAACTGGCGGGTATTGCGCGCCAGCTGCTCGCGCTGGGTGTCGACGCCGATCAGGTCGGCCAGGGACAGGTCCAGGCTCACGTCCAGTGGTTGCAGGTAGCCGCTGCGGCCCTCGCGGTGCCAGCGCGCGGCAAGGCAGCATTGCCAGTCAATGGCGGGGCGGGTTGCCGGTAACAGGGGTTCGAGGCGAGCCAGCACGGCATCGGCACGCTCGAGAAATGCATTCAATCGGGAATCCACAATCAACTCCTTGGCTCAGCCACAGTCTCCAGGCACTGCTGGCAGACCGGATAGGCTATGCTTGGCAAGCCCTCTGAACAAGGCCAATCCCACGCCCAATGGATATTCCGCTGACTCAACGGCTGTCGTTCAAACAGGCCAGCCTGACGGTTCTGGTGGCGTTCATCCTCGGGACCGTCCTGAGCATCATCCAGGTGGCCAGCGACTACCTCAACGAGAACGCGTCCATCGATCGGGAGATCAAGGCCCTTCTCGAGATCGCCCACAGCCCCGCCGCCCGGATCGCCTACAACATCGATGCCGAACTCGCCCAGGAACTGGTGCTCGGCCTCCTGCGCTCGCCGGCGGTGATACGCGCCGAGATCATCGACAACAACGGCGCGGTGCTCGCCAGCGTCAACCGTCCGCGCACCGAGAGCGACTTCCGCATCTTCAGCGACTACCTGTTCGACGAGCGCCGCGAGTTCGAGGACCCGCTCTACATCATCCACGCGCCCAACGAGACCCTCGGCGTGCTGCGCCTGGAAGTGGACACCTTCGCCTTCGGCAACCACTTCCTGCGCCGCGCCATGCTCACCCTCCTCAGCGGTTTCGTGCGCAGCCTGCTGTTGTCGCTGATCCTCCTGGTGCTCTTCTACAGCATGCTGACCAAGCCGCTGGTGGGGCTGATCCGCGCCCTCAGCGAGCGCGATCCGCGCGCCGCGCCGGACGTCAAGCTGCCCTGCCCGCCCAGCCACGAACAGGATGAGATCGGCGTGCTGGTGGAAGTGATCAATCGCCAGCTGGCCAGCCTTTCCGCCGAGATGCAGCAGCGCCGCGAGGCCGACCAGCGCCTGACCCAGTACCTCGCCGAGCTGGAGAACATCGTCTCGGCGCGCACCGCCGAACTGAAGGCCGCCAACAGCCGCCTCAGCCGCTACAACCAGGAGCTGGAAGCGGCACGCAGCACCGCACTGGAGATGGCCAAGGCGCGCGCCGCCTTCCTCGCCAACATGAGCCATGAGATCCGCACGCCGCTCAACGGCCTGCTGGGGATGCTCGACCTGGCGCTGGACGGGCCGCTGAGCAACGAGCAGCGACGCCAGCTGCAGATCGCCCACGACTCGGGCAGCGTGCTGGTGGAACTGCTCAACGATATCCTCGACCTGTCCAAGTTCGAGGCCGGCCAACTGGAACTGGAACAGATTCCCTTCGACTTGGGCACCCTGGTCGAAGACACCGCCAACCTGCTGTCGCAGAACGCCTCGCCCGGCGTGGAACTGACCTGCCTGATCGACCCGAAACTGCCGGGACTGGTGACCGGCGACCCGACCCGGGTGCGCCAGGTGGTCAGCAACCTGCTGTCCAACGCCCTCAAGTTCACCCGCTTCGGCCGCGTCGACCTGCGTGTCGCTCCCAGTCCCGGCGGCGTGCTGATCAGCGTCCGCGACACCGGTATCGGCATTTCCGCCGAAGCCCTGCCCAAGCTGTTCCAGCCTTTTTCCCAGGGCAGCGCGGGCATCACCCGGCAGTTCGGCGGCACCGGCCTCGGCCTGGCCCTGACCCGCCACCTGTGCGAAGCCATGCAGGGCCAGCTGGACGTCAAGTCCCAGGAAGGCCTCGGCAGCCTGTTCAGCGCCGAGCTGCCGCTGGTGGAGCACAGCGCGCCGGAACCCCGCCAGCCCCTGCAAGGCAAGGTGGTCGCGCTGTGCAGCGCGAAAAGCGGCCTGGCCGAGCTGCTGGGCACCTGGTTGCCCCTGTGGCACCTCGACTTCGAGCGGCGCGACGGCGATGCCAAGCTGGCCGGCGTGCAGGCCGACCTGCTGGTCAGCGACAACCCGGACTGCCTGGAAAGCCTGCGGCGTACCGCCCAGGTGCCGATCCTGCTGGTGACCGGCTACGGCAACTTCCTGCCCCCGCCACGGGCGGCGACCCTGACGCCGCTGCACCAGCTGGCCCGCCCGCTGTCACGAGCCGCGCTTTACCAGGCCCTGCGGCGGGTACTGCTGCAACTGCCGGAAGAGGCGCCCACAGCACCTGCGCCAGCACCGGAGCCGCAGCACCGCCACGCGCGCGTGTTGCTGGTAGAAGACAATGCGGTGAACCAGTTGGTGGCCAAGGGCATGCTGGCCAAGCTGGGTTGCGAAGTGCTGCTGGCCAGCCATGGCGCCGAGGCCCTCAGCCGCCTGGAGCAGAATCCGGTCGACCTGGTGCTGATGGACTGCAACATGCCAGTGATGGATGGCTACGAGGCCACCCGGCGCATTCGCCAGAGCGGGCGCTGGCCGGATCTGCCGATCATCGCCCTGACCGCCAACGCCCTGCCGGACGAACGCGAACGCTGCCGCGCAGCCGGCATGGACGACTACCTGGCCAAGCCCTTCCGCCGCGAAGAACTGGTGGCCCTGCTCGACAGCTGGCTGCCCGCTACCCAGGCAACCCCATGAGCTGACCCAGCAGCTCGCCGAGGCGCTGGCGCAACTCGGCCATCTCGTTGAGGTCCAGGCCGCTGGCGCAGATCAGTTCGTTGCGCAGCGGCATGACCTTGTCCCGCAGGCCCGCGCCCTCCCCGGTCAGCGCCAGGTGCACTTCGCGCTCGTCGTGGGCGGCACGCTGGCGCCGCACCAGGCCGAGCTGCTCCAGGCGCTTGAGTAACGGCGTGAGGGTGCCGGAATCCAGCAGCAGGCGCTCGCCCAGGGCCTTGACCGTGGGCTGCTCCGGCGGCCGCCCGTGCCACTCCCAGAGCACCAGCATGACCAGGTACTGCGGGTAGGTCAGGCCAAGGGGCTCCAGCAGCGGTCGATAGCCGCGGATCACCGCGCGGGAGGCGGCGTAGAGCTTGAAGCAGAGCTGGTTGTCCAGCAGCAGCTCGGGTTCGATGGGCAGCTTGCTCATTTCAGCAGGGCTTCGATCTCGGCGCTGATCTCTTCCGGCTTGGTGGTTGGCGCGAAGCGCTTGATGCTCTGGCCGTCCCGGCTGATCAGGAACTTGGTGAAGTTCCACTTGATGCCCTGGCTGCCCAGCAGGCCCGGCGCGCGCTTTTTCAGCTGCACGTAGAGCGGGTGGGCGTCAGCGCCATTCACGTCGATCTTCTTGAACAGCGGGAAGCTGACGCCGAAGTTCAGCTCGCAGAACTCGCTGATGGCGCCTTCATCGCCTGGCTCCTGCTTGCCGAACTGGTTGCAGGGGAAGCCCAGCACCACCAGACCCTTGTCCCTGTACTGCTGCCAGAGGCTCTCCAGCCCCTTGTATTGCGGGGTGAAGCCGCACTTGCTGGCGGTGTTGACCACCAGCAGCGCCTTGCCGCCGAAGTCCGCGAGGGTCTTCCGCTCGCCTTTGATGGTGGTTACGGGGATATCGAGAAGCTTGTCGCTCATGGCCTGGACCTGTTTTGGGGAAGGATGACAGACAAAAGATAGCTATCAATTAAATTGTGTGCAATTTAAATTTCGGAACTTCCACACCAGACAGGTAGGAGCGAGGGGGACGCCAAGTTCTTGCTCGCGAACAGCCTTGCGAGCCTTCGCGAGCAAGCTCGCTCCTACAGGAAAGGCATTCAGCGCGGTTCGAGCTTCAGCGACACCGAGTTGATGCAGTAGCGCAGGCCGGTGGGCCGCGGGCCGTCGGGGAAGACGTGGCCCAGGTGCGCATCGCAGCGGGCGCAGCGTACTTCGATGCGCTGCATGCCGTGGCTGGAGTCCTCGCGCTCGGCGATCACGTCCTTGCCCACCGGCTGGAAGTAGCTCGGCCAGCCGCTGCCGGAATCGTACTTGGCGTCGGAATCGAACAGCGCCTCGCCGCAGCAGGCGCAGTGGTAGATGCCCGGGGTCTTGGTGGCGTAGTACTCGCCGGTGAAGGCACGCTCGGTACCGCCCAGGCGGCAGACGTGGAACTGGGTTTCGGAAAGCTCCTCGCGCCAGGTTTCCAGGGGTTTCTCTAGCTTGTCCATGACAGTCCTCGGCAATGGTAAAAAAGCCCGGTCCCGACCTTTTCGGGCCATCGGGCCGCACGTATCATGCGCGATTCATCAGACGCCAGTCTGGCAGCGGCGTTACAGGCTGCCAAGGCGCATCGATCCCCGCGCCCGGCGCGACCCTTTTCATCTCGGGACAGTTACGCATCATGCAGGTCAGCAAATCGAACAAGCTCGCCAACGTCTGCTATGACATCCGCGGACCGGTACTCAAGCACGCCAAACGCCTGGAAGAGGAAGGCCACCGCATCCTCAAGCTGAACATCGGCAACCCGGCGCCGTTCGGTTTCGAAGCGCCGGAGGAAATCCTCCAGGACGTCATCCGCAACCTGCCCACCGCCCAGGGCTACAGCGACTCCAAGGGACTGTTCAGCGCACGCAAGGCCGTGATGCAGTACTACCAGCAGAAGCAGGTGGAAGGCATCGGCATCGAGGACATCTACCTCGGCAACGGCGTGTCCGAGCTGATCGTGATGTGCATGCAGGCGCTGCTCAACAACGGCGACGAAGTGCTGATCCCGGCGCCGGACTACCCGCTCTGGACCGCCTCGGTCAGCCTCGCCGGCGGCAAGCCCGTGCACTACCTGTGCGACGAGCAGGCCAACTGGTGGCCGGACCTGGAAGACATCAAGGCCAAGATCACCCCGAACACCAAGGCCATGGTGATCATCAACCCGAACAACCCCACCGGCGCCGTGTATTCCAGGGAAGTGCTGGAAGGCATGGTGGAACTGGCGCGCCAGCACAACCTGGTGCTCTTCTCCGACGAGATCTACGACAAGATCCTCTACGACGACGCCGTGCACATCTGCACCGCCTCCCTCGCGCCCGACGTGCTCTGCCTGACCTTCAACGGCCTGTCCAAGTCCTACCGCGTGGCCGGCTTCCGCTCCGGCTGGGTGGCCATCTCCGGCCCCAAGCAGAAGGCCCAGAGCTATATCGAAGGCATCGACATCCTGGCCAACATGCGCCTGTGCGCCAACGTGCCCAGCCAGCATGCGATCCAGACCGCCCTCGGCGGCTACCAGAGCATCAATGACCTGGTGCTGCCCAACGGCCGCCTGCTGGAGCAGCGCAACCGCGCCTGGGAGCTGCTCAACGACATCCCCGGGGTCAGCTGCGTCAAGCCCATGGGCGCGCTCTACGCCTTCCCGAAGATCGACCCCAAGGTCTGCCCGATCCACAACGACGAGAAGTTCGTGCTCGACCTGCTGCTGCAGGAAAAGCTGCTGATCGTCCAGGGCACCGCCTTCAACTGGCCGTGGCCGGACCACTTCCGCGTGGTCACCCTGCCACGGGTCGACGACCTCGAGCTGGCCATCGGCCGCATCGGCAACTTCCTCAAGGGCTACCGCCAGTAACCTAGCCTGTCAGCCAGCCACCCGCCCGGGTGGCTGGTGCGAGTTCCCGCCATGGATCTGCAGATCAACGATTTCTACCACGACGCCAGCCGCGCCCTGCTCACCCTCTACCGGGTGTTTCCGCGCAAGACCACCCTCTACATCGACGACCTGATCGGCTACCACGAGCCCGACGAGTACGGCCTGCCCGCCGTCCGCCACCAGAGCTGCCTGGGCACCCTGCTGTGGCTCGGCGAGGAAGGCTACCTGCGCCACGCCGGCACCCTCCACCACGAGGCGCTGGAGCAGGCGGTGCTCAGCGAAAAGGGCTTCCTGCGCCTGAGCACCCGCATCGGCGATGCCGCACTGCAACACTGCGGCCTGCCCGCGAACGGACTGGCCATGCGCAGCACGCTGGCCCGCCAGCTGCAGGAAACCCTGGCCAGCGGCGACGGCGAACAGCTGTCGCAGCTCGCCCGCCTGCTGTTCAACGCGAGCCAGAGCGGCTCGGGCGACACAGTTTGAAATAGCGCCCCTGTTGAATTACCCCCGCGGGCTCCCTTATATAGCCGCTCAGACTCATCGCGACTCTGCCGCAAGGAGACGGTTTTAATCATGATGCGTATTCTGCTGTTCCTGGCCACCAACCTGGCCGTGCTGGTAATTGCCAGCATCACCCTCAAGCTGCTCGGGGTCGACCGCTTCACCGGTCAGAACTACGGCAGCCTGCTGGTGTTCTGCGCCGTGTTCGGTTTCGCCGGCTCGCTGGTCTCGCTGTTCATCTCCAAGTGGATGGCGAAGATGAGCACCGGCACCGAAATCATCAGCCAGCCGCGCACCCGCCACGAACAGTGGCTGCTGCAGACCGTCGAGCAACTGTCGCGCGATGCCGGGATCAAGATGCCCGAGGTCGGCATCTTCCCCGCCTACGAGGCCAACGCCTTCGCCACCGGCTGGAACAAGAACGACGCGCTGGTGGCCGTGAGCCAGGGCCTGTTGGAGCGCTTCTCCCCCGATGAAGTGAAGGCCGTGCTGGCCCACGAGATCGGCCACGTGGCCAATGGCGACATGGTTACCCTGGCGCTGATCCAGGGCGTGGTGAACACCTTCGTGATGTTCTTCGCGCGCATCTTCGGCAACTTCGTCGACAAGGTGATCCTCAAGAACGAGGAAGGCCCGGGTATCGGCTACTTCGTCGCGACCATCTTCGCCGAACTGGTGCTGGGCATCCTGGCCAGCATCATCGTCATGTGGTTCTCGCGCCGCCGCGAGTTCAAGGCGGACGACGCCGGCGCCAGCCTCGCCGGTACCAACGCCATGATCGGCGCCCTGCAACGCCTGCGCGCCGAACAGGGTGTGCCGGTGCAGATGCCCGACAGCCTGACCGCCTTCGGCATCAACGGCGGCCTGAAGCACGGCCTCGCCGGCCTGCTGATGAGCCACCCGCCGCTGGAAGACCGCATCGAGGCCCTGCGCCGCCGCGCCTGAAACGACTCACACTGACTTGGGCGGCCCATGGGCCGCCCTTTTTTTGCCCGCGCAATGCCCTCATTCGCGAACGGCCGTAGGGTGGATAGCGCTTTATCTATCCACCATCGTCGCCGGGCATGGCACCGCTGGTGGACATGAAAGGCGATGTCCACCCTACGCACCCGTATCCCTGCAGCTCTACCTGTAGGGCGAATTCATTGGCCATGTCTGCGTTAAGTGTTGGGATGTGGCGCAAAGGCCCGTAGGGTGGGCTTCAGCCCACCATCGTAGGTCAGCGTGGGCTAAAGCGGATCGCCGCCCGGCCCACCCTACCAGGCTCCGAGCTCTGACCGGGACTTCTTGGCAACAGCTAACAGGGACATAGCCAATTCATTCGCCATGCCGGCCGCAGGGCTTGCCATCTCTACCGCCGGCGCAGCTGGAACACCGGCTCATGCAGGCTGTCGAGCCCGCGGGAGGCGAACTTCCAGTTCTTCTCCAGCACATCGCAGCGCTCGAGCATTTCCACTTCCCAGCCCGTCTCCAGATGTCTGCGCACCTCGGCTTCCGACACCGAGAACGGCGGCCCGTCCAGACGGGCCTGCTGGTAATCCAGGGTGACCAGCAGCCCATCGCAGGGTGACGGCAGGATGCGCTCCAGATGTGCCACATAGTCGTCACGCATGGCTGGCGGCAGGGCGATCAGCGCCGCCCTGTCGTAGAGCGCCCGGCAATCGGCGACGTCGGCGGCGGTCACGGCGAAGAAATCTCCCTGGAGAATCTCGATGGCGCCCGCGCTGTAGCGGCGCAGCGCGCCCTCCCGGGCGATGCTCGGCGTCAGTCCCTGTTCGGCGAAGAAGTCTTCCACCGCCCGCTCCGCCAACTCAACGCCCAGCACACGATGCCCCTGCCCGGCCAGCCAGGCCATATCCAGGGTCTTGCCGCAGAGCGGCACCAGCACCTGGCAGCCAGCGGGCAGTTGCAGCCGCGGCCAGTAACGCTCCAGATAGGGATTGGTCTCCCGCTGATGGAAACCGATCTGGTTCTCCGCCCAGCGCGCCTGCCAGAATTGCTCGTCCATGATTCCTCCAACAATTCGATCAAATAGCTCAAATATTTATGCTGGAAGTCGATATATCCAGCCCGGATGATGCGGGCATCCTACCGGAGGAATTCCGAAATGCTACCCAGCCTGTACATCTCCCACGGCTCCCCGATGCTCGCCCTGGAGCCGGGAGCCAGCGGCCCGGCGCTCAAGGCCCTGGCCGATGCACTGCCGCTTCCTGCGGCGATCCTGGTGGTTTCCGCCCACTGGGAGAGCGACCGCCTGCTGCTAAGCGGCGCCGCCAAGCCCGAGACCTGGCATGACTTCTACGGTTTCCCGCCGCCGCTCTACGCCGTGCAATATCCGGCACCGGGTGCGCCCGAACTGGCCGAGGAACTCGCCCACCTGCTGAGCGAGGCCGGGCTGCCTGCGGGCGTCGACTCGGAGCGTCCCTTCGACCATGGCACCTGGGTGCCGCTGTCGCTGATGTACCCGGATGCCGAAATCCCGGTGGTCCAGCTGTCGCTGCCCACCCGTCTCGGCCCGGCGTTCCAGACCCGGGTCGGCCGCGCTTTGGCCGGCCTGCGCCAACGCGGCATCCTGCTGATCGGCTCCGGCAGCATCACCCACAACCTGGGCGAACTGGACTGGCGCGCCGGCCCGGAAGTCGTGACACCCTGGGCGCAGGAGTTCCGCGACTGGATGGTGGAGCGCCTGGAAGCTGAAGATGAAGCCGCCCTGCACGACTATCGCCGCCTCGCCCCTCACGCCGCCCGCAACCATCCCCGGGACGAACACCTGCTGCCGCTCTACTTCGCCCGCGGCGCCGGCGACCGTTTCGGCCTGGTGCACAGCGGCTTCACCCTGGGGGCGCTGGGGATGGATATCTACCGCTTCGATTGAGACTGCGGGGACCGGCCCCCACAGGTGGTCAACAAACCTTACAGACGCCCATGAAAAAGCCCCGCAATGCGGGGCTTCTTCATACCGGGGTGCTTAGTCCTCGCGGTAACGGCGCAGCTTCAGTTGCTTGCCGGCGACGCGGGTGTCCTTCAGCTTGCCCAGCAGACGGTCGAGGCCTTCTTCCGGCAGCTCGACCAGGCTGAAGGTTTCGCGGATCTGGATGCGCCCGATGGCCTCGCGAGCGATGCCACCTTCATTGAGGATGGCGCCCAGCAGGTTCTTCGCAGCGATACCGTCGCGAGTACCCAGGGCGGTGCGGCAACGCACGCGGCCTTCGGCCAGCGGCATGGGCGCACGACGCTCGCGGTATTCACCACGCTCGCCGCCTTCACGCTCACGGCGCTCGCGGGGCTGGGAAGTCGGCACCAGCGGCTGCTCACGCTCGACATCAGCCAGGTTCAGCGCCTGGGCATTGGTGGCCTTGCGCAGCAGCGCTGCGGCCAGGGCACGCGGGCTGCAGCCGATATCGGTGATCAGGCGATCGAGCAGTTCGCCATGGCTGGCCTCGGCGTCGGCCACCAGCGGGGTGAGGCTGGCGGTGAGCTTCTTGATGCGCGCGTCCAGCACCTGCTGGGCGTTGGGCAGGCGCACCTCGGCGACCTTCTGGCCAGTCACGCGCTCGATCACCTGCAACATGCGGCGCTCGCGCGGGGTCACCAGCAGCAGGGCGCGGCCATCGCGGCCGGCGCGGCCGGTACGGCCGATGCGGTGCACGTAGGATTCCGGGTCGTAGGGCATATCCACGTTGAATACGTGGGTGATGCGCGGTACGTCGATACCACGGGCGGCGACGTCGGTGGCGACGACGATGTCCAGGCGGCCATCCTTCAGCGACTCGATCACGCGCTCGCGCTGGTTCTGGGCGATGTCGCCGTTCAGCGCAGCGGCCTTGTAGCCCTTGGCCTCCAGGGCGCTGGCCAGGTCCAGGGTGGCCTGCTTGGTGCGCACGAAGGCGATCAGCGCGTCGAACTCCTCGACTTCCAGCAGGCGCAATACGGCACCGGTCTTCTGGTCGGCATGGACCATCAGGTGGGCCTGTTCGATGCGCGCGACGGTCTGGGTCTTGGCGGCGATCTTGACGTGTTGCGGGGTCTTCAGGTGACGCTCGGCGATCGAACGGATCGACGGCGGCAGGGTCGCGGAGAACAGCACGCTCTGGCGGCTTTCCGGGAGGGCTTCGAAGATCACTTCGAGGTCGTCCATGAAGCCGAGCTTGAGCATTTCGTCCGCCTCGTCCAGCACCAGCTGCTGCACGGTGGCGAGCATCTTGTCGTCACGACGCAGGTGGTCGCAGAGACGGCCGGGGGTGGCCACGATGACCTGGGCGCCCTGGCGCAGGGCCTTGAGCTGCGGGCCCATGGGCGCGCCGCCGTAGACGGCGATCACGTTCAGGCCGGGCATCTGCTTGGCGTAGGTTTCGAAGGCGGTTGCAACTTGCAGTGCGAGTTCGCGGGTCGGTGCCAGGATCAGCGCCTGCGGTTCGCGTTTGGCCGGATCGATGCGCGACAGGATCGGCAGCGCGAAGGCTGCGGTCTTGCCAGTACCGGTCTGGGCCTGGCCGATCATGTCGTGGCCGGCGAGGATCACCGGAATCGATTGGGCCTGGATGGGGGACGGCTCTTCATAGCCGACTGCCGAGATGGCGGCCAGAACGTTGGGATGAATGCCGAGCGCGGCGAAAGTGCCGATTTCCTGGGTCATGGGTCTGCCTCAATGTGCATCCGCAAAGACCCCTGTTCCATGGCTGCACATGCCGTGAAGGACCTTGTGGGTCACCCGGCAGCCTGGTAGAGAATTTGCGAGTACGCTTTTTTAGGATTGGATGAATCGTCAAGGGTAGTCCGCACGGCGGACTTGCAGCCGAAGGCAAAGTGCCTCGGGATAAACGCAGTACTTGAACGGGGCCGAAGATTGGCCGGCGCGCATAATACAGGAAAAATCTTCCAGGCGTGCAGGTTTTTCCGCGACCACAGTTCCACCCCGCCGGACGGCGTCCGGCAATGGACAAGGCTTCGGCGCGGGTCTATATCCCACCTGCCCACTCGCCCATTCCTACGAAGGAAAGCCTCTATGCCCCCCAGCTCCACAGGCCGCGTCAGCCGCGAAAAGCGCGGCCATATCATGCTGATCGGCCTCGACCGCACGCCCAAGCGCAACGCCTTCGACCAGGCCATGCTGGACGACCTGGTGCTGGCCCTCGGCGAGTACGAACGGGACGACAACGCTCGCTGCGCGCTGGTCTTCGCCCATGGCGAACATTTCACCGCGGGTCTGGACCTGGCCAGTGTTGGCGAAACCTTCCGGCAAGGCTGGAAGTTGCCGGCAGGCGCCATCGACCCCTGGGGCACCTTCGGCGGCAACCGCCTGACCAAACCGCTGATAGTCGCCGTGCAGGGCTACTGCTACACCATCGGCATCGAGCTGATGCTGGCGGCGGACATCAACCTCTGCGCCAGCAACACCCGCTTCGCCCAGATGGAAATACAACGCGGCATCTTCCCCTTCGCCGGGGCCACCCTGCGACTGCACCAGGTGGCGGGTTGGGGCAACGCCATGCGCTGGCTGCTCACGGGTGACGAGTTCGATGCCCATGAGGCCTATCGACTCGGGCTGGTCCAGGAAGTGCTGGCCAGCGAAGACCTGATGCCACGCGCCATCTGGCTCGCGGAACGCGTGGCGGCCCAGGCGCCGCTGGGCGTGAAGGCCACCCTGGCCTCGGCCCGCCAGACGGTGGACCAGGGGGAAAGGGTTGCGGCAGCGGCGCTGCAACCGGTGGCCCAACGACTGCTGGGCACGGAGGATGCGGCGGAAGGGTTGCGGGCGATGCAGGAAAGACGGGATGGGCATTTCAAGGGCAGGTAGCCGTCGATGCTCTACCTCGCAGGGACACAGAAACAGTGGGGGCGAATTCATTCGCTATGCAGACCGCAGGTCTGCCCCACAAGGTCGAAGGGGCTGCCCTGCAGCCCTTAGCGAATGAATTCGCCCCCACAAGGCATGTGCCTCCCGCCTCCGTGCCGACGGTCTAGCTCGCCTCCCGCACCACATCCAGCAGCGACTGCAGCGAATAGCCCAGGCTCGGTGCCAGGGCATCGGCCTTGGCCTTCAGCGCTTGCCGGTCCAGTTGCTGGTCGAGGTTGGCAGGCACGAAGAGGACGACGTTGCCTTCCTTCACCGGGCATTCCCAGTAGTGTCGGTGGAAGAGCCCGCGCAACAGCGCGGCGCCCAGCGGCTTGCCGTCGTTCGCCGCCCACTGGTTGATCACCAGCCAGCCGCCGGGACTCAGGCGTTTCTGGCAGGCGCCGAGGAAATTCCAGGCCAGGTGGCCGACACCCGGACCGTGGTCGGTATAGAGGTCGACGAAGATCAGGTCCGCCGGCTCGGCGCTGTCCAGCAGCTCCACGGCATCCCCGATACGCACATAGAGGCGCGGGTCGTCGCTGAGACCGAGGTACTCCATGGCCAGGCGCGGCACGTCCGGGCGCAGCTCGATCACCTCGACGTCTTCCAGCGGCAGGAACTTCAGGCAGGCCTGGGTCAGGGTGCCGGCACCCAGGCCGAGGAACAGCGCGTTTTCCGGCGCTTCGTGGCACAGCGCACCCAGCAGCATGGCGCGGGTGTAGTCGTACTCCAGCCAGGCGGGATCGGCGCTGAACACGCAGCTCTGCTCCACCGCCTCGCCGAACTCGAGGATGCGGTACGGGCCGACTTCGTATACCCGGATCACGCCGAAATCATCATGCACTTCCGCGAGCAGGCGCTCCTCGGACATCACGTCTCCACCCTTTCGATGCCGATGCCTGATGGTAAGCACCAGCCCGGCGCCACAGCGGCGCCAATTGTCATTGAAGCCGGAGCCCGGGCTCCCGGCACGATCCGGAGGCTTCGCCCCCCGGCGAAAACCGCACAAGGATAACAGCGTGGCAGCCGAACCCGGCAGGTACGCCATCGGCGGCCCCCTTGTCGATGGCCGCCACTACGCCGCCTAGCGCTGCCTCCAGGCCTTTCGGTTACCATGGCTCATCTACCGCAATCAGCCATATCGAGACTCTGATGAGCAGCCCAGAATGGAGCCCAGAAAGCTGGAGGGACAAACCCATCCAGCAACAGCCCGAGTACCCGGACGCCGCCAAACTGGCGCATGTCGAGCAGACCCTGGCGAGCTACCCGCCCCTGGTGTTCGCCGGCGAGGCGCGCGAATTGCGCCGCCAGTTCGCCGAGGTCACCGAGGGCCGCGCCTTCCTGCTCCAGGGCGGTGACTGCGCGGAAAGCTTTGCCGAGTTCTCCGCCGCGAAGATCCGCGACACCTTCAAGGTGCTGCTGCAGATGGCCATCGTCATGACCTTCGCGGCCGGCTGCCCGGTGGTGAAGGTGGGCCGCATGGCCGGACAGTTCGCCAAGCCGCGCTCCTCCGGCAGCGAGACCCAGGGCGAGGTCACCCTGCCCGCCTACCGCGGCGACATCGTCAACGGCATCGGCTTCGACCCCGCCAGCCGCGTGCCAGACCCTGAGCGCCTGCTGCAGGCCTACCACCAGGCCACCGCCACCCTCAACCTGCTGCGCGCCTTCGCCCAGGGCGGTTTCGCCGACCTGCACCAGGTGCACCAGTGGAACCTCGACTTCATCGCCAATTCCGCCCTGACCGAAAAGTACAGCCAGTTGGCCGGCCGCATAGACGAAGCCCTGGCGTTCATGCGTGCCTGCGGCCTGGACAGCGCGCCGCAGCTGCGCGAAGCCAGCTTCTTCACCGCCCATGAAGCCCTGCTGCTGAACTATGAAGAAGCCTTCGTGCGCCGCGACAGCCTCACCGGCGGTTGGTACGACTGCTCGGCGCACATGCTCTGGATCGGCGACCGTACCCGCCAGCTGGACGGCGCCCATGTGGAGTTCCTGCGCGGCGTGGGCAACCCCATCGGCGTCAAGGTGGGGCCGAGCATGGACAGCGAGGAACTGATCCGCCTGATCGACATCCTCAACCCGGACAACGACCCCGGCCGCCTGAACCTGATCGTACGCATGGGCGCCGAGAAGGTCGGCGAGCATCTGCCGCGCCTGATCCGCACCGTACAGGGCGAAGGCCGCAAGGTGCTGTGGAGCTCCGACCCCATGCACGGCAATACCATCAAGGCCTCCAGCGGCTACAAGACCCGCGACTTCGCCAGCATCCTCGGCGAAGTGAAGCAGTTCTTCGATGTGCACCAGGCCGAAGGCAGCCACGCCGGCGGCATCCATATCGAGATGACCGGGCAGAACGTCACCGAATGCATCGGCGGCGCCCGCCCCATCACCGAAGATGCTCTCTCCGACCGCTACCACACCCACTGCGACCCGCGCCTGAACGCCGACCAGTCCCTGGAACTGGCCTTCCTGATCGCCGAGACCCTCAAGCAGATCCGGCGCTGACGGCCATCAGGTTGGCCTGACCCTTTTTGGGGAGGTGGGCTTAACCCTGTGGGGGCGAATTCATTCGCTAAGCAGGCCGTAGGCCTGCCTTGAGAGTCCCCGGGGCTGCGTTGCAGCCCTTAGCGAATGAATTCGCCCCCACAGGTAAGCAAGCCCCAGGCTCAGCCGAGGCAGGCCTGCAAGCGCAGCGTCCCCGGCCTGCGACAGGTAACGGCCACCTCGCCCAATCCCAGCCACGCCGCCATGCTGCGCAGGTTGTCCGCCAGCGCCTGCATGCCGGCCTCGCTGAGACCATGCTCTTCCTCGTGCAGCGCATGCACCGCCAGGCGGTCCTGGGTCCGCTCGGCGCGCAGGTCGACCCGCGCCGCCAGGCGTTCGTCGTGCAGGAACGGCAGTACGTAGTAGCCATACTGGCGCTTGTGCTGGGGCGTATAGATCTCCAGGCGGTAGCGGAAGTCGAACAGGCGCTCGGTACGCGCCCGCTCCCAGATCAGCGAATCGAAAGGCGAGAGCAAGGCGCTCGCCTTGATCCTGCGCGGCACCCTGGGTTCGCCCAGGCAGTAGGCGGGCTGCTTCCAGCCGTCCACCTGCACCTGCTGCAAGGCGCCCGCTTCCACCAGTTCGGCCAGGCGCGCCTGGCTGTCAGCGGTTTCCAGGCGATAGTAGTCGCGCAGGTCGCGCTCGGTGGCCACGCCCAGGGCGACGGCGGCGCGCAGCAATAGCTGGCGCTGGGCATCGGCCTCGGGCATATCGGGCTGGTTCAGCAGGTCGGTGGGAATGACGCGCTCCGGCAGGTCGTAGAGGCGCTCGAAGCCCCGGCGCCCGGCCACCGTCACCTCGCCGGCGGCGAACAGCCACTCCAGCGCGTGCTTTTCCGCGCTCCAGTCCCACCAGGGCCCGGCCCGCTCGGCGCGGGTGCTCAGGGCGCCCGCGCCGAGGGCACCCTGCTCGCGCACGGCCTGCAGCACCCGCTGGATCACCTCGCGTTGCTCGAAACCGAAACGCGCCAGTTGCTGGTAGATCCCCTGGCCATTGGCGGCCCGGCGCATGCGCCAGCGCAGCAGCGGATAGAGCTCCAGCGGCAGCAGCGAAGCCTCGTGGCCCCAGTACTCGAATAGTGCGCGGCGCCGGGGCTTGCCCCAGGCCAGGTCGTCCAGCAGTTCGCGGTCGTAGTCGCCGAGGCGGGAGAAAGCCGGCAGGTAGTGGGAGCGCACCAGGGCGTTCACCGAGTCGATCTGCACCACGCCGAGCGCATCCAGCTGCGCCAGCAATTGCCGATGGCGAATGGCGCCCCGTGGCGGGCGGGCGAAGCCCTGGGCAGCCAGGGCCAGGCGGCGGGCTTCGGGCAGGGAAAGGGTCAGCGTCATGGGGCTCCATGCCAGCAAGGGGAATGACGCCTCACAGTAGCATCAGCCCGCCTGGCTTTCGCGCTCCAGTTCGAAGGGAACGAAGGGCACGGACTGGTCGGGCGCCAGGAAGGTCTGGCGGAAGGTGAAGGCCTCCGGCGTGGGCCCGGCTTCGCGCAGGCGGGCCAGGCGCGCCGCGGCTTCAACCACGTCCGGCCGGTGCCCCTTGGGTACCCACCAGAGCACCTGGTGTACGCCGGAGATTCGCTCGAACCACTCCTTGCGCCGGCGCAGCATCTCGACATGGGCCGAGCGGTAGACGAAATCGCTGAGGCTGGCCACGTCGCGCCAGACCGAGAGGTTGACCAGTACCTCGGGGCCGAAGGGGCGGATGGCGGTGGCGTCGCCCTCCTCGTCCTGCAGGCGCCAGACGAAGCCCGGCGCGCTGTCGGCCAGGGCGTTGACCGGCGCCAGGTTGGCGACGAAATCGGCCATGACCGGGGAGTCCAGGGGCGCCTTCATCGAGGCGATGTTCAATTGAGCCAGTTCATGAGTGTTGGACATGGATCGTTTCCTGTGGGTCCTTCCATCAAAGGTTGCGGCCCGCCCTTCGCTTCACCGGTGGCGGGCCGCAATGCTGCTTCATTTTTTTAGCGGGTCTTGCCAGAAGTGACGCTCGCTTTCTTCCATCACATCGGCACGGGACAGGCCTATGTCCTTCAGCAACTCATCGCTCATGCTGGCCAGTTGGTCGCGCTCATGGGTCAGTTGCTGCCAGCGCTTCAGCCGCGTCAGGAGGCTGGCGAACCAGCCTTCATAGTGAGGCTGCGACGGATAATGAGCATGCTGCGGAATGCCGATAAAACCATGTTGACCTTTCATCGTATCGCCCTCCGTGTGGGGATGGCGCCAGTTTCCGACCAGGACTAAGATCAATCCAACGAATGTTTCTGATGCACTGCATCTGAGGATTTGATGAATGAGCTACCCAGCCATCGATACCGAACTGCTGCGCACCTTCGTCGCCATCGCCGACAACGGCGGCTTCACCCGCGCAGCGGAAGTGGTCAACCGTACCCAGTCGGCCGTGAGCATGCAGATGAAGCGGCTGGAGGAGGATGTGCTGCAACGCACGGTGTTCGAGCGCGACGGCCGCCAGGTCAGGCTCACCGCCGAGGGCCAGATCCTGCTGGGCTATGCGCGGCGCATCCTCAAGCTGCACGGCGAAGTGATGAACACCCTGCGCCAGCCGCACATGGTGGGCTCGGTGCGCATCGGCACGCCGGACGACTACGTGATGCGCTTCCTGCCCGGCATCCTCTCGCGCTTCGCCCAGGCCTACCCACTGGTGCAGGTGGAAGTGCACTGCGACTCTTCCGCCCAGCTGCTGCAGCGCCAGGACCTCGACCTGACCATCGTCACCCGCAAGCCGGGCGACGACATCGGCGAGTTCCTGCGCCAGGAACGCTTCGTCTGGGCCGAGGCCATCGGCTTCAGTCCCCATGAGCAGACACCCTTGCCGCTCGCCATGTTCAACAGCGACTGCTTCTGCCGCGCCTGGGCCTGCAACGCCCTCGACGCCATGGGCCGCGAGTACCGGGTCGCCTACACCAGCCCGAGCCTGTCGGCGATCATGGCGGTGGTCAGCGCCGGCCTGGCCTTGACTGCCCAGCTGCAGAGCCTGATTCCGAACGACATGCGCATCGTCGGCGAAGCCGAAGGCCTGCCGCAGCTGCCGCTGTGCAACATCATGCTGCTGCGCAACGAGCAGAATAAATCGCCGGTGACCGAGACCCTGGCCGAGCACATAGTCGAAGGCTTCCGCACCTGATCCACTCAGGTGCCTCGTAGGCTGGAAATCCGCGTAGCGGATTCCCACCAGCACGGCCGAGCCGGCGCTCGATCCCTTATTTGACCCCCAGCAGCACCGCACAGAGCAGCAGGAAAACGCAGAACAGCGAGCGCAATACCCGTTCCGGCAGTGCGTGGGCGAGGCGCACGCCCCAGCTGATGCTGAGCAGTCCACCCGCCGCCAGGGGCAGGCCCATGGCCCAGTTCACGTGGTCGTGCAGGCCGTAGGTGGCCAGGGTCACCGCCGTGCTCGGCGCCGCCAGCGCCAGGGACAAGCCCTGGGCCACCACCTGGCTGGTGCCGAATACACTGGTCAGCACCGGCGTGGCGATCACCGCGCCGCCGACACCGAACAGGCCCCCCGCCGCCCCCGCCACACCACCGAGCGCTCCCAGCCAGGGCCAGGGCTGGCGCAGCTCGCTGCTGGCCTGGGCCTTGGCCATGAACATCCGCGCCACGTTATAGGCGGCCAGGGCCAGGAGGAAACCGACGAACGCCAGGCGCATGCTCGCCGCATCCAGCCTCACCGCGTAGAGCGAGGCCAACCAGGCGAAGCCGAAGCTGGTGGCCGCCAGCAGCGTCGCATGGCGCGGGTCGATGCGGTTGCGCTGGTGGTAGCGCCAGAGCGCCAGCAGCACATTGGGCACCACCATCACCAGGGCCGTGCCCTGGGCCAGTTGCTGGTCGAGGCCGAAGAGCACACCCAGCGCCGGGATGGCGATCAGGCCGCCACCAATGCCGAAGAGCCCGCCCAGTGTGCCGAGCAGTGCACCGAGCAGCAGATTCATTACCAGAGCGAGCAGATCCATAACGCCTCCCATCAGATGGCGCGGATGCTACGCCGACCCGGTTGGCGCGGAAACGCACAGCGGCGCACAATGGCTTTGCGAACCACGCACAGGCAACCCGATGAATCCCGACGCCCTTACCGAACAACTGGCCCTTTTCCTCGACGTCCTGGACGCCGGCAGCTTTTCCGCCGCCGCCCGCCGCCATCCCCTCACCCCCTCGGCCGTAGCCCGACGCATCGATGCCCTGGAGCGTGCCCTGGGCAGCAGCCTGTTCGTGCGCAGCACCCATGCGGTGAAGGCGACCCCCGCCGGCCTCGCCTTTGCCGAGCGGGCGAAGCGGGTCCTGGCGGAACTGCGCCTGGCCCGTGCCGAGGCGGTCTCCCTGAGCAGCGCCCCGGAGGGTCTGATCCGCATCGACGCCCCGGCGCCTTTCGGCCGCCGTCATCTGGCGCCGGCGATCGCCGAGTTCCTGGTGACCTACCCCGGCCTCGACGTACAACTGCGGCTGATCGACAGTTTCATCGACATGCAGGGCGAGAACCTGGGCCAGGTCGACCTGGTGCTGCGCATCGGCCCACTGGCCGATACCCGCCTGGTGGCCACGCCGCTGTCATCCCTGGTGCGGGTGCTCTGCGCCAGCCCCGAATACCTGCGCCGCCGCGGCATTCCCCGTGACGTACGCGAGCTGCCCGAACACGACGGCCTGGACTGGGACGCCCTGGCGCCGCCCTATGCCTGGCGCTTCGAGGTGGACGGCAAGCTGCAGTTGATCCGCCCGGGGCGCATGCGGATGACCGCGAACAATGCCGAGACCCTGTTGTTCAGCGCCATAGCGGGGCTCGGCATCGCCCACCTGCCGACCTGGCTGATCAGCGAATACCTGGTGCGCGGCGAGCTGGTGCCGCTGTTCTGCGAAGACGGCCTGCCGCCGCCAGAGCCCAGCGGCATCTACGCCTTGCGCCTGGAAGGAGAAGCCAGCTCGCGCAGCCGGCTGTTGCTGGAGTTCCTCAAGAACCGTTACGGCCCGGTGCCGCCCTGGGACCTCGCCCTGGGCGGTCTGGGCCGTGCCTGATCAGCGCGGCCGCTGCACCACGCGGGTTCCCGCCAACTGGTCGTGCAGGCAACGGCGGTCGGCGCGGAAGATGAACAGGTAGTCCACCAGCACCACCAGCACACCCACCACCGGGATATAGGCCAGCAGCCACCAGAGCAGGTAGCGCTTGAGCAGCAGGTTGCCTAGTTCAGGCACCTTGCCGTCGAGGTCGACGATGGCGATCTTCAGCAGCCGCTTGCCGAGCGTCTGCCCGTAGTTCTTTAGAAAGTGGCCGTTGACCAGGAGGAAGGCCGCCACGCCCACCACCAGGCTCAGCAACTGCTGACCCAGGCTCGGCTCGATTCCCTGCTGCGCAGCCTCGAAAACGCCCGTGAAGTAGGCCACCGGCACGGTTGCCAGGCTCATGATCAGGCCGTCGATCAGCGCCGCGCCAAGACGGGTCCAGCGGGAGGCGAGCAGCGGTTCGGCGGCACTGTTGACCGTGAGTTCCGCCTGGGGGGCCTGATAAGGGTTTTGCAGGTTGTCCATGATGCAGTCCTTGCAGTGAATGACTGGGCAATTGTGGCCCGTGGCCAGGGCAACGCAAGGCCCCTTGCAGGGCAATGGGCAGAATGCATTTTGCCCACGAAAGGCTTGCGCGCTAAATTGGTCACCATAACCGCTCTGGAGACCAATCATGTCCATCACCCCCTGCAAGGAACTGCTGCTCGACAACCAGCTCTGCTTCGCCCTCTATTCAACGTCCTTGCTGATGACCAAAGTCTACAAACCCCTGCTCCAGGAACTGGGCCTGACCTACCCGCAATACCTCGCCATGATGGTGCTATGGGAAAGCGACGGCATCACCGTGGGTGAGATCAGCAACCGCCTGCTCACCGATCCCGGCTCCCTCACGCCGCTGCTCAAGCGCCTGGAAGCCGAGGGCTTCATCACGCGCACCCGCAGCAGCAAGGACGAGCGCGTGGTGGAGCTGCGCCTCACCGAGCGGGGTCGCGACCTGCACGAGAAGGCCAAGGCCGTGCCCGCCTGCATCCTCGCCGCCACTGGATGCTCCATCGAACAGCTGGACAGTCTCAAGGACGAGCTGGTTTCGCTGCGCGGCAACCTGGGCAAGGCCGTCTGACGGCCTTATTCCCGCGTCGATCAAGCGTTATTCCAAAGTCTTCCAACAAATATCTTGCGCGCTAAATAAATCGCGATTAATTTTCGCCTCACGCACTTACTTAGCGCGCAAAATTTTAGATATCAAACCAATTCAGATTGAGGAAGACGCCATGAAACCGATCAGCACTCTCGTCGCCGGCAGCCTGCTCGCCCTGTCCGTCAGCCACGCCTTCGCCGCGGGCAGCCCAGGCGTCGAGCACACCACCCAGGCCTTCCTCGAAGCCCTGGCCGCAGGCGGCGGCAAACCCCTGGAAACCCTGACGCCCAAGGACGCCCGCGCGGTGCTGGCCGGTGCCCAGGCCGGCGTGAAGCTGGAACTGCCCAAGGCTGACGTGAGCCAGAAGACCATCAACGCGGATGGCCAGCAGATCGACCTGACCATCGTCCGGCCCGCTGGGGTCAAGGGCACGCTGCCGGTCTTCATGTTCTTCCATGGTGGCGGCTGGGTGCTGGGCGACTACCCGACCCATGAGCGCCTGATCCGCGACCTGGTGGCCGGCTCCGGCGCCGTGGCGGTCTACGTCAACTACACGCCCTCCCCCGAGGCCAAGTACCCGACCGCGATCAACCAGGCCTACGCAGCAACCCAGTGGGTGGCCGAGCACGGCAATGAGATAGGCGTCGATGGCAGCCGCCTGGCGGTGGCCGGCAACAGCGTTGGCGGCAACATGGCCGCAGTGGTCAGCCTGATGGCCAAGGCCAAGGGCACGCCGAAGATCCGCTTCCAGGCCCTGCTCTGGCCGGTGACCGACGCCAACTTCAACAACGCGTCCTACAACCAGTTCGCCGACGGCCACTTCCTCAGCAAGAGCCTGATGCAATGGTTCTGGAGCAACTACACCACCGACCCGCGCCAGCGCGCCGAGATCTACGCCTCGCCGCTGCAGGCTTCGGTGGAGCAGTTGAAAGGGCTGCCGCCGGCACTGGTACAGACCGCCGAGTTCGACGTGCTGCGTGACGAAGGCGAAGCCTACGCCCGCAAGCTGGACGCCGCTGGCGTGCCCGTGACCTCGGTGCGCTACAACGGGATGATCCACGACTTCGGCCTGCTCAACGTGCTGGCCGACATTCCCGGCACCCGCGCGGCCATGCAGCAGGCCGGCGAGGCGCTGAAACAGCACCTGAAATGACGGAAAGGCAGAAACGAAAAAGCCCGGCATCAGCCGGGCTTCTTCTTGTCTCGCTAGAAGGCTCAGGCCTTGACGCGGGACTTGTACTCGCCGGTGCGGGTATCGATCTCGATGGAGTCGCCGATTTCGCAGAACGCGGAAACCTGCAGCTCGGCACCGTTGTTCAGGCGAGCGGTCTTCATCACCTTGCCGGAGGTGTCGCCACGTACGGACGGCTCGGTGTAGGCGATCTGGCGAACGATGGTGGTCGGCAGTTCGACGGAGATCACGCGATCGTTGTAGAACACGGCTTCGCAAACGTCGGTCATGCCGTCTTCGATGAAGGTCATGACGCCTTCCAGGTCGGCCTTCTCGATCTCGTACTGGTTGAACTCGGTGTCCATGAACACGTACAGCGGATCGGCGAAGTAGGAGTAGGTCACTTCCTTACGTTCGAGGATGATCGGCTCCAGCTTGTCGTCGGCCTTGAACACGGTCTCGGTGCCGG
>RCUL01000369.1_pt1 | contig 25045 bp, 27 predicted proteins | sample 2167521 | NCBI WGS metagenome assembly RCUL01 (sample SAMN09932745, study PRJNA488358) | compost metagenome | feature: garden; material: soil; isolation source: compost soil in acetic acid-enriched culture | place: Germany: Experimental Botanical Garden Goettingen | collected 2016-01-27
GGAAACTGCCACTGACCTTGCGCTGCCCCAACTCGCCGTCGAGCAGCACGATCCGCCCCGGGTAATAGCGCCCCAGGTCCTCGACCACCTGCGCCAATGGCACCTGGTAGTAATTGACCCAGCCCTGGCGCCAGGCCAGACGGCTGTCGCTGTCCACACTCGCCGTCTCACCGGCCCGGCCTCTGGCATAGGCCAGTTGCTGGTTGGCCGTCAGCTCACGGGCGGCCTGCCCCTGAGCCGGCGTGACCGCCACCCGACCGTTGCGCACCGTGACCTGTGCCCCCTCGGCCTGCTCGCGCACTTCGAACTCGGTGCCCAGCACCCGCACCTGCCCCCCCGCCGCCTTTACTACAAACGGGTCACCGGTGTGCGTGACCTTGAAGAATGCAGCGCCATGCAACAGCCGCACATGGCGCTGCCCCTGCTGGAAATCGACAGCAATGGCACTGCCCGCATCCAGCGTCACCTGCGACTGGTCAGCCAGCGTCACCTGGCGAATGGCGTCTGTGCTGCTGAAGTCGGCCTGCAGGTCCTGCAGCCAGTACCCCGGATGCCAGCCCCCGGCAACGCCCACGGCAAGCACCAGGCAGGCCGCTACGGCCAGTGCGCGGGCGCGCCGCCAGCGAGGCGGGGCAGGCGCCTTGGCCATGGCATCCAGGTATCGTTGCAGGTCTGCGTGTTCTTCCTCGGCCAGGCGTGCCGCGGGTGCCGCACTCTTGTGCCACAGCGCCTGGGCCTGGGCATAGGCTTCACGGTGCCTGGGGTCGGCCAGCAACCAGCGCTTGAACGCCGCACTGTGCGCTACCTCAGGCTGCTCGTTGATCCTGGCCAGCCAATGCAGTGCAGCGTGCGACGGGTCGGCGGTGGTCAAGTCTGAATGGCTCATCGACGGGCGCTCCCTGGCCTGCGCATCGGGGTCGCGGGTTCGGCAACACTGGCCTTGCACGCTTGGAGGGCGCGCATCATATGCTTTTCCACGGCGCTCTGGGACAGCTGCATGGCCTTGGCGATTTCGCCGTACTTGCAGCCGTGTATGCGGTTGAGCAAAAAGATCTGCCGGGTGCGCTCGGGCAGGGCGCGCAGTGCCGCTTCGATGCGCTGCAGGTCATGGTCTACCTCAAGGGCCTGCTCCGGTGCCTGGGCCGAGCACTCATCCAGTTGCAGCGAAGCTTCGGCGATGCGTTCGCGGCTGCCTTCGCTGCGCAGATGGTCGATGGCCAGGTTGCCGGCGCAGCGCAGCAGGTAGGTATCCAGCGCCTCGACCTTGACCTCGGGGCGCCGCCAGAAGCGCAAGAACAGCTCCTGCACCAGGTCCGATGCAGTGGCGCGGCAGCCTACCCGACGGCTGACCAGGGCTTCCATGCGTGCGCGCTGGGCCATGAAGACCTGGACGAAACGTGCGCGCGTGCTGTCGCTGTCAGGTTCGATCAAGGCATCACCCGCCAGATATGACCAGCAGCGGGCCGAGTACCAGGCTGATCCCCGCCAGCCCCAGCAACAGGCGCGGCTGGTAAGGCAAGGCGAAGACCCACAGGGTCACCCCGGCCATCAACACAGCGACCCACTCCACCAAGCCATGGGCCCACCCACGCAGGTGCACCGACAGCAACAGCGATGCCAGCAGCAGCAACCAACCCGCCATACGCAGCCTGCGCAACTGGCCGACAGCAGGCTTGCGCCCGAGCAGGTCGCTGAAGTGCTTTTCCATCGCCAGGCACAAGGCGGCGAACCCGGCAAAACCGATCAGGGCGACGCTCAGCATCCGTTCACCTCGAGCGTTTCAGCCGCTGCCTTTGACACCCGGGGCTCACGCTTGGCCACAGCCTTCGGAGCACGCAGCATCTTGCCTGCGGCCCAGGCCAGGAAAAGACCGGTGCCCAATGCCGTGAGGTCCAGGCCCGCCATCGCCCAGTCGCCGGCGGCTACGCTGTGGTTCAGCCCCTGGCCGGTGGTCAGCGCATTGAGCAAAGGCAGCAGCGCGAAGGCCAGCGCGCCCAACCCAAGCTGCTCGCCCCAGGCTCGGCGCCCGGGGCGCAGCACGGCATGTACCAGCGACAACAGCCAGGCCACGAAGAACGTGTTCACCTCCCAGTCCGCCCGCCCTTGCAGCGCCACAGGCAGCAAGCGGTTGGCCCAGAAAAAGCCGGCCACCGCGAGCAGCAGGCCACTCATGCTGGCGATGTTGAGCACCTCGACCAGGCGCAACTCAGCGGGCATGCGTTCGCGCTTGGCATGCTTGAGCTGGCGCTTGCCAAGCCACATCACCAGGCCCGTACCGATGACCGCAGTACCCGCCACCCCGAACACGAAGTACAGCCAGCGCAACCAGGGCCCGGCGAAGTTGCCCATGTGCAGGCCGACGAAGCTGAACGAAGTCATCATCGCAGCGCTTTCCGGTGCCCCCTGGCTCAGCAGCTCGCCCGTGCTGCCGTCGAACATCCAGTTGGCGCTGCGCTTGTAGGCGATGTTGTCGGCCGAAGCCTGGGCGAAGCTCACGCGAGCGTTGCGGTCGCCCGGGTTGTGCACCTGGATGTAACCCATGCGGGCACCGGGGACCTGCGCCTGAACCTTGGCGTACAAGCCGGCCAACGGCACCAGTGGCGCAGCGACGTTGGCCACCTTGGGCACCTCCTCTGGGCCGAACAGGTCGTTGAAGTAGCCGTTGGTAGTGCCGCCATAGCTGGCCATGATGCTGGCCGGCATCACCATGTACATGAAGATCACCAGGCTGCTGTAACTGATCATCAGATGGAACGGCAACACCAGCACACCGATTGCGTTATGCCCATCCAGCCACGAGCGCTGGCCCTTGCCGGGGCGGAAGGTGAAGAACTCCTTGAAGATCTTCTTGTGGGTGATGATGCCGGTGACCAGGCCCAGCAACATGATGAACGCGCAGAAGGTCGCCAGCCAGCGCCCCCAGGGGTGGGGCATCTGCAGCTGGAAGTGGAAGCGGTAGAAGAACTCGCCGCCGCGGCTGTCACGGGCCTCTACTGGCTGCCCGGTCTGGGCGTCGAGTTGCTTGCTGACAAAGCCACGGCGCCCGCCGGCAGGGTCACGCCAGCCGACGCTCAACGCGGCTTCGCGCTCGCTGGGCAAGCGGATCATCCAGTTGCCCGAGTGCGCCGCGTTGGCCTCCAGGTAGCGCTGGGCCAGGCCCAGGCTGGCCACCGGGTCGAGCGCGTGGCGGCGGACTTCGGGCTGTGCCCAGTGGCTGATCTCTTCCTTGAAATACGACAGTGTGCCGGTCAGGAAAATTGCGAAAAGCAGCCAGCCGAAAATCAGCCCGGTCCAGGTGTGCAGCCAGGCCATCGCCTGGCGGAAACCGTCCTTCATGGGTTCTTCATCCAATAGGCCAGCCCGTTGATCAGCCCCAGCAGCAGGCTCGGCAGCAACACGCCGAGCCAGGCATGCCAGGCGCTGCGGCAGGCAAAGCACCAGATGAAGGCCAACAGGTAGAAAACGAACGACAGCATCATGCCGGTCATGGCCGCGTCGACTTGCGCCAACGGCACCAGCAAGGTGATGCAGACACTGGCCATGGACGCCAGCAGGTACCCACCCAGCACCGCTGCCAGGCAGCGTGAGGTCACGGCCAGGCGGTAGCTGAGGGGCAGTCCGGCGGCATTGCGCTTCATGGCGGAGGTCCGGGAAACTCTGGGGGTTGCAATAGTAATGATTTCAATTCGCATAAGCAAAGTCTGAAAGACTTGGGGGTTTTAACCGGTCTTATGTCGTCAAAGGGCTGCCCGGTAGCCTCTGTGGGGTTAATTGCAACAGAAAATTTATTTTCACGAAGGGCTTGAATTCAGGCTTCGGTTGCCTGACCTTAGAGTCAAGAGGCGAAGAATTTCCAAGGGCCTCAAGGGCCTAGGCACGCCTCCATGCGAGCAAGCTGAATAAGGATTGAATCATGCAAATCCAGGTCAACAGCAGCAACCATATCGAAGGCAACATCCGTCTCAACGAGTGGGTCCGCAGTACGCTGCAAACCACACTCGAACGTTACGAGGAGGACCTCACCCGCATCGAGGTGCACCTGCGCGACGAGAACGGCGCCAAGCCCGGGCCGCATGACAAACGCTGCCAGATGGAGGCTCGCCCCAAAGGCCATCAACCGATTTCCGTGACCCATACCGCCGCTTCGCTGGACCAGGCGGTGGATGGAGCCGCCAGCAAGCTGAACAATGCGCTGGATCATTTCTACGGCAAGCTGCGCAGCAAGCGCGGCGTACTGGAACTGAGCGATCCCGACGCCTGACCCTTGCCAGTAAGCAAAAACGCCCGGCCATGTGCCGGGCGTTTTCGTTTTCACCTTCGTCCAGTTGAGTCAGTACTTGGCAACCTGCAACAGTGGTTGCGGGAACAGGTTGTCCAGTGTCTCCAGCAACCGTGCGTAATAAATGGGCTTGCGGAAGAAATCCAGCACCTGCAGACGCAGCAGGTCGCTGAGGTCTTGCGCACCGGCGTGCCCCGACATGACGATCACCGGCAAATGCTGCCGGGCCGTATGGTCGCGCAGGCGCTGGATCAAACCGATGCCGCTTTCTTCCGGCATGCGTAGATCAGTGATGACCAAGGCAACGTCCGGATAACGGGTGAGCAGTTGCAGGGCAGCTTTCACCGAGCCTGCCGTGTGGCAGTAGTACCCCTCGTTGTCGAGGAGTTCGGCCAACTCAAGCAGGTGCTCTTCCTCGTCATCGACCAGAAGAATCTGCTGACGCGAGGGAGAGTTCTGCATGTGCGGCTCCTGTTGATCCGGTCCGACGAGACGTCGCCTGTTATTGGTCTAGTTCAGGGCCGTCTGGATTGCGGTGAACATGGTACTGATGTTGCCGGAGATCCCGGGAACGAACCCGGCCAATACCACCGCCACCATCGCCGCGATGACCGCGTACTCGATACCCGAGGCACCGTCCTTGCGATGCAGGAATTGCTTGCAGTGAAGGATGACCTGTTTCAGCAACATGACCAGCTCCTTGCGGCGAACTCGCCGGCGACAATGGTGTCAAAGTGACGCCTGTTTGCCATCAAAGGATTGCCAAGCTGGAGCCGTCTGCAAATATAAAAAAGCATTAGTCATCAGGTGATAATCCAAAAGCATTAGATCCTTTTATTTCAACAACCGACTGTTTTAATTGGGTTTACGTTCTGGCTACAAAAAAAGCCGAGCGCCTAATGGCGAATGGCGATGGGTGGGCTACCGTGCAATAGCGAAATAGTGACTTTTTGCCACCACCCGACGCGTGCACGGAGGCCAGCCATGAGCAGTCGCTTGACCATGATTCTGGCCACCCTTTTCCTGCTCGGCGCACTGCTCGCGGGATACTGGGGGGTCGTGCTCAGCCGCCCCCCTGCACCACCCCAGCCGGTAGCCCCCATCGCCGAGCAGCCGCCTGCGGTGGTTGCAGCGCCCACCCCGCAACCGCCCGAGCCGCAGCGCTTCCCCATCGTCGTGCTGCGCAAGGCGCTGCCGGCCAATACGCCCTTGACCGCAGACGACGTGCTGCTCGAGCGCTTGCAGGTAGTCCCTGCCGGTGCCTTCCAGCAAGTGGACCAAGTGATCGGACGCAGCAGCGCCAGGCCACTGGCCGCAGGTAGCTGGCTGGACGAGTCGAGCTTCCAGCCCGGCGGACCGCTGGCACGGATGATCCGTGCCCACGAGCGGGCCGTTGCGGTAGGCGTGGACGACGTGGTCGGCGCCGCCGGGCAACTGTACCCGGGTGATTTTGTCGACGTGCTGCTGTACCTGCGCGAAGAGGCCAACAACCCGCAGTCTTCTGCCCAGGTCGTGCTGCCGGCCCTGCGCGTGCTGAGCGTCGGGGAACAGATGGGCGTTACCAATGACGGCCGCCCGGCACTGACCGCCGAGGAGCTCAAGGCGCGCCGCGAGCAGGCGACCCCAGGCAACCCCGCAAGCACCCGCACCGTGGTGCTGGCAGTCCCTGAAGCCTTGGCCAGCCGCCTGATGCTGGCAGCCCAGGTCGGCACCCTGCGCCTGGCCGTGCGCAGTGCCGCCGAGCAGCGGCTGGCCCGCTATTGGGCCCAAGCGGATAGCAAACCGCAGGTAGAAAGCATCAACCGGGAACTCTATCGGTTCAGCCAGCTTTCCCAGGCGCCATTGGCCAAAACCGCCTCAACCGCTGCAGCCGTTGCAAGCATGCAGATCATCCGTGGCGCACAGGCCGCGGACGCCAACAAGACCCCCTGACAAGGCAAGGATGCAGTATGCGTAGTTCCGAGCGTTGCAGTTCAAAACGGTTCTTCAGTCTCGCGTGCCTTGCCCTGCTCATGGTTGCGCTGCTGCCGAAGGCCCATGCCGCCAGCAACGGCTGCGAAGCATTTGCCCAGCTGCCTTCAGTGATCGAAATCGACCAAGGCCTGCAGCAAGAATTGCGCTTGCCGCTGGCGATCACCCGCGCCGCCGTCGGCGACCCCAAGGTTGCCGACGTGCAACCCAGCGGTGACCGCGCCGTGCTGGTGACGGCCGTGGGCCAGGGCAATACCACGCTCATGCTGTGGACAGCCTGCGCACCGGCGCCACACCGGGCCATGCTGTTCGTCAAAGGCCAGGCCAGCGCCGCCATGGCCGAAACGGGCCTGCCGCCGTCGCTGGATCCGGAGTTGCCAAGCCAGGTGCAGGCCGATATCCGCTTCGTCGAGGTGCGCCGCACCAAGTACAAGGAAGCCGGCGCCCGGCTGTTTTTCAGCGGCTCGAACAACAGCCTGATCGGATCGCCAGGTACCGTGCCAGGCACTTCGGTGACACCGGGCGCCGTGCCTGTCACCTCGCCGCAGATCCCGCTCAACGACGGTGTGTTCAACATCGTCTGGGGCGGCGGCAGCAGCCGCTTCCTGGCGGCCATCAATGCCCTGGAAAACAGCGGTTTCGCCTACACCCTGGCGCGCCCCAGCCTCACCGTGCTCAGCGGCCTGACTGCAAGCTTCCTGGCCGGTGGTGAGATACCGATCCCGGTGCCCAGCGCCGGCAGTGACAACTTCTCGATCGAGTACAAGGAGTTCGGCGTGCGCCTGGCACTGACGCCGACCGTGATCAGCCGCGACCGCATTACCCTGAAGGTAGCGCCTGAAGTCAGCGAGCTGGATTACACCAACGCGGTGACCATTGGCGGCACAAGCGTACCGGGGCTGAGCATACGGCGCACCGATACCAGCATTTCCCTGGCCGATGGCGAGAGCTTCATCATCAGCGGCCTGGTCGGCAACAACACCCGCTCCGCCGTGGACAAGCTCCCCGGGCTGGGCAACCTGCCGATCCTTGGCGCGTTCTTCCGGCAATCGGCCCTGATACGTGAGGAGACCGAGTTGCTGATGATCGTCACCCCGCACCTGGTTCAACCGCTGGCGGCCAATGCCCGCCTGCCGGAACTGCCCGGCGAAGGGTTGCGTACCTACGACCCCAGCTGGGGCCGGCTGTTCTTCATGGAAAACGGCAACTTCGATGGCCAAAGCGGGTTATCACGATGAACGAGAGCCTCAACCAGACCTTTCTGGGCATCACCCGCAATGAAGAAGACCTGCAGTGGCTGCAGAGCGCGCTGGCACCCCAAGGCCAGGTGATCGGCGCCAGTGGCGGCAGCCTCGATGAACTGCTGGCGCTGATCAATGCGACCTTCAGCACCCTGGTGTTCATCGGCCTGGACCGTGAGCAACTGGTCAACCAGTGCGCACTGATCGAGGGGGTGCTTGAAGCCAAGCCGCTATTGGCGATCGTCGCTCTGGGCGATGGCATGGACAATCAACTGGTGCTGCACGCCATGCGTGCCGGCGCCCGCGATTTCGTCGCCTACGGCTCACGGGCCAGTGAAGTGGCCGGGCTGGTCCGGCGGCTGGGCAAGCGCATGCCCACCGTCACCAACAACCCCAGCCTGGGCGGCCTGACCGTGCTGTACGGCGTGCAGACCGGTGCCGACGGCGCTTTGCTGACCACGCACCTGGCGCGGGTGGTACAGGAAAGCGGCCAGCAGACCCTGCTGCTGGACCTGGGCATGCCACGTGGCGACAGCCTGGCGCTGCTGGGGCTGGAGGCGTCGTTCTATTTCGGCGATGCCCTGCGCCACCTGCGCCGGCTCGACACCACCCTGATCGACAGTGCTTTCACCCGCGACAAGAAAGGCCTGCGCCTGCTGACCTTTGCCGAAAACGATGACCCGCTGCGCCAGACCAGTGCCGCCGAGCTGTACATGCTGCTCAGCGCTCTGCGCCAGCACTTCCAGCACATCGTCGTGAACCTGACCGGGCATGCCGACAGCGAAGCCCTGCGCACCATCATCAGCCACTGCGACAAGCTCATCATCTATACCGACCAGAACATCCTCGACTGCCGGCGCAACCTCGAAGTGCTGGAGCTGTGGCGCGATCATGGCATCAAGCTGGAGCATGCCAGCCTCTTGGTCGACCGCTACCTGGGCAATGTCGCCCCGGATGCCGAGAGCCTGGCCAAGCGCTATGCGCTGCCGCTGCTCAAGGTCATGCCCGACAGCCCCGAGGTGCGGCTGAACGTGAAAAACCAGGGCCTGAGCCTGTTCGAACTGGCCCCGCGCGAAAACCTTACACAAGCCCTGCGCGGCCTGGGTGAGCGCTTGGCGCAGCGTTCGGAAAACCTTGCGCCACCGGCCTTTACCTGGCTGCGTCGGCTATGGGGCAGCAAATGAACGGCGACCAACCCTTCGGCGGCCCCAACCATGCCTCTGGCGACCCATATGCGTTAAAGCGCGCACTGCACCGCTTTGCCATCGATGCCATCGAAGACAGCGGCCGCAACCTGCTCGAAGGCGCGCGCCCGGCACTGACGCAGTTTGTACTGGAGCAGGTGGGCGATTACGTGGCGCGCCTGCGCCTGGCAATGTCACGCTACGAAATGGAGCGCCTGGCCGAAGAGCTGGTCGACGAGCTGACCGGGTTCGGGCCGCTGGAGGTGCTGCTGCGGGACGCCAGTGTCACTGAGATTCTGGTCAACGGGCCGCACAGGGTGTTCGTCGAGCGGGCCGGGCAGTTGCAACAGACCGACCTGCGTTTCATCGATGCCCAACACGTCGAGCGCGTCATGCAGCGCATCCTTGCACCGCTCGGGCGCAGGCTGGACGAATCGTCGCCGATGGTCGACGCGCGCCTGCCCGACGGCAGCCGGGTCAATGCGATCATTCCACCCGTGGCCCTGGACGGGCCGTGCCTGTCGATCCGCAAATTCCGCCAGGACATGCTCAAAAGTGCCGACCTGCTCGCCACCCGTGCCATCGACCAGCACATTTTCGACTTCCTCGAGCGCGCCGTGGGTCGGCGCTGCAACATCCTGGTCAGCGGCGGCACCGGCACCGGCAAGACCACCCTGCTGAACATCCTCAGCCAGATGATCGCCCCGCGCGAGCGCCTGGTGACCATCGAAGACGTCGCCGAACTGCAACTGCACCATCCCCACGTGGTACGCCTGGAAACCCGCCCGCCAAATGCCGAGGGGCACGGCGAGATCAAGGCCAGCGAGCTGATCCGCAATGCCCTGCGCATGCGCCCGGACCGTATCATCCTCGGCGAGATCCGCGGCACCGAGGTGCTGGACGTGCTCACCGCGATGAACACTGGCCACGACGGCTCGATGAGTACGGTGCACGCCAACACCGCGCAGGACGCCTTGCTGCGCCTGGAAACCCTGGTTGGCCTGAGCGGGCGGCAGATCGCCGAGAAGACCTTGCGGCAGATGATCTGCGCGGCACTGGACGTGGTGATCCAGCTGACCCGCCTGCCCGACGGTCGCCGCTGCGTCAGTGAAATCCTGGAAGTGGTCGGCGTGCGTGACGACGTGTATGTGACCAATACCCTGTTCCGCCTCGACCGCCGCGGCGGCGACGTGTTTCTGCGGGAGGCGCCGAACCCCGCGGGCAGCAAACTGCGCCATGAAGGTGTGCAATGACCGGCCCCCTGCTGCTGGCGCTGGCGCCCCTGTTGCTGGGCGTCTCCCTGATGCTGTTTCGCCTGGGCCTGTACAAGCGCAGCGAACAGCGCATTCTCCAGCGCCTGGGGCGCGCCTTTGAATTGGTCCGCAGCGGCAATGCACGGCGCGCCTGGCTCGAGCCGCTGTTGCAACGTGCCGGGCTTGGCGCAACCGACTGGCAACCGCAGCGCTGGCTGCTGGCCTGGCTCGGCCTGGCACTGGTGGCGCTGCTGGGGGCCGGGTGGGTGGCCGGGCTGATGGTGCTGGTCGGCCTGCCGCTGCTCGGCTATTTCACCCTCAGTTGGCTATGCCGACGGCGCGTGCACCAGCTTGTCGAACAGCTGCCCGCTTTGCTGGACTACAGCGTGCGCAGCCTCAAGGCCGGGCGCACCCTCAATGATGCGGTCCTTGGTGGTATCGACGGCTCTCGCGAGCCCTTGCGCTCGACCATGACCCGGGTACGGCGCAACGTACAGCTGGGCGTGCCGCTGGACGATGCGGTCAACGAACTGGCTGAGCTTTACAACCAGGACGAGCTGCGTCTGTTCGCCATGGGGCTGCGCATCAACCAGCGCTACGGCGGCAATACCAGCGAGCTGATGGAGAACCTGATCAAGCTGATCCGCGAGCGCGAACAAGGCAGCCGTCAGCTCAAGGCCATGACCGGCGAAACCCGCATCACAGCGATGATCCTGGGTGCCTTGCCGCTGTGCATGGTCGGCTACTTCCTGATGGCCAATCCGCACTACCTGCTGACCATGTGGCAAGACAGCAGCGGCCAGATGATGCTGCTGTTCGCCTTCGCCCTGCAGGTGGTCGGCTGCCTGGTGCTGTGGCGCATGATGAGGAGCCTTTGACCATGGCCTTGTTGCTCTGCGCCGTGTGCCTGTTCATCGCCGCCGGCTTGCTTGGCGTGCAGGCCGCCCGGCAGCTGCGTGCCCGCTACCTGGTCGCTCGCAGGCTGCAGGGGCGGCTGACGCGCGAGGAGCGCCTGGGGGACTGGCTGCACTGGCTGGGCAGTAGCCCGCTGGGGCGGCGCCTGCAGAAACTCGACGGGGAAACCCAAGCCTTGCTTGACCGTGTCGGCTGGCGCCGCAGCCGCCAGCGGGCGCTGTTCGCTGCCATGCAACTGGGGCTGCCGCTGCTGGCGGTCGTGCTGACACTGATCCTGCAGCAAGGCGTGCTAGGCGGTGAAGGCACGCACTGGTTGGTCTGGCCGTTATGCGCCTTGGGTGCCAGCTACCTGTTGCCCAAGCGCTTGCTGGCGGTTGCCGCCAGACGGCGCCAGCAGCGTATCGCCCAGGAAGTCAGCCTGATGATTCCGCTGCTGCGCATTCTCTTCGAGACCGGTCTGGCCGTAGAGCAGGCACTGCGCGTGCTGAGCCAGGAAGGCCAGGCGCTGGTCCCCGAAATCAGCGAAGAGTTGCGCCAGGTGCTGCAACGGGTGGACTCGGGCCTGGCGCTCGGCCCGGAGCTGGAAAAGAGCGCCCGGGTACTGGCCGTGGATGAGTTCATCGACACCTGCGTGATCCTTCAACAGTTGCTGGTACAGGGCAGTGGTGCGATGAAATCGCTGCTCGCGCTCAAGGACCTGCTCGATGACCGGCGCCTGACACGCATGCAGGAACGGGTATCGAAAATGTCGGCAAAAATGTCGGCGGTGATGATGGTATTCCTCTTCCCGGCACTGCTCATCGTCCTGGCCGGGCCGGGATTTTCCGCCTTGACGCGGGCCTTGGGCCCCTAGGGAGTAATGGATGAAAGCGACTCTGTTGTTCACCGGCCTGCTCTTGCTGACAGGATGCGCCGGCCAGCAGCCTGAAGGGTTCGGACACCTGTTCGGCACCTCGAGCTGCGGCAAGCCGAACGCCGATCAGCAACTGGCGCTGAACCTGGCGGACGAGATGCTCAACGATGGCCGCCCGCATGCCAGCCTGGCGCACCTGGAGCAGTTGCCCAACACCCTCGACCAGGTACGCTTGCGCAAGGCCAGGGTCTCGCGCTTGTTGGGGCGTAGCGAAGCAGAACCGCTGTACCGCAGCCTGCTCGGCGGCTGCCTCGCGGCCGAAGGTGAACATGGCCTGGGCCAGCTCGCCTCGGCCCGGGGCGATGACGTGCAGGCCTTGCAGAACCTGCAGCGTGCGGCGCGTCTGGCCCCCACCGACGAGCGGGTTCGCAACGACCTGGGTGTGGTGCTGATGAGCATGGGCCGGTATGAACAGGCACGGTTCGAATTCCTGACCGCCATCGAGCTCAAGGATGACAACCCGCTGCCCGCCGTCAACCTGGTGACCTTGGCGCTGCTGCAGGACAACTGGCAGCAAGCCACCGACCTGGTCGGCCGCCTGCGGCTCAAACCGGCTCAGTTTGCCCAGGCCCAGGCCCGCGCCAGCCAGATCAAAGCCACAGGACGCGGGCCGATAGCTTCGGCCAGTGGCGCAGGTGTGATGGTCAACTGAGCAAAGGAGAAGGTCATGATCAGGTATGTGATGCTGCTGGCCTGCTGCACCGGTTTTACCACGGCCTGGGCAGAGGATTACCCACGCCAGCAACCGCCTGCGCTGACGGCAACCGAAGCGCTGCTGCGGGTGCAGTCCAGTGGCGAACAGGCGTCCACGCGCCTGCAGGTGCAGACGGCGCGCGAGCGTGATCTGTCCAAGCAGCGCTGGCTGGAAACCTACAAGTACGCCATTCCGGATTTCTATCGCTGGACCAAGATGACTGAGTCGAACAACTGACCGGGCCTGGCGCTCTCACTGCAGGCACACGCTGGTCAGCAAAAAACCCACCAGCACAAAGGGCGCGAAAGGCTGCTTTTCAGCCCCCTGCCCTGCCCTGCGCCGCGCCCACCGCCGCAACAGCGCCCAGACCAGCAAGGTGCCGCCGGCGCCGATGAACGTACCGAGCACGTAGTCCTGGCTGGTGGCCAGCCCCAGCGCGGCGAGCAACTTGACGTCGCCGGCACCGAAACGCCCCATCGCGTAGCCGGGCAACGTGAGCAGTAACACAATCGCCAGTGCCCAGCCGGCATCACTGGCCCGGGCGCCGATCCAGCTGTGCCCGGTAACCGCCAGCCACACCAGCGCACAGGCTGCGACGCCCAGGGTCAGAAGGTTGGAAATCTGCCGTTCGCGGACATCTTGCCGGCTGCACAAGGCAAGCCACAGCAGCAGGGCAATACTGGATATTGGCAATTGGCCATCCCTGTTTGTCGAAGGCTTCTATGCTGTAACTCAGGACTCCTCGTCAGGGTAGACGCAATCATGCAAGCAGGCCCGGTAGCACGGCAAAAAGGCGCGGCAGCCATCGAGTTCGTCGCCGTCTTCATGATCTTTTTCACAGTGTTCTACGGCCTGGTCAGCTACACCCTGCCAATGCTGATGCTGCAATCGTTCAACCAGGCCAGCAGCGAGGCCGTGCGCCGCTGCGTGGCTCTGGACCCGAGCAGCGAGACCTATGACGACGATGTACAGGCGCTTGCCCATGCAGTGATCCGCGAGCAGTTGGCCTGGATGCCTGAGGCACTCGACTTCCAGCCGGCCGATGCACAGGTGAGCGTGGATGATGACAAGCTGCTGAAGGTGACGATCAATTATCCGAAAAGCAAACTGCACAAGGTGCTGCCGCTGCTGGTGATACCGCTGATTGGCGAAGTGCCCCGCCTGCCTGAGAGCTTGCAGGCCGAAGCGAGCCTGCAACTGTGAGTGGCCTGTTCGATCGCTGGCTGGGCAGCCATGGCGCAGAGCCCGCCGCGCAGATGTCGCATGCCGTGGGCCTGCAGGTGTGGCTGGACGATCAGGGGCATGTGCTGCGCCTGGCCGGGCCCTTGCGCACGCTGCTGGCCGTACCCAGCCACGCGCAGGCGCGGGTGCACGACTACCTGTATCGGCACAGCTGGCTGGCCCTCGAAGGTGTGCCCGCCGATTGGCAAGGGCAAGCACTGGACCTGGATTTTCATACCGTGCACGGCCAGGCCCTGCAGACCCGTGGCTGGCTGCAACACCAGGCTGTCGGCTGGATGCTGCAGCTGTTCGATATCAGCGACCTGCTGCGCCAAGGCGCTCAGCAGGAGCAGTGCCTGACCTTGCGCCAGCTGGCCGCAGACGTCGGCCAGGCCGTGCGTGACTGCAGCGAAGACTGGCTGACGCAGACGACCGCCGAGCAACTGCTGCGCCTGGCCGAGCACTGGCATGCCGGCTCGGTACGCCTGATGTTGGCGGACCCATCGGGCTGGCGGGCGCATACCTGCAGCGAAAGCGACTGGCCTTGGCCCGATGACCAACGCCTGCAGCCGTGGCTGCAGGCGCTTCCCGCCCATTTTCAGCAGGTCGCGCCTGACTTGCCGCACTGGCGGGCGACGTGCGCTGGGTTGCCGCTGTTCCTTGTGCCTTACAGCCACGGCCATGAGGTTCAGGCCTGGTTGCTGTGTGCGGGCGCGCCATCGGTGCCTTCACCAGAGGCGGCCAAGGCGCTCTTGCAAGCCTTGCTCGAGCCGCTGCTCGCGCGCCTGCGGCAACACCAGCTGCAGCAGCGCTCGCGCCATCTGGACGAGCTGCAACAGCAACTGGGCGCAGGCTGGTGGCAATGGCCGGGGCAAGGGCCGCTGCATTTCGATCCGGCCCTGGCCGCCAGCCTTGGCCTGCCCAGTGCGGTGAGCATCGAGCAATGGCTGGCGCGCCTGCACCCGGCTGATCGGGAGGCTGCGCAAATGGCCCTGGAGCAGCTGCGCAACGGTGTGGCATTGAGCTTGAACGTGCGGCTGCTCGAAGCCGACAGTGGCGCGGCGCCTCGCTGGCTGCACTGGGTCGGGCAGTTGCACGGCGGCCAGGGGCACGGCTTTGTGCTCGACATCAGCGCACTGAAAGCCCAGGAGCTTCAGGCCAGCGCCGCGCGCGCCCGGCTGGAGAACCTGATCGCCAGTTCGCCTGCGGTGATCTATATCCAGCGCTGTTGCGAGGGCGCGTTGCACAGTGAGTTTTTCAGCGCCAGCCTGACGCCGATGCTGGGCTGGCCCAAAGATAGCGAGCTGGCGCGCCAACCAGGCCAGGCGGTACACCCGCACGACCGGGCGCTATGGCTTGAGCGAACACGTACGCTGTTGCGCGATGGCCAGGTCCGCAGCCGCTATCGCCTGCGCGACCACTTGGGTGGCTATCACTGGGTGCTGGACGAAGCCCGGCTGTTGCGTGACGACCTTGGCCAGCCGGTCGAGGTGGTCGGCCTGTGGCTGGATGTCAGCGAAGCGACCGAGGCAGCCGAGCGTGTGCGCCAGAGTGAGGAACGCTACCGGGTGCTGGTGGAGGATTCACCCGCGATGATCTGCCGCTACACCCCGGACCTGCAGCTGCTGTTCGGCAACCGGCCGCTCGCCGAACAACTGGAGTGCGCACCTGAGCAACTGAGCGAGATGAACCTGGGCCAATGGATGTCCGACAGCCAGCGCCTGTCGTTTCTGCAACGCCTGGCCGACCTTACCCCGGAGCAGCCGCTGGGCAGCGCGGAGATCTGCCTGCAACTGCCAGGGCACAGGCATGCCTGGTGGGTGTGGGCCGAGCGTGGGCTGTTCGATGAGCAAGGCCGGCTGCTGGAAGTGCAGGCAGTGGGGCGCGACAACACGCAGGTAAGGCAAAGCCAGCAACAATTGATGCAGGGCGCCAAGATGGCCACGCTCGGCGAGTTGGCGACAGGGCTGGTGCATGAAATCAACCAGCCGCTGAACGTGATGCGCCTGGCCATTGCCAACACACTCAAGCGCGTGGAAAGCGGGGTGGTCGAAGTCGAGTACCTGACAGGCAAGCTGCAGCGCATCGATGCACAGGTGGGGCGCGTGGCCAGGCTGGTGGAGCACATGCGCACCTATGGGCGGCGCTCCGCGCTTGAGCACCAGGTGTTTGCAGCCTGGACTGCGGTGGATGGCGCAGTGGCGTTGCTGGCTGAAGGGCTGCGCGGCAAAGGTGTGGCGTTGCAGGTCGAAGAGCCGGATTTCTGCCCGGAGGTGCAAGGGCATGAGGACCAGCTCGAGCAGGTGCTGATCAACCTGATGGTCAACGCCCGGGACGCTTTGCTCGAGCGCCAGGTGGCCAGCCCACGGATCGGCATCTGCCAGCGTATCGAGCAAGGGCAACTGTGCCTGCAGGTGGAAGATAACGCCGGCGGTATCGACCCACGCCTGATCGAGCGCATCTTCGAGCCGTTCTTCACCACCAAGCCTGCGGGCGTGGGTACCGGGCTGGGGTTGTCGGTGAGCTTCGGCATCGTCGAAGCCATGGGCGGCAGGCTCGAAGCGCTCAATGGCGTTGACGGTGCCTGCTTCCGGGTGTTGCTGCCCATCTACAACACCAACTGAGCACGGCCGGTGGAGCAACTGAGGTTGGCGCCGACGTCGGTATTGACCAGGTCGATTCCCAGAACCTTCAGCAGCACATTGACCAACGGGTCGATCAGGGGGCTGAGCAACCCTCTTATCAAGGGTTCGATGATGCCTTTGACCGTACCGAGTACATTGCCGGCGATCACCAGCACATCGCCGAGGCCACTGTTGGCGGTGGGTTTGAAGGCCTGGAGCTGGACGCCCAGCAAGGTGTCGCTGAGGCTGCCGACCACGTTGTCATTGACCGGGCGCATGTTCAGGTAGGCGGCGGGCTGCCCGATATTGGGCGGTTCGCTAACCGGGCCCTGGAACACCAGCGAGTGCTCTACCGGGCCACTGCCCAGCAGCTTGCTGTCGACCCGCAGGCCAAGGCCGCCACCGGCGTAGGGTATTCGGCTTTGGCAAGTTCCGAGTATCAGCAGCTTGGTGCAGCGTTTGGTGCCGATATCGATCAATGGCAGCGCCTTGACTGCGGTAGTGCCGGTGGTGAAGAACGCGTCAGTGGATTCGAAGCGCCCCACCGCCAGCTTGGCAGCAGCGCTCTGGGCCTGGACGGTCAAACGCTTGGGCGAGCATCTGAACGTGTCAGGAGACTGCGGGTCGAGGCGTGCCGTGGCTTCGGCGACCTGAAGGCCAATGTCCAGCTGAAGCTTGTCAGGCACGAGCACGATATCGGTCACGGTGCACGGCACACCCAACAGGCATAGCACCGACTCCAGTGTCGAAGCCAGGTTCAGGCTGAGCAGGTTGTTGAGCACGTTGGTCAGTGGCGAGGCCAGGTCGAGCACCGCATTGACCAAGCCGAAGACCGTGCTGAGCAGCGGCAGGTCGAGCGAAATCATCGCCCGTACCTGAGCCGTGTGAACCCTCAGTTCATCCGTACGCGGATCGCCGACCGCCGAGACCTGTTGCGGCTCGATCACCTTCAGCCGCACCCGACCGTTGATCAGGCCGAGCACGCTAATCGGCAAGTCGGCAGTGGCTGCGCTTTCGCTCGCAGCCAGCTGGATCACCCCCTGCACCAGTTGCAGCAGCTGGATGCTGGCGTCCAGCCCCGCTTGGGCAGTACCGTTCTGAATATCGAGAATGTCGCTCAGTTGCAGCAACGTGCTGTTGCCGGCCCCCAGGGCGACCTTGCCCAGGTTGGTGACAACATCGGCGGCGGCACCGCTTTGCTCAAGTACCTTGACCGCCGCTTCCAGCAATTGTGTGGCGGTGGCGTCGGCATTGAGCAGTTGCTCGTAGTCGCCAACGGTCAATTGCAGGTCGACAGCCAACTGCTCGAGGTAGTTGAGCAGGTTGAGGTCGGTTGCGGCTATGCCTTTCCAGCCTGCGAGGCCAAGCTGCACGTTGCCTCCCAAGGCGCCGAGCAGGCCATCGAGCAACACCGACTGTTGCGAATCCACCGTAGCCAACGTAGTGCGAATGCTCAGCATGGCCTGTGGCGGCAATGCCTTGGACGCCACCGCATGGGCCTGCAGGGTGGTGGTCAGGGGAGCCCCGCCACCTTGGGTCAGGATGTAGATGCCGGCGGCAAAACTGGTGGTGACTGTGTTGCTGACATCGACCCGTATCGCTTCGTTACGGGCATTGTCGCTGGTAAACGTGCGCAGGCTATTGGCACCGGTCTGCAGGTAACCGCAACTGGCCACCAAGGGGCTGCCAGGCGTGTGGCCGTTGCGGGCCGCGGCTACGCTGGCGATGGCCGTGGCCTGTGGGCCACTGCCCGTGCACACGGCAGACTGGCCTGCAGCTTCAAGCGCGGCCATGTCGGCGATGCGTTGCAACTTGCGCTGCTCAAGGTAAAGACGGCCGCTGTCGACCACTACCAGCATGAAAAGCAAGGCCAGGGCCAGTGTGGTAACCGCCATCAGGCCGATCGCGCCACGCTGCCGGGCAGCGGAAGAGGGAACCACGGGCACTCCTTTGCAGGCCAGAGGCCAGCCATCGCGGCTTTGGTCACAGGAGTGTAGTCACAATAGTGGCTAATTGCCTTGCCCTGGGGCGCGAGGGCTACCGATCAAATGCCCTGAACCAACCCGGCATCTACCCGGTCAATTCCTGCAATCACCTATTGCAGGCCCAGACCATGAACAATCCATTCGAACAGATCAGCGCCGCCTTCGCCCCCGAGTACCGCGTAAACCTGAGCATCGAGCGCCTGGACGGCAGCATCATGCTGACACTGTCCGATGATGCCGGGGTGGTCGCCAAGCGCCTGATAACCCAGGCCCAGCGCAACGACCCGGTGCGCCTGCAGCGGGTCATCGACAGCATTCGCCTGGGCTTGGCCATCGAACTGGGGCAGAACCCTTTGCAGGTACTGGCCGCCCTCACCCGCGACCCGCGCCAGCAGCCAGGTCACTCCATCGCCAACTGACGGCTACTTGCCCTCTTCCACTGCCTTGCCATTGGCGTCCAGCACCTTGGTCGAGGGGTAACGGTACGAGGCGTAGCGCACCACCAGGATCGAAAACGCCAGCAGCAGGATGCCCCCGCACAGGTACAGCAGGCCCTCATCCGGCGCCTTGTGGTGCGACACATCACCGATCAGCAGGCGGGTGAGCGCGGTGATCGCCACATACAGCAGGAAGCGGATAGGCATGTGGTTGGTCTTGAAATAGATCCCGACCATCGCCCCAAGCTCCAGGTAGATGAACAGCAGCAGGATGTCATCGACGCTGATGCCGCCCTTGCCGAGCATGTCCAGGAACGTCATCACCGCCGCGTAGGCGGTAATGGCGCCGATGCCGAACAGGGCAAGGTAGTGAAACCCCTCTACACACAGATTGCCCAGCGAGTCGGCCGAGCCATGCAGGCCCTTGCGCAGCTTTTCTGCCCATTTGATGTTCACGATGTGCGATTCCCCGATACGACATGAAGGATGATGCGTCACGCGTGTGACGCTTGTGCCATGCAGTTAAAGGGCCAGGCCCCTGCTTTGGAAGGCGGCAGATTGCCGCAAGGCACCTGTGGGCTACGCTTTCTTGCGGCAAGGGTTGCACCTGAGGTGCGATTGCCATTACTGTATGCGCATACAGTTATCGATAAACCAACCGCAAAAAGGCACAGAGGTGATGAATGGCCGTCGAAGTGGTGTACCGCAGCAGCCGCGACCCGGAGCGCTTGTTCATGGATAAGGCAGAAGCTGATCGTCACGACAAGATGCTCGAACTGGCCGAGCGCCTGGCCGAGGTGCTGCACAAGGCGGTCCCGTCGCTGACCGAGCAGCAGGTCGAGGAAGCCGGCATTTACATGGCGAAGAACCGCGACGTGTTCGCGCGGGCATTCAAGAGCCAGCCGGACGCGTTGGGTGAGTTGTTGCAAGGTGACGCTGCAGAATGATGTCGACGGCCGGGCCGCCGTGCGGCTTCAGCCGTATAGCAACCGCTCCGCCAGCATTTGCGCCACACGGGCGGGCGAACGCTTCTCGGCCTGAGCGTGAGCGAACACCTCGGTCAGGCGCGTCGGGATCCGTGCCAGGTGCGCGGTGATGGTGCCCAGCTCCTCGCCGCGGTGCTTCATTGCCACGTAGATCAAACCACCGGCATTGATCACGTAGTCCGGAGCATAAAGAATCCCGCGAGCCTCCAGCTGGTCAGCAACCTGCAAGGTGGTCAGCTGGTTGTTCGCCGCCCCTGCCACCGCAGCACAGCGTAATTGCATCACCGTCTGGCCATTGAGCACCGGGCCCACGCCACACGGCGCAAAAATATCGCAGGGCGTACTGATCAAGGCATCGTTGGTCACCGGATGGGCGTTGAACTGCTCCACCGCCAGCCGCACCCGACCGGGGTCCAGGTCACTCACCAGCAACTCGGCACCTGCTGCGTACAATTGCTCGGCCAATGCGTAACCCACATTGCCCAGGCCTTGCACCGCAATGCGCAAGCCTTTGAGGTCGCTGCTGCCCAGGCGGGCCAGGCAGGTTGCACGGATACCGGCGAATACCCCCATGGCCGCATGCGGCGAGGGATCACCCGAGGCCGTTGTGCTGGTCACATGGGGCGTACTCTGGGCGATGCAATCCATGTCCAGCGTGGAGGTGCCGCTGTCCACAGCGATGATGAAACGCCCCTGCAGGGTATCGACGAAGTGCCCCAGCGCCTCGAACAGCGCCGCGCGGTTTTCCACGTGCGGGTTGCGCATGACCACCGCCTTGCCACCCCCCAACGCCAGCCCGGCCAGCGCCGCCTTGTAGCTCATGCCTTGCGCCAGGCGGATGGCATCGGCCATGGCGCTCTCGTCGTCGGCGTAGGGCAGGTAGCGGCAACCTCCCAGCGCCGGGCCTCTAATCTCGTTATGAATGGCCACCACAGCCTTGAGGCCGGTTTTCGGGTCGGTGAACAGGTGCAGTGACTGAGTGCGGGTGCTTTGCATCAGCGCGAACATCGGCGGGCTCCCCTGGGAGGTGCTCCTAGCAGTATAGGCATCCACATGCACGCCAAGCTGCGACCGGACCACTGGACGAATCACGACGCCAGCGCTATTACTCAAGGGTATGCGGAGATGCCCCCATGAACCCACGCCAAGCCTGCCTGGCCTGCCTGGAACGCGAACCGGTCGCCTTGCTGGAAGCTGCCTTGTGGATTGCCGCCGAGCACGATCGCAAGGTCGAGCCCGCAGCCAGCCTTGCCAGCCTGCACCACCTACAAGCCGAAATCAGCGCCAGCCTGCCGATGCTGCCGGTGTGCGAGCTGGCTCAGCCACTGCTGCGCCAACTCAATGCGCTGGGCTTCCAGCAGGATGAATTTCACCCACTGCGCCCGCAGGCAGCACTGATGGACAAGGTTTTGCTGCGCCGCCGGGGCCAACCGCTGGCGCTGGCCATCATTACCCTGGAGCTGGCCCGGCGCCTGTCCATAGCGCTGGAGGGTGTGGCATTCCCAGGGCACTTTCTGCTGCGCGTACCCGGTGCCGATCACCTGCTCGACCCTTGCGGTGGCCGGCGCCTGTACCCCAATGATTGCCGCGAGTTGCTGGCCCGCCAGTTTGGCCCGCATGTGCCGCTGACAGCCGAGCACCTGCGCACGGCCAGCCCGGCCCAGATGCTGCAGCGCCTTTCGCGTAATTTGCGCCAGCTGCATATCAGCAATGACAACCACCTGGCCGCGCTGGTCGACGCCGAACGGGTCATGCAACTGGGCCCGGTGCAAGTCAGCGACTACATGACCCGCGCCTCGCTCTACCAACACCTCGACTGCCCGCAGGCCGAACGCTTCGACCTGGAGCATGCCTTGCTGCTCACCGAGGACCCGGTCCAGCGCCTGAAGCTGTCCGAACGCATCGGCCAGCTACCGCTGGCGAACCGTTCGATTCACTGAAGCGGTGTATCCGGCTGGCAGGACGGGTGCGCCTTGGCGAATGCAGCATGCCTGGCGGCCAATGCCGCAACCCGGCGGATACGCGGATAGCTGCCAAGGTCGATGTTGAATCGCTCGGCGGCATACAGTTGCGGGACCAGATAGACGTCTGCCAGCCCCGGCGCCTCACCAAAGCAGTAGCCATCATCGCCGATCAGCTGCTCTACAGCCGCCAGGCCTTGGCCAATCCAGTGGGCAATCCACTGGTTGACCTTGGCCTCGTCATGGCCCAACTGGCGCAATTGGTTGAGCACACTGACGTTGTGCAACGGATGGATATCGCAACCGATGATCGCCGCCACACCGCGCACCCTGGCCCGTGCTGCAGCGCCACGGGGCAACAGCGCAGGCTGTGGATAAACCTCTTCCAGGTACTCGATGATCGCCGGCGACTGCACCAGCAGCTGGGCATCGTCGGTGCGCAGAGCCGGTACCCGGCCCTGCGGATTCACCGCTACATACTCGGTACCGCGCTGCTCGCCCTTGAGCAGATTGACCGGCAGGCCCTGGTAATCCAGGCCCTTGAGCGCCAGGGCAATGCGCACCCGGTAGGAAGAGGTGGAACGGTAGTAGGTGTACAGCTCCATTGCCCTGCTCCCTCAGTTGGCGGCGATGATCTTGCCGCGGCACTCACCAAAGCCGATGCTGGCCACACCATCACGCTTGCAACGGGCACGCAGGATGATCTCATCGCCATCCTCGAGGAACTTGCGCTGCTCGCCACTGGCCAGCTCCACCGGCTGCTTGCCACCCAAGGTGGTCTCCAGCAGGCTGCCGTAGGCGTCGGGCGAAGCGCCGGACAGCGTGCCCGAACCGAACAGGTCGCCTGGCTGCAACTGGCAGCCGTTGACACTGTGATGGGCAATCAGCTGCGCCACGGTCCAGTACATGTTCAGGGTGTTGCTCAGCGCCAGGCGGTGGGCCGGCAAGCCCTGCTCACGCATGCGCTCGGTGATCAGCAGCACTTCCAGCTCGATGTCGAAGGCGCCGTTGGCCTGGTCACGTGGGTCAAGCAGGTAGGGCAACGGTTGTGGATCACCTTGCGCACGCGCCGGTTGGGCGCAGCGGAAAGGCTCCAGGGCCTCGGCGGTGACCACCCAGGGCGACAGCGTGGTGATGAAGCTCTTGGACAGGAACGGCCCCAGCGGCTGGTATTCCCAGGCCTGGATATCACGCGCCGACCAATCGTTGAGCAGGCACAGGCCTGCCAGGTGCTGATCGGCTTCAGCGATCGGAATCGCCTGCCCCATCTCGTTACCCCGGGCAATCCAGATACCCAGCTCAAGTTCGTAATCCAGGCGCGCACACGGGCCGAAGCTCGGTTCGGTGTGCCCGGCGGGCAGCGTCTGGCCCTTGGGGCGGCGTACATCGGTGCCTGACGGGCGCAGCGTCGAGGCGCGGCCGTGGTAGCCGATCGGCACGTACTTGTAGTTGGGCAGCAGTGGGTTATCGGGACGGAACAGCTTGCCGACGTTGGTAGCGTGCTGGATGCCTACGTAGAAATCGGTGTAGTCGCCGACCTTGGCTGGCAGGTGCAACTGGCAATCGCCGGCAGGATGCAGCGCGCCCTTGAGCACAGCCTGATGCTCGCTGTGTTCGCCCAACAGCGCCAGCAACCGCTCGCGCAACGCCACGCGGGCCTCTCGGCCGAGGGCGAAGAAGGCGTTCAGCGCACCACCACGGGTAGCCTCCACGGCGGCCTTGGCCTGGCCCTCGAACAGCCCGGCAGCCAGCACGGCCTCCAGGTCAAGAATCGCATCACCGATGGCAACGCCGCAGCGCAGCGTTTCACCTGGGCGGCTGAAGATGCCCAGCGGCAGGTTCTGCAGCGGGAAGTCGCTGTGCCCGTTGGCGTGCTCGACCCAGCTACGGGCAATGGCGGTCTGGTTCATGGGTTATCTCCGGTTCGGGTTGAAGGTGCTCGGCAAGGTGGCCCAGCAACTATCGTAGTCGGCCTGCAACTGCGGGCATTCAAGGGCTTGCAGGCTCGGGCGCAGCACCTGGCTGGTCTCGAACATGAAGGCCATGGTGTTGTCGATCTTGTGCGGCGCAAGGTCGGCGGCAATGGCTTTTTCGCAGGTTTCGGCATCGGGCCCGTGGGCGCTCATCACTCCGTGCAGCGAAGCGCCACCGGGCAGGAAACCTTCGGCCTTGGCATCGTAGGCACCGCTGATCAGGCCCATGAACTCGTTCATCAGGTTGCGGTGGAACCACGGTGGACGGAAGGTGTTCTCGGCCACCATCCAGCGCGGAGGGAAGATCACGAAGTCCATGTTGGCCAGACCATGCACGCTGGTCGGTGACGTCAATACGGTGAAGATCGACGGATCGGGGTGATCGAAGCTGACCGTGCCGAGGGTGTTGAAACGACGCAGGTCATACTTGTAGGGCACGTTACTGCCGTGCCAGGCGACCACGTCCAGTGGTGAGTGCTGCAGCTCGCAGGCCCAGTGTTCACCCAGGAACTTCTGCACCAGCTGTACCGGGCCTTCAGCCTCCTCGTAGTGCGCTACCGGGGCCAGGAAGTCTCGGGGGTTGGCCAGCCCGTTGCTGCCGATCGGGCCCAGGTCCGGCAGGCGCAACGGCGCGCCGTGGTTCTCGGCAATGTAGCCCCGGGCCTGGCCATCAGGCAGTTCGACGCGAAACTTCATGCCGCGCGGTACCACGGCGATTTCCTGCGGCTCGACCTCCAGCAGCCCCAACTCAGTGGCGATGCGCAGGCGGCCCTGCTGCGGCACTATCAGCAGTTCACCGTCAGCGTTGAAGAACACCCGTTCCATCGAGCGGTTGGCGCAGTAGATATAGACACTCACCCCCGCCGGTTTGTCCGCAGCCGAATTGGCCACCATCGGCAGCCAGCCTTCGATGAAGTCAGTCGGTTCAGTTGGGAGCGGTTGAGGGTTCCAACGCAGGCGATTGGGGGTGACGCCGCCCAGCGGCCCGTTCAGTGGCTGACGCGCCAGCCGTTCAAAGCGCGGGTGCAGGGCGGACGGGCGAATGCGATACAGCCAGGTCCGGCGCAGTTCGCTGCGCGCCATGGTGAACGCCGTACCCGACAGTAGCTCGGCATACAGGCCGTAGGGGGCCTTCTGCGGAGAATTTTGCCCGACGGGCAGGGCCCCGGGCAGGGCTTCACTGGCGAACTCATTGCCGAAGCCGCTCAGGTACTGAAGGTCGGGCGACGTGTCGCGGTTCATCGATGCCTCCGGATTTTGTTTTTATCGTAATCAGATTACGAATAACGTAATTTGCTCCGTGCAACCCGTCAAGCTATAAAGGCGCGACTCGACGAATCCGGAAAACCCAACCCATGGCCAAAGCCAGCTCCCCCGCCGACAACGGCAAGCAGAAAGTCCGCTCGGC
>RCUL01000372.1_pt1 | contig 24960 bp, 18 predicted proteins | sample 2167521 | NCBI WGS metagenome assembly RCUL01 (sample SAMN09932745, study PRJNA488358) | compost metagenome | feature: garden; material: soil; isolation source: compost soil in acetic acid-enriched culture | place: Germany: Experimental Botanical Garden Goettingen | collected 2016-01-27
ACAGTGAGCGTAACTGCAACAGATGTGGCAGGTAACGTATCAACTCCGGTAACAGGCACAGTGACTGTCGATGCAACAGCACCAACCCTTGCGATCACGACAGATGACCTTGCTCTTGCGGCAGGCGAAGATGCCAACATTAGCTTCACCTTCAGTGAGGCAGTAGCAGGCTTTGATGCAAGCGACATCACGGTTGTAGGCGGTACATTGACTGGCCTGGCTACGACTGACAACATCACCTGGACAGCAGTGTTCACACCAGATGGCACAGGCACAGCACCAAGCATTGCGGTGGCTGATGGTAGCTACACAGATACTGTGGGCAACCTCGGTACAGGCGATGTATTGGATGCTACAGACGGTTTCGTTGTAGACATTGTTCCACCAACACTTGCAATTACTACTGATGATCTAGCTCTTGCAGCAGGTGAAACTGCGAATATTAGCTTCACATTCAGTGAAGCAGTTGCAGGCTTTGATGCGACAGACATCGCGGTAGTGGGCGGTACCTTGACTGGCCTGACTACGACGGACAACATCACCTGGACAGCGGTGTTTACACCAGATGGCACAGGCACAGCACCAAGCATTAGTGTTGCTGATAATACTTACACAGACCTTGCAGGTAACTTAGGTACCGGTGATGTACTCGATGGTACAGATGGTTTCGTTGTAGACATTGTTCCACCAACACTTGCAATTACTACTGATGATCTAGCTCTTGCAGCAGGTGAAACTGCGAATATTAGCTTCACATTCAGTGAAGCAGTTGCAGGCTTTGATGCGACAGACATCGCGGTAGTGGGCGGTACCTTGACTGGCCTGACTACGACGGACAACATCACCTGGACAGCGGTGTTTACACCAGATGGCACAGGCACAGCACCAAGCATTAGTGTTGCTGATAATACTTACACAGACCTTGCAGGTAACTTAGGTACCGGTGATGTACTCGATGGTACAGATGGTTTCGTTGTAGACATTGTTCCACCAACACTTGCAATTACTACTGATGATCTAGCTCTTGCAGCAGGTGAAACTGCGAACATTAGCTTCACATTCAGTGAGGCAGTTACAGGCTTTGATGCAAGTGACATCACACTTATTGGTGGTACATTGAGTGCGTTGGTTACAACTGACAACATCACCTGGACAGCGGTGTTCACACCGGATGGTACAGGCACAGCACCAAGCATTAGTGTTGCTGATAGTACATATACAGACCTTGCTGGTAACTTGGGTACAGGCGATGTGCTTGACGGTACAGATGGCTTTATCGTTGACCTGGTTGCACCAGTGGTTGGTTTCACAGATGTAACTACTAATGATGACACGCCTCCATTGACCGGTACGATCGATGATCCTGCTGCGACTGTGGTAGTGACTGTTGATGGCGTGGATTATCCAGCAACTAACAATGGCGATGGTACCTGGACGCTTGCAGACAATACCTTGCCAACACTCGCAGATGGTCCACACACAGTGAGCGTAACTGCAACAGATGTGGCAGGTAACATATCGAATCCGGCAACTGGTACGGTAACGATTAGTTCTTCTAGTATCTTGGCCTTTGATAACACTGATACAGCCGTACTTGCTCCTCAACCACTGCTTGTACAAGATGATGCCTCTTTAGGTAGCGAAACTTACCTAGCCTTGGTTTCACTTGCTGGGCTTGATTTACAGCTTGGTTCTGAAGCAATTGATTTTACAGTGGGTGCTGGTCAAGAAGGTAACGCGACATTTACTTACAGTGCTTTAATTGGAGTGGATGCATTATCTGACTACTCTCTAGTTGTTCAAAAATTTGACACAACAACAGGTCAATGGACTGCGATTTATGGTGGTGGCCAAGCGGATATTCTTGATCTTACTTTACTAGGTTCAACACCTGGTGTAGTGATTGATGGTTTAGAAGAAGGTCAATACCGTGCATTCATGTCTTATAACGGTCTTCTAGGTATCGGTTTACTTGGTACCTTAACAGGTACAATGGATGTCTATGATACGACACAAGTAGGTGGATACTACACCGAAGTTGCCGATGGTAATGTTATTACTGATATCAATACCAGTGGTGAAATAGACATCGTAACTCCTACGACTGTAGTTACAGCGGTAAATGGTCAGCCTGTTACAGCGGTAGATACAGTGATCAACGGGTTGTATGGTACTTTGGTAATTGATCCAGACGGTACATACACTTACACACCTAACTTAGATTCCGCTGGAGTTGGTCAAACAGATGTGTTTGTCTACACATTAACTGATCCTCTAACTGGTGATACAGCTCAAGCAAATCTCAATATTCAATTGAGCTCTGTGAAAGCGGTAGACAATGTAGTAACGGCAGAAATTAACCCAGAGCCATTGCTTGTTGCAGATGATGTAGCTCTTGGAGATGCATCTTACCTTGCAGCCGTATCGTTGGCTGGTCTGGATTTACAATTGCTTGGTAACGAGGCAATTGAATTTACTGTTGATCCAAACCGTGAAGGTACAGCAACGTTCACATTCGACGCTTTACTCACTGTCGATTTACTCAGTGATTATGCGATTGTTGTTCAGAAGTTTGATGAAGCAACAGGACAATGGGTATCCATTGGTGGAACTAATCCAGAAGCTTCTCTCATCGATCTATCACTCATCGGCGGTACACCAACAGCCGTGCTTGAAGGATTGGATGCTGGTCAGTACCGTGCATTTATCGGATATGAAGGTTTGCTAGGCATAGGCTTAGGCGGAACATTAACTGGTACGATGGATGTCTATAATCCATACATCGTGGCTGGTTACTCTGTTGAACCGATCTCTGGTAATGTCATCAAAGATGCAAGCCTCACTGGTGAAGTTGATGCGGCAAGCAGCAATGCTGTCATCTCTGAAGTGAATGGTATTGCTGTTGATCCAACAGCTGGTGCAACAATTGTTGGCGCATACGGTACGTTGGTGATCGATCAAGATGGTAACTACACCTATACCCCAACTGTAGATGGAGCAAACCTCGGTCAGGTAGATCAATTTACCTACACCTTGCTTGATCCTGTAACAGGTAACACTTCTGAGGCAACACTTTATGTTCGTCTCGATAGTGACAGTGTAGATATGACTTGGAACGATGCAGATCCATCTCAACCAGCTGTAATTACTAGTCCGCTTCCAGTAGATGCAATGGATAACGTTGCTTCAGCTGAAATAGACATGGTGTATCCAGTAACAACTGAGGTACTTGATAATGCGATCAGCTATAACTGGTTACTCGGTATAGGTGGAATTGTTATCGGTTCTAGAGAAGGTACAGCGACATTTACAGTTGACCCAGGTAACCTTACTGATGCCATTATTGCAGTGAACTTCGGTTCGGTTGCAACGGTTATTGATGGTTTACATGTGGTATTAACCCGAGTAAATCCAGACGGCTCTCGTACTGTGGTTGCTGATAGTTCTGATACTGGCGTGATTGATTTGTTAGGTATCTTTGGTTCTGAAGTTCAATTCAAGATTGATAACTTAAGTGCCGGTACTTACGAGTTGTTCATGGAAAGCAACACACTTCTAACAGCTCTAGGTAGTGTTACAGCAGATATCACACTAAATCATGGTGATATTACTCAACCGCCTGTACTGGTCGTTGACCCTGTAACTGGTAATGTACTCGCTGATGATAACTCTGCAGTTTACGGTACAAACTATGTACCAGACTACATTACGACAACTTCAGTAGTAACTACAGTTACAGCTGAAAATGGTAATACAGAGGCGGTTGTAGTAGGTACTCCTACAACGATCGTAGGTGCATATGGCAGCTTGATTATCAATTCAGACGGCAGCTATAGCTATCAGGCAACTGCAGATATGGCGAATGTTGGTAAAGTTGATAGCTTCACTTACACAGTCACAGATCCAGTTACTGGTAGAACTGATACAGCTACATTACATCTTCAAGTTGGTTCGCCAGATGTTGATGTTACTTGGAATACAGCAGATCCTTCGGCAGATGCTACACTTCCAACGCCTTCTGCAACAGCTGATACTGACGATGCAACAATCAGTATGTCACCAGTGGTAGATCCACTTGTGGATGTAGTAAGTGGTAATGTGACCATCGGTAACTTGGTTGGTTTCCCAATTCCACTTCCTGTACTCAGCAGTACGGTAACATCGGATCAATTTGTGATTGCTGCTAATACAGTAAGCGATGTACATGTACAGTTGAACTACACTGCATCATTAAGCTTGTCTGCTTTCCCAACAACTGGATATACAATTCAGCAGTTCGTGGGTGGAACATGGGTTGATACTGCATATTCAGGTTCTGCAACTGCCTTGGCAGGTGTACTCGGTGCTCCGGCATTCTCGGCAGATGTACCACATTTGACGGCGGGTACTTATCGAGTTGTATTCAGTTTATCAAGTGTGCTTTCACTAGGTGTGGTAACTCTAGACTCTGTAGTGACAACTACAGCGACTCATCTAGACCAATACACACCAGATGGTCAAACAGACTGGATTACTGGCAACGTACTTACTAATGATGTCGTAGAAGGTACTCAGCTCTATGTACTGAACTCAACAACTGGCACATATGAGCTAGCTGCTGGTCAAGGAGTGAATACGGGTGAAGGCACATTGTATCTATACAATGATGGCTCTTACTTCTACAAACCATTAGACAGTGCTGCGAATGCGACAATCGATGTGGTTGATTACAAGTTAGTTTCGGTGATTGATGGTAGTGAATATCCTTCTTCATTGACGATTAACTTGAGTCAAGAGTTGAATAGCCTTGCAGTAAGTACTGCGGCAAATGATACATTTGCTCTTGGTAATGGCTCTGATACCTTGATCTACAACACATTAACAGTTGCAAGTGTTACAGATGCAACAGGTGGTAACACAACAGGTGGTGGTGTAGATATATGGACTGACTTCCATGTAGGTGATACTGCAACCGATGATCAGGCTGATAAGATTGACTTAAGTAACTTGTTAATTGATTCTCAATCTAACTTAACAATTGGTCAATATGTGTCAGTAAGCTACGATGCTGGTACTCAAACTGCGACAATCAGCGTAGACCGTGATGGTGGAGTACTCATCGAAGGTACTTACACTGAAACACCATTGCTTCAATTGACTAACCTCACAGGTCCAGTCACATTGAATGACTTGATCAACAATGGTCAAATCATTTTCTAATCTGACAATCGACTTATAGAAAAAAAGAGCCTTCGGGCTCTTTTTTTATGTTTAAACAATACGTTAACTTTGCTTTTAGAAGGGGCATGATATGATGCTTAATTAGCGCTTTATAGAACAACAAACAATTAGGGACTGAATTCGAGTGACGGCATTTTTAAATTTCCAAAGACAACTTAACCTTTGGTTAGAACAAGTTGTTAAGCACGTTCCGAGTCTTAAACAGGATATTATTTTATTTTTATCTTATGGCCCCAAAGACCAAAGATGTAACGTATGGCACAGTGACAAAACAAATTTAGAGCACGCTAAAAAACAATTATTAGATTTTATTAATGACCAATTTGCACAAGAACAATTGGCTGATTATATAAAAATCGATATTGCATATAATTTAGAGAAACAGGCTTGGAAGGAAGTAGAGAAGCAGGTCCATCATCAATTTCACAACAACCACTACCGTAAAGGTATTGGATTTGATGAACATTGTTCAGTGGCTTTTCTTGAACAAGAGATTTATGGAAAAGCAATTATTCGAGGCTTGAGCTACGATAAGCCGAACTTCTTTGATGAAACCAATCTGAATTATGCAATTAAGCAAAAATATAACGCTACAAAACCACAGATTAAACTACAAGAGTTGCAAGACATTTGGACTTTTGATACCTACGGAGCATTTTATGAAAATGGTCAATTCATTAATTTAGCGAGTCGCTATGATGTAAATGGTATTAGAGGAATTTCAAACAATAAGAAACAGCATTTTAAGCTGCTAATTGAACAAAATTCGGCATTCCTGCATAGCCAGATTCAAGAAAATGGCAAATTTATTTATGGTTATTTTTCTGCCTATGATCGAGACATTCGTAACTATAATACGGTACGTCACTGTACCTCGACGTATGCCTTACTAGAAACATTTGAGGTGCAAAATAAGCCAGAATATTGGCCTAAAATTCATGCCGCGATTCACTATGCACTGACCAACTTTTATAAAGAAAAAGATTCATCAACCGCTTTTATGATTGATGGTAAAGAAGGGGAATTAGAAATTAAACTGGGTGCCAATGCGGCAGCTATTTTAATGCTAACAAAATATCAAGAAATTACCCAAAAAACTGATTATCAAACATACGCAGAGGAACTCGCAAATGGTATTTTGAAATTAGTAGATTCAAATGGATCAACGACTCATGTATTAAATTATCCTAACTATGACTTAAAAGAAAAATTTAGGATTATTTATTATGATGGAGAAGCTGCTTTAGCTTTATTAAGGTTATACCAAATTAACCAAGATTCTAGATTATTAGAAACAGTTAAATTAATGTTTGAATATTTTATTGAAAATAGATATGAAAAATATCATGATCATTGGTTAAGTTATTGTACCAATGAACTCACTAAAATATGTCCTGAAGATAAATATTTTATTTTTGGTCTAAATAATTATTTAAAACATTTTATTTTTATTCGAAATCGAAAAACGACATATGCAACTTTGTTAGAGATGTTAATGGCTGCTTATAAAATGGTGAGTCGTTTAAAAGAGCAGGGGCATACAACACTTTTTGAGCAATCTTATGTGTCTGAGCTTCAAAAGCTAATTGAGTTTAGAGCTGATTTTCAAACTACAGGATTTTTTTATCCGGAAATGGCCATGTATATGGCACGGCCAGATAAAATTTTACATGCATTTTATATTCGTCATGACCGTTTTCGAGTACGGATTGATGACCAAGAGCATAACTTGTCTGGTTATATTGCCTATGTAAAAGATTACAAGGGTGATGAGCCATGAAATATCAACCCGTTGAGATCAAGTTATTAGCACATATCGAAACTACAAGTTTTGATGAAGCTTTATGGCAATTCGAATTTGACGATGATGTTTCAACGCTATTGCTTATTGACTATGCATTAAAGCAATTTCAGCAAAACAACATACAAGCTCAAGATGTCTATGCCGTGCCTGAACACCTATCTGAGCAAGTAGGTCAGCACAATCTAGGCCTAAAGCCTTCTGAAAATTACACCTTTACTGAGCTATTACAGTTCTTAATTTTTACCCAAGCAGCAGATGTAAAAAATGCTTTAAGCAATATGCTTTGCGATACAAGTGAAAAAGCACATTTAATTTTGTCCGAAAGAGCTGATGTCTATTTCTTAAACTTCAAAAAAGAAAGTACACAAAACCAGTTAAAACATTTGTTTTTATTAGTCAAAAATATTTATACCTATCCAGCTGAAATCAGAAATCTGTTCTTTGTAAAGGAGCTAGATTTTAAAGGGAAGGCTTATCATCCCCAGACGCCATTAATGGCTCAATCAGTCGTAAGGGTTTTATACCTATCTAATTCGTTTAGAAAAATTTATCTCACGTTTTTTGAAGAAAACCAGACCATCGGTTTCTTTTCATTTTTAGATGATATACACCGGATTGAACATTTGGTTCCTTACTATCATTGCTTTCAAGAGCAGAACGTAAAACCTAAAGTTTGTTCTACTCAAAGTGGCATGGTCAATATTTTGGGTGATACTTATTTTGGGGAGATCTATACAGAAAAGCGTAAGTCTAAGGGGCAAAAAGATGCTCTACAACAATATGGATACAGCTATTCATTCGAAAAAATAAAAGCCTTTTTAGGTGAAAATGACTTAAATATTGCTAACTTTGAAGCAGTGTTTTCTTTAGAAGATCAATCACCATTAGCGCGTAAAAAGCCGTTTATTCTTAAAGCTGAGGCTGAAAAAACATTAGCAGAATTTAAGAATATTCACCTTAATCATGTTGTGCTGGCCAATAATCATCTAAAAGATCATGGCGATCGCGGATTAGCGTATACATTACAACAACTTGATCAGGCCAAAAATTCTTATATCGGTGCAGGATTAAACCAAAAGGATGCTCATAGCTACTTTGAAATCGCATTTAATAACAAGCATTACGCTATTTTTAATGGCTATTGGCACAGAGATACAGCCTATTTAGATTATGATTTTTACGCTTTAGCGCACAAGAGTGGAGTGGCTTGTCTAAATGGAGTTTTAATTGAGCAAATAAGCCGTTATAAGTTGGCTCATTCTCACCATAAAGTCATTGTTATTTGTCATTGGGGCGTTGATTTTAAACCTATTACAAAAGAACAAACTAAACTCGCCAATATTTTAACCCAAGCTGGGGCTGATCTTGTGATTGGACATGGTGCGCATACTGTTCAACCCATTCAATCCATTCATCAAAAGCCTGTAGTATTTGGTATTGGCAATGCAGTTTTTAATAGTAACGGTGAGTATGCAGAGCACAATGCTCTACCATATGGATGTATAGCACGGTTAGATTTGTCAAAAGATCGCCTTCGTTTATATCCGATCTATACCAATAATTTGAAAACATTTTGGCAGCCATATCCAGTCAATGAGGAAGATTTTTCAAAGGCCAGCAGTTATATGACTTCATTACTTGCCCATGAAAATTATAGTTTGGCTCAAGATAAATTAGGTTTTTATGTAGAGCTTGGTTTTTAAAATATTTTAAGGATAACTTTGATAATTCGATAAAATTGTTTGAAGTTGTACAGGTGTAAAACCTAAATTCCTTAATCCACCACTACCACGTTTGCATTCAGCGCTCGCCATAATATTCGTTGGAGTCCGTTTTGTAGCATTCGGTGCGCAAACATGTTTTAGACCAAATGCATGCCCCATTTCATGAACGCTTCCTGCCTGAATATTATAATTTAAACGATTCCAGTCTAACAAAATAAAGGGTTCGCCATTGTTGCGAAAGGCTCTGCTTGTAACGTCTTCAAATTTCCATTTAGGTGAGTATGAGTCGTAAATAAAAATAATGACTTCTTTACTTGCTGTGCGTTTTGGAAAACAGATCTTTATGCTTGCCGGAATCGTTTCGAGGGAAATAGGATAGGGCTGATTAATTTGCTGCTTTAAATCGCAATGTAATTTTGAAAACTCTTCGTAAGGGATATAACGGTTTAATTTGAACTTAAAGATTTTATTGTTTTTATCATCTACATAATATTTATTTAATATTTTAATTTCTTTCCGCATTTGTTGGTAATTATCAAACTTTACAGCTTCCGGAGAATTAGTGGTAAAAACGAAAGTGACTGGAACAATAGGGCGGCCATCTATAGATACTTTAGGTACTTCTTTTGAAGGAAGAATAGGGGGGCGAGTAGTACAAGAAACACATAGTAAAGTTCCAGTGACTACCAGTATGGTTTTTTTCATGCAGATCTCCCTCAAACCTACCTTGGATTATATTTAATTTTAGTCAAATTTTTTTATATGATATGAATAATATCAATTTTTATGGATTCCATTTTGACAACTCAGTATGAACTACATCGGCAGATTTTAGAAGTCATTGCTTTGATTCCTTACGGAAAAGTTGCAACTTATGGGCAAGTGGCTCGTATGGCAGGATTACCTAAACATGCGAGATTAGTTGGCTATGTCCTTAAGCATCTTGAAGCAGATCATCAAGTCCCTTGGTATAGGGTTATTAATTCTCAAGGCAAAATTAGCCTAAGTAAATTTAATGAAAAGGGTGAAAATGTTCAACAGTTAAAGCTAGAAGCTGAAGGCGTCTATTTGTTAAATGGCAAAGTAAACTTAAAGCAATTTGCTTGGCAGCCTTAAATTGACTTAAGGGCTATTTATTTAAAAATAATTGCCTAAATTATTAAGATCAACAAGATAGGCAATATGGAAGTTATCGAACAATCAAAACAGGAATATGACTTTCGCCTAAGACTTTTTGTGCAACGCTACCCAGCACCAGTTTTCGGACACCAGTACGACCATGTGAACCCATCACAATGAGATCAACATTTAAGTCTTGAGCAGCCTCAATAATTTCTTCATGTACAACAAAACCTTCAAGTAGTTTGGTTTCAACCGTAATGCCTTCTTCGGCAAATTTTTGTTTTGCTTGTTCTAAAATGTCGAGTAAATAGGTTCTTGTGCGTTCAATCAACTCATTAGTTTGACCAGTTTTTACATATACGTCTGCAATAAAGGGGTCAAGTGCCATAACTTGTACAACCGTAATTTTGCTATTTAGCGCTTTTCCAAGTTTGATTGCCTCTTTCATGGCGATCATTGAAGTTTCAGAACCGTCAATTGGTACAAGAATATGTTGATATAACATGAGTGTTTTCCTTATTGTAATGATGCTTATTTATTCAATACTTTATACTTATTTTTTGACGATTTAAATTCAAGCACGTAATCATTTGTGACTTTATAACAATAAATTTTTCTAGATAAACTTTTATAGATTTCGCAAATTTTCCATATGTGTAGATAAAGCAGCTATATCATCAGTTTGTAAATATTCACGTATTTTCAAAATTTGCTTCTCATCTAAATCATAAAGTTTTAAAGCAAGCAGTTTATCGATTTGTTCTTGAGGAAAGCGATATTTAATAATTTTCGCAGGCACACCACCTACAATTGCATAGGGTGGAACATCTTTAGTTACTACAGCTCCAGTTGCAATCACTGCACCTTCACCAAGTTTGACACCTTGCATGATCATTGCGCGACTGCCAATCCAGCAACCATCAGCAATAACTGTGTCACCAGCAGCTAAAAAGCTACGCGTATCAAAAGGAAAAGTCGAAATCCAGTCTGGTCTATGAAGTTGGTTACCACCCATCATAATTACGCATTCAGCGCCAAAACAAACAAAATTACCAATATAAAGTTGGTCAATCGGTTTGTCAGGTGTCGAGGCTTTGTCATGTAAATAACGTACAACACAACGTTCAAAACCTTGGTCCCAATAGGCTGAATAATATGAATAATGACCTTTAATATGGATATTCGGGTTTTTAACAGTTTTGGAAATAAACTCAAATTCACACCAATGACGAACTGGGGTGTTAATTAAAGAAGTATCCATTTGTGATTTCCCAAAAATATATCAATGGTATTGAATAAAAACCCCTCATAAAGAGGGGTTAGTTGTGTATTATCTTAGAGATATTCTACACTTACGATTTCATATTCGACTTCGCCTTGAGGAGTCACGATTTTTACTTCATCGCCTTCACTCTTACTCAAAAGACCACGTGCGATTGGTGAGTTCACAGAGATTTTATTAATTTTAAAATCTGCTTCGTCATCGCCTACAATTTTATAAGTCTTACGTTCTTCAGTATCAAGATTTTCAATGGTGACAGTCACACCAAATACAACACGACCATTTTGCTCAAGTGTTTTGACATCAATTTCTTGAACTGCACCGAGTTTACCTTCGATATCCTGAATACGGCCTTCACAGAAACCTTGCTGTTCACGAGCAGCATGATATTCAGCATTTTCCTTTAAATCACCGTGCTCACGTGCTTCAGCAATCGCCTGGATAATACGTGGGCGTTCAACAGATTTTAAATGTTGTAATTCTTTCTCTAAGGCAATTTTACCTTCAGGGGTCATTGGATAGCGTTGCATTTTGGTCCCTCTTAATTTGAGAAAACACAGTTAAAAAAATGAAAAAATCCCGCCACCGATAAGGTGACGGGACTTATCGGTAACAAATTAACCTACAGTTAAATCTTGCAAGCGGTATACATCCATTGGCAATTTCACAGCAAAGGCTTGGCAAACAGCTTCTGCACCATTGATAGTCGTTGTGTAATACACTTTGCCTTGTAGGGCAGCACGACGAATCATTGCAGAGTCATATTGAGCCTGTTTACCTTCAGTGGTATTGACAATAAGGTGTATTTCACCATTTTTCAAGCGGTCAACAATATGTGGACGACCTTCAGTTACTTTATTCACAGATTCACATTCTAAACCTGCTTCTTTAAGCACTTGGTATGTACCACCTGTTGCAATAAGCTTGAAGCCATATGCAGCTAATTTCTTAGCGATATCTGCAATATATTTCTTGTCAGATTCACGTACTGATAAGAAAGCATGTTTTACTTCGCCTTCGGTTGGTAAACCTGGTAAGCGTTCATTTGAGCCTAAAACAGCTTTATAGAATGCTTCACCAAATGTTTTACCTACACCCATTACTTCACCTGTAGATTTCATCTCAGGTCCAAGCATTGGATCTACGCCTTGGAATTTAGCGAATGGGAAAACAGCTTCTTTCACAGCAAAGTGTGTTGGAATGATTTCTTTAGTAAATCCTTGAGATTCAAGTGATTGACCAGCCATACAGCGTGCAGCTACTTTTGCTAAAGAATCACCAATACATTTCGATACGAATGGAACTGTACGTGAAGCACGTGGGTTAACTTCAAGAATGTAAACATCATCGCCTTTAACTGCGAACTGAACATTCATCAAACCAACCACACCAAGTTCTTTTGCCATCGCAACAGTTTGACGACGCATTTCATCCTGAATTTCTTTTGATAAAGAATAAGGAGGAATTGAACATGCTGAGTCACCTGAGTGAATACCAGCTTGTTCGATGTGCTGCATAATACCGCCGATCACAACGTCTTTACCGTCAGATACACAGTCAACATCAACTTCAGTTGCATCATCTAGGAAACGGTCAAGAAGAACAGGGGCTTCATTAGATGCCTGAACTGCTTCACGAAGGTAACGTTTAAGTTCTTCTTCGTTATATACGATTTCCATTGCACGACCACCTAATACATAAGATGGGCGAACAACTAACGGATAACCTACTTTTGCAGCTTCAGAGATACCTTCTTCAGCAGATTTTACAATGCTGTTGTTTGGTTGACGAAGCTGTAAACGTTGGATCATTTGCTGGAAACGTTCACGGTCTTCTGCGCGGTCAATTGCATCTGGTGATGTACCAATAATTGGTGTACCAGCTTCTTCTAAAGCACGTGCCAATTTAAGAGGAGTTTGACCACCGTACTGTACGATTACACCTTTAGGCTTCTCTGTACGTACAATTTCAAGCACATCTTCAAGTGTTACAGGTTCGAAGTATAGACGGTCAGATGTGTCATAGTCGGTAGAAACAGTTTCAGGGTTACAGTTAACCATGATTGTTTCATAACCATCTTCACGCATAGCAAGCGCCGCGTGTACACAGCAGTAGTCAAATTCGATACCTTGACCAATACGGTTTGGACCACCACCAATCACCATGATCTTGTCACGATTTGATGGGTTTGCTTCACACTCTTCATCGTAAGTTGAATACATGTATGCAGTACCAGATTCAAACTCGGCAGCACATGTATCAACACGTTTGTAAACTGGATAAACACCCAAATTCCAACGTTGTTTACGGAATTGCTTTTGTGAAATACCCATGAGGTCAGCAATACGCAGGTCAGATAAACCTTTGCGTTTGAAAGCACGGATATTGTCAGCGTTTAAGTCACCAAAACCTAAAGATTTTACTTCAGCTTCAGTTTTAACGATGTCTTGAATTTGAATGAGGAACCAACGGTCAATTTTGGTTGCTTCAAACACTTCATCTAAAGAGAAGCCATGACGGAAAGCATCTGCTATATACCAGATACGCTCAGGGCCTGGAACTTTAAGCTCTTTTAAAATGGTTTCTTTTGCATTTGTTGCGCCAGCTTCGATTTTTTCATCAAAACCGCTTACACCAACTTCAAGACCACGTAATGCTTTTTGTACAGATTCCTGGAAGTTACGGCCAATTGCCATTACTTCACCAACAGATTTCATCTGAGTGGTTAATACAGGTTCTGCTTGTGGGAATTTCTCGAAGTTAAAACGAGGAATCTTTGTTACAACATAGTCAATCGATGGTTCAAAGCTTGCAGGAGTCACGCCACCAGTGATGTCATTTTTCAATTCATCAAGGGTATAACCAACAGCAAGTTTTGCTGCGATTTTTGCGATTGGGAAACCTGTTGCTTTAGAAGCAAGAGCAGATGAACGAGATACACGAGGGTTCATCTCGATGACAACCATACGTCCATCTTTCGGGTTAATACCGAATTGAACGTTAGAACCACCTGTTTCAACACCAATTTCACGAAGAACTGCAACCGAAGCATTACGCATCAATTGATATTCTTTGTCTGTTAATGTCTGAGCAGGAGCAACGGTAATTGAGTCACCAGTGTGAACGCCCATTGGATCGAAGTTTTCGATAGCACATACGATAATACAGTTGTCGTTTTTGTCACGAACAACTTCCATTTCGTACTCTTTCCAGCCAATTAAAGATTCATCGATCAATAACTGATGAGTAGGAGAGAGGTCAAAACCACGTTCACAAATTTCAAGGAATTCTTCGCGGTTATATGCAATACCACCGCCCGAACCACCCATTGTAAATGATGGACGAATAATTACAGGAAAACCAAAGCGCGACTGGATTGTTAAAGCTTCTTCCATTGTTTCAGCAATGGCAGCTTTTGGACATTCCAAGCCAATTTTACGCATAGCGATATCGAAGAGTTTACGATCTTCGGCTTTCTCAATCGCTTCTTTGCTTGCACCAATTAATTCAACATTATATTTAGCAAGAACGCCGTGCTCATCAAGTGCGAGAGCACAGTTCAATGCAGTTTGACCACCCATAGTTGGTAATACTGCATCTGGACGTTCTTTTTCAATAATCTGTGCAACTGTTTGCCAAGTAATCGGCTCAATATAAGTTGCATCAGCCATTGAAGGATCTGTCATGATGGTTGCTGGATTAGAGTTAACCAAAATAACACGATAGCCTTCTTCACGAAGTGCTTTACACGCTTGAGCACCTGAGTAGTCAAACTCACATGCTTGTCCAATCACAATCGGGCCAGCACCAATAATTAAGATGCTTTTAATATCCGTACGTTTAGGCATTATTCGCTCCGTAATTACTGTTTAGATGCTTCGATAAGTTCGATGAAATGATCGAACAAAGGTGCACAATCATGTGGACCAGGGCTTGCTTCAGGGTGACCTTGGAAGCTGAAAGCTGGTTTGTCTGTACGGTGGATACCTTGTAGGGTGCCATCGAACAATGATTTATGCGTTGCTTTTAAGTTAGCCGGTAAAGTTTCTGCATCTACAGCAAAACCATGGTTCTGTGAAGTAATCATCACTGTACCATCTTCAAGATTTTGTACAGGATGGTTAGCACCGTGGTGACCATGGTTCATTTTTACAGTTTTTGCGCCAGAAGCGAGTGCCAGAATTTGGTGACCTAAGCAGATACCAAATACAGGTAATGTTGTGGTTTCAACAATAGTTTTTACAGATTCGATCGCGTAATCACAAGCAGCTGGATCGCCAGGACCATTTGAGAGGAATACGCCATCCGGATTAAGTGCCAATACTTTTTCAGCCGGAGTTTCTGCAGGAACAACGGTTAGTTTGCAACCGCGGTCTGCAAGCATACGCAAGATGTTGGTTTTGACACCGTAATCGTATGCAACTACATGGTATTTTAATTCAGGTTGAGAGAAGCCTTTGCCTAAGGTCCATGAACCTTCAGACCATTCAAAACCTGTTGGATCACAACATTCTTTTGCAAGGTCTAAACCATTTAAGCCACCAAAAGCACGTGCTTTTGCAATTGCTTCTTCTTCTGTAATATTTTCGCCAGCAAGGATACATCCGTTTTGGGCGCCAGTCTGACGTAAAATACGAGTCAGTTTACGAGTATCGATATCTGCGATAGCAACAACATTATGCGCTTGCAAATATTCACTCAACGACTGCTCAGCACGGAAATTACTGTGTAGTAGTGGAAGGTCACGAATAATTAAACCATTCGCCCATACTTTATGGATACGACCAGATTCAACGTCTTCCGAGTTGCAACCAGTGTTGCCAATATGAGGGTAAGTTAATGTCACAATTTGTTGTGCATAACTTGGGTCAGTCAAAATTTCTTGATAGCCTGTCATGGCTGTGTTAAAAACGACTTCTCCAGTCGTATTTCCCGGTGCGCCGATTGACGTTCCTTTAAAGATCGTTCCATCTGCGAGGGCTAAAATGGCGGGGATGCTCAAACCAAAGCTCCTGAATTTCGGCTGTAAAAAAGCGAGTAGACCCAAAAAAGATCGGCGATGTTTGGATAAAACATGCCCTCCCTATCGGTCTGCCCGCTTGTAACTTAACAGCGCATTATACGCATGGAACCCTCTAAAGTCTATTTCTTTTCTGCTAAAAAATATAATTCATTGCTTGCTTTTTACAAAAAAATATCCGCTTATCTGAATTAGATACTTTTGATAAATTGTCTAACAATTTGCAAGGGGAATTCTTGGAACTAGATTTATTGTATTGCTAGTTAAAAAATAAACAATATGAGGAAATAGTATGAGCAATAATGAAGTTTCAACAGATGTGAGCGAAAAAGCTCAAGCGGTAGTTGAGTCGGTAAAAGCTGAGGTTAATGAAGTGAAAGAGACCATAGCTGCTACTACAACTAAGGCTAAAAAAACAGTAACTGCTAAAACTGCACAGGTAAAAGAAGCTGTTGCCGAAAAAACTGAGCAAGTTAAAGAAGTTGCTACAGAAGCAACAACTCAGGTAAAAGAGGCAATTACTGAGACTCAAGAACAAGTCAAAGAAGTTTTAAGCGAGACTCAAGAGAAAATTGAAGCTGAAACTCACGAATTAAATAAGAACATTCAAAATCAATTTGTTCAAATTAAACAAGATATTCTACAGCGTCTGGATGTGATTAAAGCTCAGTTTAGTACTTCACAAGAAGGATTATCTGACCTTAAAAATGCTTTGAAAGCAGAAATTAATGCCCTTATTGAAGATTTAACGAAAGTGAGCAAAGAGCTTAAGGGTGATATTAGTCAGATTTCTTTGAAACACAAAGATTCTCTAAGTGAAAGTATTAAGCGTACTAAAAGTAATGCAGTCGAAGCTTGGAATAAAGCACGAGACAATTAATGATCTCTGCTTTGATCCAGCTATAAAAAAGCGAGAATTAATTTCTCGCTTTTTTATTTTTAGAACTGATGTAACCAGTCACGTTTATTATGGAAATCTGCACTTTTTCCACTATGCTGCATTGCATAGTACTGCATACCTTCTTTGGTCTTTAAAACTGTAGTCAAACCTAAATAAAGGTTTGCCCATTTCAAGCGATGCTGTTGCATAAATTGTCCTAAATCAAGACTAACATTTAAGCCATAGTGAGTACGCTTGAGATGATTCAGTTCAATATCGTAAGCAGCAAGGGGAGGTATACTTTCTGGATAGCGATATTCTTCAAACTGATATGACTGCCATGCTTGAGAAGGGGAAAGATTAATTTCCCGATAATAATCTTCACCATGCACGCCAACAAAAATTTCGAAACAAGTTTCTTCCCACAAAAAATCTTGACGAGGATGAGCCGCGACTTCTTGAGGCCAGATAATAAGTTGATTTGGATCACGAATCCAAAAACCGATATTTAAGGTATAGGGTGCTTGCTGTTCAATTGCGCCAACAACGGAAACAGCTTGAAAACGATCAAAAGCTGAAAGTTCGTAACTTGCCATAGTTTGTCAAATTAAATTAGTTTGCTAGATGAGCGTGACGAACAAGATTAGATAAATGCTGGTTTTGTTTAGCTGCCTTTTTGTAAAGCAAAACAATTTTACCAATTTTTTGCACAGCTTGAGCACCTGTCGCCTCTACAATTGCGTCAATTGTTGCAGTACGCGCTTCACGGTCTTCACCAGCAATCTTAACTTTAATAAGCTCATGGTCATTTAAAGCACGAAGCGTTTCTTCGATTACCGCGTCTGTTAAGCCTTGTCCACCAATCATGACAACTGGATTAAGCACATGACCAATTTGACGTAAACGTTTACGTTCATGGATAGATAAAGCGGCCATTAAAAATACCTGATTTTAAAAACGGCTTAGTATAGCAAAAAACTTAAATCCAGATGTACGAAAAACTGTATAAATAATCGATCAACATTATTGGAAAAAAACTGTAAAACTTAGTGAGATTACGCTACATCCGTACTGTAATGAGAGTAATTTTCACGTACAATGAACGATCAGAAGTTTTTTTGATATTTAGTGAGTTATGGCAACACGCATTACAAACCAGAAATTGTCGAAAAGTAGTCGTGTATGGATGAGGGAACATCTGGACGATCCTTTTGTAAAAAAAGCACAAAAGGAAGGATATCGTGCTCGAGCAGCCTATAAACTTCTTGAAATCCAAGAAAAATATAAGTTGATCAAGCCAGGCATGACTGTAGTGGATTTAGGCGCGGCTCCTGGTAGTTGGTCTCAAATCGCTGGGAAACTCGTTGGTAGCAAAGGTTTAGTGGTTGCTTCCGACATTTTGCCTATGGATGCTTTGCCTGATGTCACTTTCTTACAAGGCGACTTTAGAGAAGAAGATGTATTTGAAAAATTGTTAAATATTTTAAATGGGCGACAAGTAGACATTGTAATTTCTGATATGGCCCCCAATACATCAGGTAATAGGGCCGTTGATCAACCTAGACAGATTTACTTATGTGAATTGGCTTTAGATTTCGCTCAAAAGGTTCTGGGTCCTAATGGACAATTTGTTGTTAAAGTGTTCCAGGGCACAGGATTCGATGAGTTTCGTAAACAAGTAGTTGATAGTTTTGATGTGTTAAAGACAGCAAAACCAGCAGCTTCTCGGGCGCGGTCTAAAGAGGTTTTTTTGATTGGACAAGGGCGTAAGAAAGCATTGCGATAAAGTTTACTTGCCAAGCTCCTAAAAATTGTGCATTTTGTACTTTTAGGTTATCCGCAAGCAATACAGTTGCTGCTTTTATGACGATCGGCCAAGATTGGGCATGATCAAATTAGATCGATATGGGAATAAAGCTTTGAGCGATTACTTCAAGAATGCCGTATTGTGGCTAATAATACTTGGTGTTCTGATTTTAATTTTCAGTAATATCAGTGACCGCAATAAGCCTACTGCGATGAAATATTCAGATTTCGTTGCAGCGGTGAATAGTGGTCAAATTAAGCAAGTCACAATTGACGGTTTAAATATTAATGGTGAAAAAACTAACGGATCACAGTTTGAAACTGTTCGTCCGCAAGTTGAAGACACTGAGCTTATGCCAAGCTTAAATAAACAAAATGTTGTTGTAGAGGGAACAGCTCCGCAACGTCAAGGCATTTTGATGCAACTTCTCATTGCTAGTTTCCCTGTACTGTTAATCATTTTGTTATTCATGTTCTTTATGCGTAACATGGGTGGTGGTGCAGGCGGAAAGAATGGACCGATGAGTTTTGGTAAATCAAAGGCAAAAATGCTTTCTGAAGACCAGATTAAACTCAATTTTTCTGACGTCGCCGGCTGTGATGAAGCAAAACAAGAAGTTGTTGAAATTGTAGATTTCTTAAAAGACCCTGCAAAATTCAAACGTTTGGGCGCTACTATTCCTCGTGGCGTACTTATGGTTGGCCCTCCGGGTACTGGTAAAACGTTATTAGCTAAAGCAATTGCTGGTGAAGCCAAGGTTCCTTTCTTCAGCATTTCAGGTTCTGACTTTGTAGAAATGTTCGTGGGTGTGGGTGCGTCCCGTGTCCGTGATATGTTTGAGCAAGCGAAGCGTCACGCGCCATGTATCATCTTTATTGATGAGATTGATGCAGTGGGTCGTCACCGTGGTTCAGGTACAGGTGGTGGTCATGATGAGCGTGAACAAACCCTAAACCAAATGCTTGTAGAGATGGACGGTTTTGAAGGTAATGAAGGCGTAATTGTTATTGCTGCAACTAACCGTGCTGATGTGCTTGATAAAGCATTATTGCGTCCGGGTCGTTTTGACCGTCAAGTAATGGTTGGTTTACCAGATATTCGTGGTCGTGAGCAAATTCTGAATGTACATTTGAAAAAGTTACCTTCAGTCACGGGTGTGGATATGCAAGTCTTAGCGCGTGGTACACCAGGTTTCTCTGGTGCACAGTTGGCAAACCTTGTTAACGAAGCTGCATTATTTGCTGCACGTCGTAATAAGAATACTGTTGATATGCATGACTTTGAAGATGCAAAAGACAAAATCTACATGGGTCCAGAGCGTAAGTCGATGGTTCTACGTGAAGAAGAGCGTCGTGCTACTGCTTATCATGAAGCTGGTCATGCAATTGTTGCAGAGATTTTGCCTGGTACAGATCCTGTTCATAAAGTAACAATCATGCCGCGTGGTTGGGCTTTGGGTGTAACTTGGCAGTTACCTGAACAAGACCAGATTAGCCATTATAAAGACAAGATGCTAAACGAAATTGCGATTTTGTTTGGTGGTCGTATTGCTGAAGAAGTGTTTATCCAACAGCAATCTACTGGTGCTTCAAATGACTTTGAGCGAGCTACTAAAATGGCGCGTGCAATGGTTACTAAGTACGGTATGTCTGACAAAATGGGCGTAATGGTTTACGAAGACGAAAACCAGAATGGTTTCTTTGGAAATGTAGGTAGTCGTACTATCTCTGAAGCAACTCAACAGTTGGTTGACGAAGAAGTACGCCGTATTCTTGATGAGCAATATAAAGTTGCACGTAATATCTTAGAAGGTAATAAAGATATTGCACATGCAATGGTAAAAGCTTTGATGGAGTGGGAAACCATTGATCGTGATCAAATTCGTGACATTATGGAAGGTCGTGAACCACAACCGCCTAAGGTCTATGTTGCTGAAAATCCAGTGGCTGCATTTGAACCACCAAAAGATGGTCCATCTACACCACCACCATTACCAGCAATGAACTAAACCAGTTAAAAAAAAGAGCCGCAATCATGTGGCTCTTTTTTTATGCGTGTATTTCCGGCAAAGCCGAAAAGAAATCAGCAGTATATCGAGCAGAGACTTGTTAAAATGTTGCCGAATATTAAATTGGAGCTTGTCATGCAGTTAATGCCTTTACCTAAGCAAATTCTACAATGTGGACAGCTTCAGTTAGATTTATCACAGCCTCACGTTATGGGCATTTTAAATGTCACACCAGACTCTTTTAGTGATGGTGGAAAGCATAATCAGTTAGATCAAGCTGTGGCGTATGCATTAAATATGATTGAACAAGGCGCCACAATTATTGATATTGGCGGGGAATCTACTCGACCAGGTGCATCTGAAGTAAGTGTAGAAGAAGAGGTGCAACGAGTTGTTCCTGTAGTTGAAGCTTTAGCTAAACATAATGTGGTTTTATCGATTGATACAAGTCAGCCAGATGTTATACGTGCAGCGAAAGAAGTGGGGGCACATATTTGGAATGATGTACGTGCGCTTACTCGACCAGATGCATTAAAAACGGCAGCAGAGTTGGATATACCTGTGGTGATCATGCATATGCGTGGTGAGCCCACCACAATGAATCAGCTAGATCAGTATATGGATGTAACGTTAGATGTAATGCAAGAGCTTCGGCAGCGTATTAATGAGGCTCTAGCCGCTGGTGTGAAAAAGCATAATATTATTATTGATCCGGGATTTGGTTTTGCAAAAAATGCTCAGCAGAATTTAAAACTATTAAAAGAGTTTTGGAGACTTAATGATATGGGTTATCCAATTTTATCGGGTCTTTCTCGTAAACGTTTTATTGGTGAAGCTTTAAAGGGTGTAGCAGCAGATCAGCGTGCGGTAGGAAGCGTTACGGGGCATTTGCTTAGTATTCAGCAAGGAGCATCCATTGTTCGTGCACATGATGTAAAAGCTATGCATGATGCAATTCTCGTTTGGAAAGCGATGGAACAAGCTTGAAGAAACAGGCTTTTATACTCAGATTGTGATTAATTAATTGTATGGATTGGATGATTGAGTCAGGGAAAATTGTCGTTATTATTTTGAAAATATGTTATAAGCGGCAGGTTTCTGCTGCTGTGTAAACTTTTGTATGTTCGAAGACTTACTTCTCCCGATGTTTGATGATGAGTATTATCCAGATATTTTAGTCGCTGAACTCAAGCAGTTAATTGAACAATTTGCCAAAAAAGTTCAAAAGTCTGCTTTAGCTGATCAGGATATCTATCGATATGCTCATCAAACTGTTATTGAAATTAATGAAATGAAACCACAGTTCGAAGATCTGGATTCTTCACTAGATGATAGTGCTGCTGACTATATTGCTGAGGCAATGATGATGGTGGCGCAGGGTGCAGGATATTTGGATCTTGAGATGGAAGAGCTGGTTATGAATCGAGAGTGGTGATTACTCTCGATTCTCAATATTTTCAAATGCATCTAATAAATGACAAGATGCCTTTGAATGAATTTCGTTTATTTCTTTAATTTTTAACACTAAAACACCATTCTCTTGATAATCGGCATCTGCTAATAAGCTGATCCAATAGATTTCTCGTTTTTGTTGTAATGCTTTGAATTTATCTATGATCTGCTCAGGTGCTTTAATTAAGTAATCATCTTTGGTAATTGAGCAGCGTGAAAAGTACCAGTTGTCATCTTTGAAAGAAATAGTGCCAGAAAAAAGATCTGTAGCGTAAACCTTGGATATAGAAAGGATGCTACACAGAAGTAATAATATTCTTATCATAAAATTCATTTTAATTAGGCATAAAAAAACCAGCTTACGCTGGATTCTTTGTAACACCAAATTCAATATTTGAAAATGGTGCCCGGGGCCGGACTCGAACCGGCACGCTTTGTGGGCGGGGGATTTTAAATCCCCTGTGTCTACCTATTTCACCACCCGGGCATGTGCGCAATAATAGATGACAAGACGGCGATTGGCAAGAGAAAATCGGATAGTTTGCTTTATTTTCAATCAGTTCGTACATCTATTTAAAAATAAGATCTACTTAAGTCATAATTTCTTCATCAAATTGAGATCAGTTGTTCATCTTATCTACTTAAGTTTAAGGCATTCATTGCTTAAAACTTAGGTAGTTGTATGTCAGAGAAAATTTCACGCCGAGAATTAATTCAAAAAAGTCTATTCGGTTTTGGGGCGCTGTCTTTGCCTGTAGCTTTTACGGGTTGTAATGATGGCTCAGACGATGAAAGTATAGAGGCACAAGCAGATTTTTTACATGGGGTTGCGAGCGGCGACCCTTTGCAAGATAAAGTGATTTTATGGACGCGATTAACACCAGTAGATCTTAGTACACGCCTTAAAGTTACTTGGGAAATTGCCACTGATAATCAATTTAAGCAGAATTTAAAGACGGGGATGGTTGAAACGACCAAGACTGACGACTTTACGGTGAAGGTAGATGCAGCAGGGCTACAGGCGAATACCATTTATTATTATCGTTTCCGTTTTGGGAATAAAATTTCATCTGTCGGTCAAACTAAAACATTACCAATAAGTACTAATAAAGTTACTTTTGCCGTATGTTCTTGCTCGAACTATCCGGCAGGTTACTTTTATGTTTACCGTGAAATGGCAAAGCAGAATGTCGATGTCATTATTCATTTAGGTGATTATATTTATGAATATGGGGCAGATGGCTATGCGGCGGAAGATGCAGCAAAACTTGGTCGAACCTTACCAACAGATAATAATAAAGAAATTATCAAACTAGATGATTATCGCAAACGTTATGCACTTTATCGTCAAGATAAAGACTTGCAAGCAGCTCACCAGCGTCATCCTTTTATTGTAATTTGGGATGACCATGAGTTAGCAAATGATACTTGGCGTGATGGGGCCGAAAATCATCAAAGTGATGAAGGGTCTTTTTCTGATCGTAAATTAGCTGCTCTACAAGCTTATTTTGAATGGATGCCTATTCGCCCAGTTGCTAGCACAGATCATTTAAATATTTACCGACAGTTTAATTTTGGTTCATTGGTTGACCTGACGATGTTGGATACGCGTATTATTGCGCGTGATAAACAGCTTGAATATGCTGATTATATGACAGCTGCTGGTTTGAATGCTCAAAAGTTTCAGGCCGACTTAACTGATCCAAAGCGTACTTTAATGGGCTATACACAAAGGGATTGGTTGGTTGATAAATTGAAGCAATCTACAGCAACATGGAATGTGATTGGTCAGCAAGTTCTAATGAGTAAGATGTGGATTCCTGCTGAATTATTGTTGTCTTTAGGGCAAATTACTTCAGGTGGGGCTTCGGCTGAAACCTTGGCTAAAATGAATGCGCAAATTACAGAGCTAGTCACCTTGAAATTGCGATTAGAACAGGGCGATCCAACATTAACTGCTCAAGAGAAAGCGCGAGTCACAACAGTAGTGCCATATAACCTTGACGCTTGGGATGGTTATTATGCTGAACGTGAAACCGTATATGAAAACTTAGCTAGTTTGAATAAGAAAGTTATTGTGCTGGCAGGCGATACTCATAATGCATGGGCATCTTATTTGTATAGCCAAAAAGGTCAATATGTTGGGGTTGAGCTGGCGACGAGTTCAGTTTCTTCACCAGGCCTCGAAAAATATTTAAGTATTCCAATGGCTCAACTACAGCAGTTTGAATTTGCCTTTACTACGCTTATTGATGAATTAGCGTATTGTAATTTAAATCAGCGGGGCTATTTATTGGTTATGCTGGATCAAGCACAGGTGCAGTCGAACTGGATTTTTGTAGATTCAATTAAAAATGCAGAATATAAAGTAGATACAAGTCGACAATATCAATTGGTGTTAGATGTGAATTTGACACCTGAAAAGGATAAGCAAAAAACTGCTTAAATATCTTGGATAGAGTAAGGGGTGCTAAGCAGCATCCTTTATTTTTTATAGGCATAAAAAAACCAGCTTACGCTGGATTCTTTATGGCACCATTTTCAGTATTAGAAAATGGTGCCCGGGGCCGGACTCGAACCGGCACGCTTTGTGGGCGGGGGATTTTAAATCCCCTGTGTCTACCTATTTCACCACCCGGGC
>RCUL01000377.1_pt1 | contig 24653 bp, 23 predicted proteins | sample 2167521 | NCBI WGS metagenome assembly RCUL01 (sample SAMN09932745, study PRJNA488358) | compost metagenome | feature: garden; material: soil; isolation source: compost soil in acetic acid-enriched culture | place: Germany: Experimental Botanical Garden Goettingen | collected 2016-01-27
GATAGAGCCCGGCCCCGCCCGGGTTGTGCATGAAAAAGTGCATGCCCAGCAGCCAGTACAAGACCGATGTTCCCCAAAAAACCTTATGAACCAAACTGCACTCTCTTCCCATCTATGCCTCATCATGCATAAAAAAGCCGTGACAGTGAAAACACTATCACGGCTCATCAGACTAGCGAATCAATACCGAGAAAGGATTTACAACGGCAGGCGTTCAGTCATGTCATACAAGGTATGACTACGGCTGAGCATTTGCCCCCCATCTCTTGTCAGAGGAACCCACCCAATGGTTCCTTTGGATGTGGTGGGGCGAATCAACATGAGATCAAAGGGAATCGTGATGTAAATGCCTTTGGTGAAACTGCCTTCCCCATACTCTTCGGCCGAAACATCCGTCAAAGTTGCGTATGCACCCATCACAATCCCGGAGTCAAAGCGCTTGGAGAAATCAAAAGTGGCACCCAGGTCACCAGCCAGATAGCGTCCGACAGCTACCTTGGCGGTAACATTGTCCATGAAAGGCAACTGCCAATAGCCAGTCAGGTGACCTGTTGCGACATCGTAGTCAGCCATCTTCAGGGTATTGTTCCAATCACGCTGCTTGACCCAGTTAGTATCCAGCCCCAGAGCCCATGACTGACCGAAAGGACGATAAAGCACCTCTCCCCCGACCCCGGCGTACATCATTTCCAGATATCCACCGTATGCCTGGCCATACCACTCCTGACCAAATTGCTCCATATGGGTTAACTGGAGATTATTCAGCAGGACATTGGACGAGTCGACATACTCTCTCACCCAGGTTCGCACTCTCGGCAGTGCATCAGTGTCTGCTGGTGGTGTCTTGTAATTAAATTTGTCGTAGTTATTAGCGATGTTAAAGAACAGCGTACCCTGTAACCAGTCTTTATCAGTAAGGCGCAGCTCACTGTTGGCATTGATACCGATCTGATACATATAAAATGATTCAGGACCCCCGAAAGATTGGGTCAGGGTAGGATCAAATGAATAAGAGAACCACTCTGATTCAGATTGGTAGCGAATATTCCCCTGAACCGCGTCTGGTACTTTTTTATGATCTACTGCCACCGTCTCCTGCCCAAGGATCTGGGGCTGGTTAGCCTTTCGCACAGAATCAAGATCAATCACTGTCTCTTGCAGCTGGAAGTCACGCTGGCGTTCGATGACTCTCAATTCGTCGATAGTCTCAGGCAGATGGTTAACCGCAACCAAAGCCGTACGGTCGAGAGCTTCTTGCTGGTCTCTGTATTTATGCTGTTGTCCCAGCAAGGTTACAGTATTATGTTCACTATAAAGTGATGCCGAATTCCAACCAGCATTGCTTTCAAACTGCCCCGCCATTCCTGACCAATCAACCTTAGAGGTATCAGCTGGGACCTTATTCTCTGAATATACAGGGCGTGGTTCATCCAAATGATTCTGGCGTAGATCATTAAAATTGGTACGAAGAGTGACACCCCACATCAGAGTGTTTCCTCTCTGATAACTAAGATGAGTGTCCATGTAATCAAACAGGCGATAAACAGCACCTATATTGATGGGTGATGAATGGTCTATTTTTCCGGCAAATTCATTACTATAATCATTACCATCATATTCCAATTTCAACCTAAGTGGCTGCCAAGGCGTCTGGTATTCCACACCACCAAACAATGCAGCATTGCCATGAAACATATTCCCAGTTTCAAACTTACCACCACCACTGGAATAACTATCATCGCGGGAGCACCAATCATCCTTCCACTTGCAAAAAGGATTAGTAATATTTCCGCTTTCTCCCATATTCCCCCAGCCCATGCCAAGGGTGAAGTCAAACGGGCCAACACGCTTGGTGCCAACAACATACTCGCTGTCAAACAACCCCGTTCCCATCAGGTCACGGAATCCCAGAGAAATATTCGGAATCCAGGTAGATTCTTCCAGCAACCTGACTTTGATATCCATTCCTTTGTCTTTGTAAGTCTGGTCACCACTGAAATCGGGGTTTGCACTATAGAGGCGGGTTCTCACATCGGTATAACGCAGAGTGGCCTCAAGCCAGTCGAACGGCTGCACTGACATGGACCAGCGACGGTACTGATCATCATCAAAATAATTGACACTGAATTCACCCGTCTTAGCCATTCTGGCGGTTGGCATTTGCAACAGGCCAACTCCGCCGAAGTCACTTTGTGATGGTCCCAACGGCTCAAAAATGTCAGCATCGGCGTGAGTTGCAAAGGATACCAGCAGGGCAATCAGTGAGAGTCTTGGGTAGGTCATTTGGGCATCCGATTCGCTAACAACGTCAACATGCGTTTATTCAAGTCTTGATACTGCTCAGGCAGCACACTTGGCGCAAAACCGACAAACAGCGTCGCTCCCGGCATGGCTTCGACATGGCGCTCATTCCAAATAGCAACGGGGATCCACTCAGGTTTTCCACTGGGTGCAATCAGATAAGCACCGGTGTCATCACTCCCCGACAAGAGATCCAGCTTCTTCCAATACTCTCGCAGCCCTGCAGCAGGCAAAACGGGGCCTTCGCCAGGGTGACCGATCAAACCGGCCAGATAAATTTGCGGGCGACGAGGGGCCAGATAGAGCTGATAATCCCCTTGCAATACGGGATTGACGCCTGAAGGTACCAGGCTGATATCCGGATCCACAGGCAATTCGAAACGCCCCGTCAAATGCAATTTCTGTAATTGTTGGTGCAACTGTAAAGCGGAATGGGCGAGTTCATCTTCATCATGCTGTTGCCAGTACGTTGCCAACAAGGTGAGATCTTTCAGCAAGGCTTGCTGTTGATACTCAATATCCTTTTGACGCGCAGGCGTAGATATATGCGTGACAGGCCAATAGTTATCGTACTGTGAGACCACGGGGTCTAACAATGCCTCACTCAAAAGCATGGACTGGGAATGAGTCAGTGCTTCTCTCGGCTGACCTTGCCACCAAATAGACACGGACACATCAGCCATAACGGGGGAAGGCCCCAAGGTGGCGAGCAATATGCTATATATTATTTTCATGATGAATAGGGCTTAAGGAATGTCATTTCTATCATTGGCAAGGAAGGGCCTAATTGCTGCTGGAATTTACGAACTTGACCTGTCTGCTCATCAATCCAGAAATGATTCAGCCATCGCTCTTCATTCGGGGCTGTAACGACGTGTTCTTCTACAATCGTCGTCTTATAGGGACGATCCATAATATTCAGGACCTCATGACCCGCCTGAGTGTAATGCATGCTCAAGGGATAGCCACTGGTGTATTGCTTCGACCACTCAGCTACGCTATACCACACCATTGATGGCGTCTTATCTACACGAGAGGCCTTCAATGGATCCTTGTCCAGACTCCCCAGATAGCGCAAGTCATTTGGCAAACCCACTGTTTTAATCAAGCGCCCATGTTGGGTCACGAACATAGCACCATCGGCACTCATCCATGACATGCGCGGGCCATTGACATAAGCCAACACGACCAAGGCCTGGGGTAAATCCCCCACCTTGATATAGGCACTCGCATAGGGCAACGCTCTCAATTCGGATGATGTTAGTACAATATCATCAGGCTTGTTAAACACATAACCCAGGGTTTCGATTGTCTGATGGGTCGAGGTGCTGCAGCCAGCCAATAAAAAAGTGGCTGACAATGCCAATAATCGGGAGGGGGAATAAGAGAAATACTGTGCCACGTGCAATAAACCATCCATGAGGGATAAGAAGAAAAACAAGGCTGCTCAGACCGAGCAGCCTTGTTGAATGTTATCGGGTTGACGTGGTAGTGCTGGTGTTATCGTTACGGTTATTTGACTCAGATACGGCAACAACAGCCACAAGTGCGGCAGCAGCGCCAACGACGATGGTAGTGGTAGCCACACCAGCAGCCGCAGCCGCAGCACCCGCACCGGCAGCACCGCCACCAGCGCCAGCGCCAGCGCCAGCAGCTTCTTCTACTGCCATGGCATTGGCGGATACGGCCAGCAGAGCGGCCAAAGCAAACGCAGTCTTCTTCATATTATCTTCCTTTTTGTTGACACAGCTAAAACCTAATACTGAGACGATGAGCATTCCCAGCCTTATCTAGTATCACTCAAAGTAGGCATCAATTGAACCTTCCATTTCGCCTCACTGACTATTACCAATCCCTTATCTATTATCTGCGGCCGGATCAGGCTTTGGTTTTATCACCATAGCTATATTGATAATATCCGTAATTGCCGTAATAACTGCTGGCTTTCTTTTCAACCGCGTTGAGCAGAATGCCCTTGATCACCACGCCATTTTGCTCGAAGCGACGAATCGCCACTTCCACCTCTTTCACCGCTGTCTTGGCAAAACGCGCCACCAGCAAGGAGGCCCCCACATGCTGCCCGACGATGGCCGCATCGGTGACAGCCAGGATCGGCGGAGAGTCAACGATAACAAAGTCATAATGCTCGCTGGCCCAATCCAGCAAGGCCTTGAAACGAGGGTGCATCAGCAGTTCAGATGGGTTGGGCGGCACGGCGCCACGACAGACAAAATCGAGCCCATCAAAGCCGGTCTTGCTGATCACCTGCATCATCTCGGTCTGACCAGCCAGATAGGCGCTCAAGCCCGCCCCCATCTCCTGTCCCATGACTTTTTGCATATATCCCTTGCGCAAGTCAGCATCGATGACCAACACCTTTTTGCCCCCCATGGCCAGGGTGGCGGCAAAGTTGGTAGACACAAAGGTTTTGCCTAAGCCGGGACCTGGACCAGAGATCATCACTATGTTGTTTTTGGCCTCCATCATGGCGAAATGGAGACTGGTACGCAGGCTGCGCAGCGACTCCATCGCCAGGTCGGCCGGATTACGGGCAGCCAGCAAGGCTTCATTGAGTGGCATCGCCTGGCGCCGTTTCTTCTTCTGTTGCTGCTCTATCTTGGCCTGATCCTCTGAATAGGGGATCGTGGCATAGACGGACAGCCCCATCTCTTCCAACTGCTCGGGGCTCTCGACACCGCGGTGGAATGCTGCACGCACCAGGATGAGGCCCACAGACAGCATGCCCCCAAGCAGAGTGGCCAGTACCACGATCAGCGGCTTCTTCGGCTTGACTGCCCGGGTTTCGACTGCAGCATCGTCGATGATCCGCACATTGCCGATGGTGCCCGCCTTCATGATATTGAGCTCCTGCTGCTTGTTGAGCAGCTGGACGAAGATCTCCTGACCGACCTGCACATCACGGGTCAGACGCAAAATCTCCTGTTGGGTTTTTGGCAGACGCTTGATCGACTTGTTGATCACATTTTTGGTATTCATCAAGGTCTGGCGCTTTTCCATCAGAGCGATGTAAGCGGGGTGCTGGCGGGTATAGAGTTGCTGCAACTCGGCTTCACGGAAGGTCAACTCATTGAGCTGCTTCTCGAGGCCCACCATGGTATCCAGTGCGGCTTTAGCTTCCAGCGACAGATCGACCGACTCATTCTGCTGGCGATATACATTCAACAGCTCTTCAGAACGATTCAGCTCACCTTTGACCTGAGGCAGATGAGTCTGCAAGAAATCCAGGCTCTTCTGGGCCTCTTCGGTCTTGCGCACCACGTTCTGCTGCAGGTAGTTCTGGCTGATGTTGTCGAGCACCGCACGAATGCGGCCCTTGTCTTCCCCTTCCAGCGCCAGCGAGATGATCCCGGTATTTTTGCCCTTTTCACTGACCTGAAGATCACGCTGCAGCTCTGCGATCACATCCAGTACTGGCTGCTTGACTAGCGTGAATACTTGCCCCTCATCGGCAGCCACATCAGACAGCAACAGGGTCACATCATCTTTCTCAAGCAGCTTACCTACTTGCCCTTCCAGCACCCGCCCTTCAATTTCGAGGGTAAAGTGTTTGTCTGCGTCAACCGTCAGCGTTAGCGGCGTCCCCACCAACTCCGGCGCCACCTCAAAACGGCTTACCGCCATCTTGGGATAGGGATGCCCCATCAGCCGCGACAGGCCACGGCCAACCAGCGGGAAGAAGTCGGGTGTCACTACAGTATCGAGATGAAGCTCTTGTACCGTACGGCCAAGCACCATACGAGAAGTCAGTAGCTCAATCTCGGCGGCAGCATCAGGCTGCTCACCGCCCAATACATCAGCCATATCCCCGAGCAGCGCAGCACCACTGGCTTTTTTCTCCACCTGTAGTAAGGCGTTCGCCTTGAAGACTGGGGTCGCCAGCAGGGCATACGCAACACCAAGTACCATAAAAAGCGCGGTGATAGTCACAATCCACCAACGGCCATCGATCAGGTAGCCCAGCAGGCGTCCCAGATCGATCTCGTCGTTCTCCACCGCAGCATTGTTTTGCCGGGAAGAAGAAGTCGAAGAAGTAGAAGAAATCGTCATTACACAGAATCCATTTTTATTGTCAGATAGAGCCTGAACACAGACCCAGACTGCAGCTGTTGTTACAGTTTTTTCGCCCAACCATCGGCACCACGCACCAACAGCTGGTAAACGTGTTCGTAAGCTTCCCGGCTAAGACGATAGGGATCGGGCACTTCGCTCTCCCCCTGCCAGTGGCCAAACAGCATGGTTTTGCCACGGGCCCCCGGGTCAATGGCCGTGACGGCAGAAATATGCCCTTTCTCCATCACCAGGATCAGATCGGCATCCTGACAGAGTGCGCGGGTCAGTTGGCGCGCCGAGTGTCCATCAAGGGAGAGACCATGCAGCTGTGCCACCTCGCTCGCGACCTTGTCGGCTGGTTTATCAACCAAGGCACTGACCCCGGCAGAACTGATATCACGGTCGGGTAAACGCTCGCGCAGCAGGCGCTCACCTGTCGGGGAGCGGCATATATTGCCCACACACACGACTAGAATCTTCTCAAACATATTGCTGTCGCTCTTTTATCTTCCACCCGGCACCAGAGTACACCGAGTCAACACCACACAGAGATTTACCAGTTGCGAACCCGCAGCATGCCTTCAGTCAGCTCGTTAAAGCCGTTGATGGAGGGCACCAGTTGACTCAACACGCGATTCCAACGCGTCACCGGCGCCGTGGTGACATAAACCACATCGTAAGGTTGCAGCGCAAACTCGGTGCCCATCACCAGCGCGGTGGCATCACTCAGGTCGAGCTGATAAATGGCGGCTTTCTCTTGCGCTTTCGCGGCAGGGCGCAATACGAAGATGCCGGTCGCATTGGCGGCATTCTGGTTAAGGCCCTCGGCACTGCTCAATGCTTCGGTCAGGCTCATCCCCTCACGGCCAATGGTCAGGGTAGATGCCTTGTTGACCTCACCCATAACAAAGACTTTCTGGGCATCGTTGCGCGGCACATAGAGCATGTCGCCGTCACGCATCAGCTGATTGTGAGAGAGATCCCCATACTGCAGCAGATCCTGCATGGAGAGCGGGAATTCCTTGCCTTGGCGGGTCAACACCACATGGTGCCAATCCGCGGTCGGGGTCAGCCCGCCAGCCAGATTGAAGGCATCGAGCAGGGTCATCGGCACATTGGTGATGGGCTGGGCGCCCGGTTTGGTCACCTCACCGGAGATATAAACCTTCTGGGAGCGGAAAGCCGCAATGCTGACATCCACCTGTGGGCTCTCGATATACTGGGCCAGACGCTTGGCAATATCGGTGCGGATCTCCGAGACGGTTTTCCCCACCACGGCGACCTTGCCGATGTAGGGGTAGAAGATGGTGCCATCGGCATGCACCCAGTTGCCCGCTTCGCTGGCACTGCGGTAAGAACCGGCCGGGATGGTCAACTCGGGGTGATCCCACACAGTCACATTGAGGATGTCACCGACACCAACTCGGTACTCATAGCTACTGACCTGGTTATTGAGCTCAGGGTTGGCCTTGCCCACCACAGGCGCCTTGCGCAACTGGCTGACCAGAGCAGGCGTCACCGGGTAGACATCGGCCAGCTGATCAACATCAACCGTTCCGGTAGCCACCACGGTCTTGCCACTGGTGGAAAGATTGGTACCAGGCACCACAGTACATGCACTGAGCAGAGCCACGGCCGACAACAGAGGAATGAGCTGAATCCTTTTCACTACCACACCTTATTAAGCTTGCCATCAAGAACTGAACGGAAAAATCGCCGTATGATAGCGGAAAACACGGAGAATTCTGAGATAAATTTACGGATAAAATCACAGCAACAATCGAAATGATCAATATGAGCAGATCACTGACGATTAAATGGATATATGCCCATCTTCAAGCACACTATCCTTTGTTCTGATATTAAAATCGGCCTTGATTTGCCAAGAGGTCGAACCAGATATGTGATTGAATAGTACGAGCGTGATATTTAATGGCGCATTTGCAATGTAATGCGGCTCCCCCTGCTTGAGGGAACCGCTGTCGACATATTAGTCACTACCAAACAGATCGCGGGTATATACCTTGTCTGTCACATCGCTCAACTCTTCAACCATACGGTTGGCCAATATCACATCGCAACTCTCTTTGAATTGTGCCAGATCGGTAATGACTTGGGAGCGGAAAAACTCGGGCTCGCTCAAGGTTGGCTCATAAATGACCACTTCAATCCCTTTCGCCTTGATCCGCTTCATGACCCCTTGAATGGCAGAAGCTCGGAAGTTATCGGACCCCGCCTTCATCACCAGCCGATATACACCCACTCGTTTTGGATTCTTGCGGATCACCGAGTCGGCAACAAAATCCTTACGCGTGGTATTGGAATCAACAATCGCCCGGATCAGGTTATTCGGCACCTTGTTGTAGTTGGCCAACAGCTGCTTGGTATCTTTCGGCAAGCAGTAACCACCATAACCAAATGAGGGGTTGTTGTAATGGCTGCCAATGCGCGGGTCCAGGCAAATACCATCGATCACCTGACGACTATCAAGGCCGTGGTGCTGAGCATAGGTGTCGAGCTCATTGAAAAAGGCTACCCGCATCGCCAGATAGGTGTTGGCAAACAGCTTGATGGCCTCGGCCTCTGTGCTGTCGGTAAACAGCACGGGCACATCTTTCTTGATCGCCCCTTCCAATAGCAAATTGGCAAACACGTGAGCCCGATCGGAACGCTCACCCACTACAATACGAGACGGGTGCAGGTTGTCGTAAAGGGCGCGACCTTCACGCAAAAACTCCGGCGAAAAAATAAGATTGTCACACCCCAACTCTTCACGCAGCCGAGCGGTAAAGCCGACAGGAATGGTGGATTTGATTACCATCACCGCATCGGGATTAATCGCCATCACATCCTTCACCACAGACTCCACCGTGCTGGTATTGAAGTAGTTGGTTTCAGGATCATAATCGGTAGGCGTCGCAATAATAACGAAGTCAGCCCCTTGATAAGCTTCTTCTTTATTAAGGGTAGCGCGCAGATTCAGATCACCGCTGGCCAGATAACTTTCAATCTCTTTATCGACGATGGGGGTGCGGCCCTGGTTGATCAGCTCAACCTTGCTGGCAATCACATCGACAGCGACCACTTCATGGTGTTGTGACAGCAATACTGCATTGGAAAGGCCCACATATCCCGTACCACAAATAGCAATCTTCACAGCTAACCTCGCTTACTGCTGAACTTTATAATAATTTTTATACCAATCGACAAATGCCTGAACACCCTGTTCAACCGACATGGCGGGTCGATAACCCGTGGTTTTGAACAGATCTTCGGTATCCGCCCAGGTTGCGTACACATCACCCGCTTGCATCGGCATCATATTTTTGATCGCCTCGATACCCAGCGCCTTTTCAAGGGCATCAATAAAGCTCATCAATTTGACCGGGCTGCCATTACCGATATTGAAGATACGATAAGGGGCACTGCTGTCAGCGGGAGAGCCTTTCTCTGACTGCCAGTCAGGGTTAGCCACCGGAACTACATCAGCAATGCGCAAAATCCCCTCAACGATATCGTCGATATAGGTAAAATCACGGCTCAGTTGGCCATTGTTATAAACATCGATGGACTGGCCGGCCAGCATCGCCTTGGTAAATTTGAACAGCGCCATATCCGGGCGACCCCAAGGGCCATAGACGGTAAAAAAGCGCAGACCAGTGGTCGGAATACCATACAGATGTGAATAGGTATGGGCCATCAACTCATTGGCTTTTTTCGAAGCTGCATAAAGCGATACCGGATGATCAACCGCATCGGTCGTGGCAAATGGCATTTTGCCATTCATACCATAGACAGAGCTGGAAGAGGCATAAACCAGATGTTTGACACCGTTATGACGACACCCTTCGAGAATGGCAAGGTGACCCACCAGATTGCTGTCTGCATAGGCAAACGGATTCTCAAGGGAATAGCGCACCCCGGCTTGCGCCGCCAGATGGATGACCCGATCGAAATGTTCTTTGGCAAACAGTTCCGCCATGCCCTCGCGATCGGCCAGATCAATTTTACGAAACACAAAATTGCTTTCATCCGCAAGTCTGGCAAGACGGCTCTCTTTCAATGAGACTTCGTAATAATCATTCAGATTATCGATACCGATAACAGTATGCCCTTGCTGACAAAGACGCTGACTAACAGCACTACCAATAAATCCTGCAGCACCCGTGACTAAATACTTCATATTATTTTCCAATTATTACATTTATGTAAAAGACACTTTTCACAGCGAAAGAATTATTTTAAAAGCACAGTTTTTATTGCTTCAAGATATTTGGCTATTATTATTTTCTCGTCAAACTCATTCTCGATTTTTTGACGACTAAGCAGTCCCATTGAGATTCTACTTTGATGGCCCATAGTAATAATACGATCTAACTGAGAAACCAGGCTGGCTGTACTGCGTGGCTCACACAGGAATCCGTTAACACCATCGTCAACAGTCTCTCTACAACCAACATTATCGGTAGTTACAATAGGTTTGCCCATAGCTCCGGCTTCCAATAAAGATTTTGGAACCCCTTCGCGATAAAATGATGGCAAGACTACACAATCTGATTTTGCAATTTCTGTTTCTACACTATCTGATGTGCCTAGATAATTCACAATGCCTTCATTCACCCATTCTTGCATTTGGTCTTTGGTTACTGCAGATGGATTATTGGCATCAAGAAAACCGAGCAGATTAAATTCAACGTTGCTCCCGTACTTCCCCCTCAATATTCTTGCTGACTCGACGTAATGCCCAACACCTTTATCATATAACATGCGAGCAATAAGTAGGAAGCGAGTGACACCATCATCAATAGAGGGAGTCACCGTAAATCTTGCCAAATCGGCTCCAGAACCTGGCAAACGGTCAGTCACTTCTTTTTTGGCCATTCCATTTAGTAAGAACAACTCTCGATCATCGTCGTTCTGGAAAAAAATCTTATCCGCAAATCGTTGACTTATTTTATATAAAAAACGAGCTATCTTAGATGTCAAACTCTCATTGATGAACAGGATACCAAGACCCGCGACATTATTAATTACTTTAACACCACTTAGTTTGGCAGCGAGAGTAGAATAAATATTATTCTTGGGTGTAAAGTTCAAAACAACATTTATTCGATTATTTCGAAACACTTTAACAAATGAGAGGCATGTCTTTAAATCACTGAGTGGGTTAGTACCACTTTGTTCAATATCAATATCTATAAACTTTGCCCCTAAATACTCTAATTTATTAGAATAGTCATCTTTAGGCGCAATAGCAAAAACCTCATACCCTTCCTTGACCAAAGAAATTATCGTGTTTTTCCTAAAGTTATACAGATACCAACTTGTATTTGACGATATCGCAATTTTCTTCAAAATAATATCCAATTATTGTTTATACAAATCAATCCACTTTGTAGCAACAGCATCTAACGAATAATTTTTGATGACAAACTCTCGTGCTTGTAGACCTAATCTTTTTGCTACTATAGATTTCATTGATAACGCTTGACTTATTGCTATTTCCAATGCTGCGCTATTTTTTGCGGGCACGAGGATCCCGGAGTTTCCTATTACTTCTTTCACCCCGCCACAATCTGTAGCTACCACAACTCGTTCACAGGCCATAGCTTCGGCGACTACCAAACCGAAACCTTCCCAAGCTGAAGAAAGCACAAATAGATCAGCAGCACTCATCCAATCATTCACATCACGTCGTAACCCCAAAAAAATAACTCGCTCATTTAGCTCTAATTTTGTAACCATGCTGACCAATTTATCCTCTTCCTCACCAACACCAATAATAGCCAACTGTAAATTTTTATAATTTCCAACCAATTTTGAGAATGCTGAAAATAAATTAGGATAATCCTTTTGTACATTAAGTCGCCCGACTGCGAGCAATAGTAGTGTGTCATCATTCAAACCTAACTCAGTACGAAGCCTTACACGACTCATTTCATCAAAAGTAAATCTAGCGGTGTCAATACCGTTGTGCATCGCCAGCATTCGCCCAACTGGAACTGCACCTTGTTGAATAAAAGCATCCACCGCCTCTTGACTAACATTAGTGCTTAAATCGCACAATCGATCAGTTACCCGATATGCTAACATCCTAATTCGACTACCTTCATAGGTGTTATGAGCGGTACAAATCAACTTTGGAAAGTGAACACTTAAACGCAGTAAGCGGACAAATAAATTCGCGTGCACCATATGACTGTGTACCACATCTGGTTCAAATTGCTCAATTAACTTCCTCGCTTGCCAATAAGCACGAACGAATCCCAACGGTTTTTTTGTCATATTCAGCGAAACAACTTTAACCATCGTTGACCGTGGGAGATTGACCGTCTCACCAGTCATGCTAATCAAAATTATCTGATGTCCTAAGGCTGTAAACTGGTCAGCCAAATCACATACCTGTCGCTCAGCCCCACCCATACCAAGGCTAGTGATAACTAACAAGATCTTCAATATAGCCCCCTAGTTTATTAAAATGTTATATTTTTTCTATAAATGAAGAGCACAACAGGTTTTTAACTATTGCACGATATAAAAATCCACCTAGGGTAAACTTACAAGACAATATATACTTAGTTCTAGTGAGCCTACTTAAATCACTTAAGGAAAAAAATGTGATGAATATTCTTTTTTGTTGACCACTTAACTTCTCAGCATTCTCATTAAAGAAAGATAAAAACAAATCATATGATTGCCTATTTACTAAAAAAGTTGACTTACATTTAATTAAATATTTTTTGACTTTCTCAATTACTTTTGAATTATTGTATCCAAGAACATTAGATGAATGTTGTCTATATAAAAAAAGAGGCTCATTAAAAAAGAATATTTTCCCAAAAACGACTGCATAAAGAGTTAGAACTTGATCATGCATGTACCAATAAAAATTACCTTCTAAAGCTTTTTTGTACAAATTTCTATTGATAACCATTGCACAACCCTGAATACCTCCATTCATAAAGAACATATCTTCCAAGAAATTAACCTTTTTATTATAGTTAGTTATTTTATTTAGATCTTTCAACTCCTCATCAACAACAACCCCAGGTGCATAGGCAATACAAGGCTGTTCTCTATCAAAATTAACCTCTGCGTAAGCGAGTAATTTTTCAACTTTTTCCTCTAACCATACATCATCTTGATCTGATAAAAAGACATACTCAGCATCAGAATGAATTAATAACTTTTTAAAATTCTCTCCAACACCTGCAGAAGAATGAGCATCCTCAATCAAGACGACTCTTGAATCTTGAGCCATAAACTCTTTTATGATATCAACAGTATCATCAACTGAACCATCATCCCTAATTATAACTCGAATATTTTTATATGACTGATTCAAGATTGAATCAAGTTGCTCTCTAATATATCCATTCGAATTATATGTAGCAATAACAATATCAACATAACACACTTTTCTCACCATTGATTAACCCTATCCCTACAGCAAGACAACAAAAATAAAATGAAATACAACTGAGTCATACCATTAGAAGCAAATAAATATATATCTTTGAAATTACCAATAAGTATTAGAAAAGAAATAAAAACATAAGCCTTATAAACATCTTCATTTTTTAATGTATTAGACTTTACAACAATAAAGAAAAGCGAAAATACCAATAACAATAATATAACCGTCGCGATTCCACCGTACCATATAAGCAATATATAACCACTATCAATCCCCAATAATAATTGCGAGAAAATTCCCTCTCCAAATAATAGGTCAGATGGAAAGCGATACATAGTTTTAAGTACGTCAGTTGACTCAGATCCAATTTTCCCTTCACGGGTATAATTTAATATAAATTCAAACGCCCATTCAATAACTCGACTTAACTCATTATAGAAGTAAACTAATACGATCATTCCAATACATAAGAAAATAGATAATAGTTTTAAAAGAAAAGCTTTATCAACACTAGAGATTCTACTTGGTAAAAATAGAAATGCGACAAAAGCAAGAAAAATAACGACAGCTCCAAATCGGCCAGAAATAAATATGGCAATAATATTAACTATTAACAACCCTAAATCAAAAATAAAAAATCTATTTCCTAAATGAATTTTCTTATACCGAACATATATCATACCTATATATGCAACAACGCAATGAAACATTGACATTATTGAGCCACCAAAATAAAAAAGACCTGAACTCCTCATTCCTATATCAATATGCACAGCATTTAAAGGGCTTGTATCGATGAAAGAATAAACACTACCTCGAATATCATCACTAACCAAAACCAAAATAGCAATAATGGAATTAATAGATGACACCCAATATATGTCTCGTAACATTTTATAATGAAAATCGATAGGGTATGATTTCTTATAACAAGAAACAAGCATGAAACATAATATAAATATATATATACCATAAAGAGTCATCTTTGAAAGATCATATGAGTCTGTATCATGAAGAATCGGAACCAATGAAATCAAGATGACAAATATACAATAGGAAAGAAATACATAGATTATTTTTTTAGATAAAAAATTTTGATTACGATATTTCAATACACTGTATATATATAAAAAAACTACGATAGGTGTGGCTAAATATATTGCACTGATACCCAAAACTGATACCGGCATAATAATCATTATCGTCGACAAAAAAAGTATGAGATTATAAATCATGATATATACCAAAATTCCGACGTTATACCTTAATGTGTATAGAATTATTGAGGCAATTATAATATAGGACCGAGCCAGCAACTAATTTCATTATAGAGTAGAGAATAGAGGAGTAGGTTTTTATTTGCAGAATTTTTGAAATTAAATGTACACCGAACAGACACGCTAACCTAGATGGATGTATCGGTCGACGTTTCGCAAGGCAATGGTTGTAGCTAATACTGGGTGGTCGCCCAATTCGGAGCAACAAGAATGCATAAGTGTATGTTAAAAAACATCTAATAACAAATCTTTCTTTTAAGATCTCAACAAACCATAAATCTTTATGAAAATAAAGAAACAAACTTGCTCTGGATATAGCCAACTATTTTTTATTTTTTCTGCATTATTGAACACCCGACTAAAAACAATCCATCTTTTTTCTAAAACATTAAGATTGAAACTATTTAAGATGAATTTATAGAGAGCCATATAATCTTTTCTCAAAGAAGGACTTACACTTCCTTTAGCCGACACGCCACAAATGCCATATTTAATTGTTTTTCTATTTAATAGGAAAATCCTTTCATTTTGGGATAGGATTTTAACAAAAAAAGGGTAATCTTCAAGTAATCGGTATCTAGTATCAAATAGGCCAAGTCTGTTGAAAACATCACGATGATAATACGTTGACGCCCCAGATATTATGTTGCCATATACTAACAATCTTTTTAACAATGCGTGGCTATTACTAAATAGTTTTAAATCTTCTTTATTAGGTAGTGATGATTTTTCTTGATTACCCTCCACAGGCACTCTTAACCCAGTAATGACATACGCACTAGTACGCATAAACTCATCGGCAATATCATTAACGACCGAAGCATCATAAAATTCATCATCAGCCGACAACGGTACGATTATGTCACCAGTGGATTGTTGTATAGCATTATTAAAAGAGGCGACAGTTCCCATATTTACTGGATTAATAATAATCCGATAATTTAAGCATGTACCAGATAAAAGACTCAGCACATATTGTGTGTCAAAATCTTGCGTGCCATCATCAACGATTAAATATTCAACCTCGTAATTTTTATTGATGAGTTGACTAGCAACAGAAGCTATCGCTTTATCTAATAAGTACCAGTTTTTGTACGTAAGTGTGATAATAGATATTTTCTTAACATACATTACTTAGCAAACCTTTTGACGGAAAAAAATACCACAATAAAATAGATGATATAATTGATCACATAGGCCATATTTGCTCCCACAACCCCATTTTGTTGAACTAAAGCATAAGTTAGTGCAATAAAACTCATAGCGAACACTATTTCAGTGCTTATAAACCATTTTATAGCACCACGAGAGAGCATCGGGTACGCATATAACCAGCTGGCAATTTTAATTACATCACCCGTTAATTGAATTGCAAACAAATCCCGCGCGCTGTGAAATGCTTCAGTAAACAGCAGTGAAATCGCTACATCACGCACTAAATAAACACCTAGCGCCATAGTAGCGACAATTGGAATTATTACACACGCGGTTCGATGGATTTCACTGATAATAGCATCGGCACCAGTTAATGAGGCCAGACGTGGCAAATAATAGGTGCTGAGTGCCATGGTGATCACCCCTAAATAGACTTCAGAGATTTTATACACCGCTTGCCATTGGCCAGTGGCATCCCAACCCACTTGGGCAATCAAAATATTGCGCACCAAAATCATGGAGACCGGCACGGTTAAGGCGCTGGTGATTGCCATCAGCATATAACCACCAATCTCTTTGCGCGCTTTTGGCTCGACCGCGCCCGACCAATAACGCAGCTTAAACCAAGGTTGGCGCAGGTTGGCGATTAACATCACCACACCAATCAAGGCGGCTTGCACGGCGGCGGCTAATAATGCGCCTTCAATATTTTGCCAAGCAATCATGCCCAGCATTACACCGCCCGAGATCAGCGCCGAAAGCATGCCCAGGCCGACATAACGGCGATATAACTGCTGGCCGTTGATCACCGAATTGCACAAGGTGCCGATGGCAGCAAACGGCAATACGCACACGGTTGCCACCACCACCCAGGCAAGGTTTGCATCTTGAAATAAGCTGCTGGCAATCGGCTCGGCTAATAATATTCCCAAAGGAATGGCCATTGCCGAAATGATAAGCACCCATTGCAGCGCGGCGCGCCACCAAGGGGCGCAGGCGTCAAAGCCTTGTTCTTTATATTCGGCGGTAAAACGCACCACACCACTACCGGCAGGTGCATTAATAATGCCGTTTAAACTGCCAACCATGCTTTGTACTTGGCCAAGCATCGCCATGCCAGTGGGGCCGGTATAAATGGCCACCACCTTGGCAATGACAAACCCCATCGCCATGCGCAGCAGGGTTAATAACCCGGTCATGGCGGTGACTTTGAGCAAACGCTTCATCCAGCAAACTCATTCATGGCCGCAATCACTTGTTTAACCGCTTCATCACTAATGGTGGGGTCAAGCGGAATAGAGAGCACCTGTTGGTGAATCTGTTCGGTCAATGGCAGCTGCATATTTGCATATTGAGGGTATGCCTGCTGCTGATGCGGTGGGATGGGGTAATGAATTAAGGTTTGAATGCCTTTATCTGCCAAATGCTGCTGCAAGGCTGCACGGTTTTCACAACGCACCACAAACAGGTGCCAAACGTGGGCTTTATAATGTTGAATGTTGAGTGTTGAATGTTGAGTACGAATAGCGGCGGCATCGAGTGGTAGAACGATGTGCGGATTGTTGATGCCTTCACAATACATGGCGGCGATCTGCTGGCGGCGGGCGGTTTCGGCCTCCAAATGGCGCAACTTGACGCGCAACATGGCGGCTTGTATTTCATCGAGGCGGCTATTTACACCTTGATAGAGGTTTTCATACTTTTTATGGGAACCGTAGTTGCGCAGGGCTTTGAGGGTTTGCGCCAGTTCGTCGTTATTGGTGGTGATGGTACCAGCATCGCCAAGGGCACCGAGGTTTTTGCCCGGATAAAAGCTAAAGCCAGCGGCATCGCCCCAGTTACCGGCACGCTTACCGTTGATCTCGGCACCGTGAGATTGGGCGCAATCTTCAAGCACTAACAGATTGTGCTTTTGGGCAATCGCCATAATTTCTGGCATCGGGCATAATTGGCCGTATAAATGCACTGGCAGAATGGCTTTGGTTTTCGGGGTAATGGCAGCAACCAGCGTGGCAGGGTCGAGGTTATAGCTGGCTGGGTTTGGCTCAACCAAGACTGGCACCAAGTCATTTTCAGTGATGGCCAGCACAGAAGCGATATAGGTATTGGCCTGCACGATGACTTCGTCACCGGCTTGCAATTTGCCCAGTTCCTTCCAAGCGCGTAGGGTAAGGATTAATGCATCCAGCCCATTGGCCACACCAATCGCGTGCTTGGTGCCGCAATAAGCCGCAAACTCGGTTTCAAATTGGGTCAGTTCATTACCCATGATATACCAGCCGGAATCAATCACCCGCGCACAGGCGTCTTTGAGTTCTTGCTGGTATTGGTTATTGATGGCTTTTAAATCGAGGAAGTTAATCATATTGTCACTCTGGAATATAAATTTCGGCGGTACCTGTTATAACTTTTGATTTTCCGACCTTACAGTAGGTATCAAAAAATACGCGTCTTCTTTTAAGATCTACTGATGTGACTTCAATAGTCGCAGTTACAGTATCGCCAATATAAACTGGCTTTCTAAATTTTAAATCTTGACCGACATATACACAACCTCGCCCAGGAAGTTGAGTGCCAAATAATGCTGAGAAAAAACTAGAACTTAGCATTCCATGTGCAATGCGCCGCTCAAATCTTGATTCTTTTGCATATATCTCATCCATATGCACTGGATTTTTATCACCAGATATACCTGCAAAGTCTTTTATATCTGCATCAGTGATAGTCTGTGAGTATGATGCTGTCATTCCAGCTTCAATTTCTTCTATTTTATACATTGTCTTAAAACTCTTTTATCCATTCTTGCACAATGTGTTCTGGGTAACCTCGAGTGAAATGTTTTCTCCACGGGTAAGCCGGTCTGCGCGTGCCATCTTTTAGTTTTAATTTTGATGTACACCCAATCGCTTTAGCTGGTGAACCAGTATAAATAGTATCTTTTTCTGTTCTTCCTGATAAACAGGAATGAGCACCAATTAAACAACCTTCAGAAATATGGGCTCCAGGCAAAATAACAGACATAGTTGCAATGACTGCAAAGTTATCTACCACAACCCCCTGCATAACATTACTTGGTGGAGTTGGATCATTTGTGAGAACAACATAGGGAAAAATCCATACAAAATCACCAATTTTAGAATGTTGACCTATGTGTACATTACTATGGGTTCGAACATAATCACCGATTTCACAATGACCTTGTATATCTGACAATGTACCAATCTGAAAATTTTTTCCCGCTTTCGTTTTTTCCCGGACAGTTACCCGATGGCCTGTAACAAGCGATGAATCGAATTGAGAGCCCTCATAAAAAATACTGTGTGAGCGTATATGGGCATTTGCACCGATAGTCAAAACATCGCTCCCAGACAATGAATTAGCTACTCCAAGCTCACAAAATGACTCAATAACCGAACCGTCACCTATATCAACATTATCGTAAACTACTGTATAGGCACCAATAGTTACATTTTTACCAATTTTAGCCTTACCTGATATTATTGCTGTTGGGTGTATGTTCATCTAGCGTCCTCCAAAAATCGATCATAATCCCTAATATAATCCGACTCATCATAAAGCTGATCAGCCAACACCATCAGCACGCAATCCTCAGAAAAGTCGTACATTTCCCGCCACATAAATGATTCAATCAACAAGCCTTGGGTTGGGTTATCGAGCAACACCTCGACACGTTCGTTACCATCATCCAATACAAAACGGCAAGAGCCGCGCACAGCAATGGCCACTTGTTTAAGCGCCTTGTGGGCATGAAAGCCGCGGCGTACTCCCTCTTTGGTATTAAAGAGGTAGTAAACCCGTTTAACCGGAAAAGGGATGTTTTTACCTTCTTCCAGCGCAATCAGCGAGCCGCGATCATCACCGTGGGCTTGAAGGGGAATTAGCTTAATTTGCATGTTCAATAGCCTGTGTGAGTTGTAAAAATGATTGCGCATTCTGATCTTTTTCCGAAAGTAATACACTCTCAACAGGCCATTGAATATTCAGATCAAGATCATTCCACGCAATCGCACCTTCACTTTCACGATGATAATAATCAGTTGTCTTATACAAAAACTCTGCAGTATCGCTCAAGGTGACAAAACCATGAGCAAACCCGTCCGGGATCCACAGTTGGCATTTATTTTCCGCAGAGAGATGCACGCCAACCCATTGGCCAAAGGTCGGTGAGCTTTTGCGGATATCTACCGCCACATCAAACACTTCACCAGCCACACAACGTACCAGCTTGCCCTGGGCATGGGGCGGCAACTGATAGTGCAAGCCGCGCAATACGCCTTTTGAAGATTTTGAGTGATTATCCTGTACAAAGTTAACCGGATATCCTACTGCCTCTTCAAACAACTTGTGGTTGAAACTCTCAAAGAAAAAACCACGTTCATCACCAAATACCTTGGGCTCAAAAATAAGCACATCAGGAATAGCTGTCTTGATTACATTCATCTGTGTGTCCACATTTAATTAAATCTTTATGGGAGATGTATATTCCCTCCCCCATATCACATCAGGCTTTGGCAACCATTCTTAACAAATATTGGCCATACGCATTCTTTGCCAACGGCGCAGCAAGCTCACGTATCTGGTCAGCACTGATAAACTTCTGGCGATAGGCGATCTCTTCCGGGCATGCCACTTTCAGCCCCTGACGTGTCTCGATGGTCTGAATAAAGTTGCTCGCTTCAATCATGCTTTCATGGGTGCCGGTATCAAGCCAGGCATAACCACGGCCCATCATCGCCACCGACAGATTACCTTGCTCCAGGTAGATACGGTTCACATCGGTGATTTCCAGCTCACCACGCGGTGATGGCTTCAGGCTCTTGGCAATATCTACCACACTATTGTCATAGAAATAGAGGCCGGTGACCGCATAGTTGCTCTTGGGCTCCAACGGCTTCTCTTCCAGAGAGATAGCGGTTCCCTCTTTATCAAACTCAACAACCCCATAACGCTCAGGGTCGTGCACGTGGTAAGCAAAGACGGTGGCGCCGCTCTCTTTGGCCGCTGCCGCCTCCAGCTGTTTCTGCAGGTCGTGGCCGTAGAAGATGTTGTCCCCCAGTACCAACGCACAGGGGTCTGAACCGATGAACTCTTCACCCAGAATAAAGGCTTGTGCCAACCCGTCCGGACTTGGCTGTACCTTGTATTGCAAGTTCAGGCCCCACTGGCTGCCATCACCCAGCAATTGCTCAAAACGGGGGGTATCTTGCGGCGTGCTGATGATCAAAATATCGCGAATACCGGCCAGCATCAGGGTACTGAGCGGATAGTAGATCATCGGCTTGTCATAGATAGGCAGCAGCTGCTTGCTCACCGCCATGGTGACCGGATAGAGACGGGTGCCTGAGCCACCGGCCAGAATAATGCCTTTACGTTTGGTCATGATGCTTGTTTCTTATTTTTAAATTGCAAAAGAAAAGGGTGGCTTGCGGCCACACCTTTCTGTTTTATCCCTGCCAGCCAGGGAGGCATTCACTAAATCCCTGGCCAGTGATTTACTTGCCGAGGATCTCGGTCAACATCCGCTCCACACCGACGGTCCACTCCGGCAGCACCAGATCAAAGGTGCGCTGGAATTTGCCGGTATCAAGGCGGGAGTTATGGGGGCGTTTGGCCGGAGTCGGAAAGGCGCTGGTCGGTACCGCATTGAGTTGCGCCACCGCCAGTTCAACACCTGCTTCTCTGGCTTTGGCAAACACCAGCTGGGCGTAATCAAACCAGGTGGTGGTACCGGAGGCAATCAGATGGTACAGCCCGGCGACCTCGGGTTTACGTTGCGCCACACGGATCGCATGGGCAGTGCAATCGGCCAGTAACTCGGCGCCGGTCGGTGCGCCAAACTGGTCATTGATGACTGACATCTCGCTACGCTCTTTGCCAAAGCGCAACATGGTCTTGGCAAAGTTGGCACCACGGGCAGCATAGACCCAGCTGGTGCGGAAGATCAGATGACGGGAGCAAAGCGCGGCGCCTTGCTCACCCGCCAGCTTGGTCTCGCCGTAGACGTTGAGCGGTGCAGTTGCATCGGTTTCCACCCAGGGGCGCTCGCCGCTGCCATCGAACACATAGTCAGTAGAGTAATGCACCAACCAAGCCCCCAATGCTTCCGCTTCTTTGGCGATAGCAGCCACGCTGGTCGCGTTGAGCTGCTCGGCAAACTCCCGTTCGCTTTCCGCCTTGTCGACGGCAGTGTGGGCTGCGGCGTTGACAATCACATCAGGTTTGACCAGACGTACCGTGTCGGCCACCCCAGCCGGGTTGCTGAAATCGCCGCAATAATCGGTCGAGTCAAAATCAACGGCGGTGATGCGACCGAGCGGCGCCAGTGCACGCTGTAGCTCCCAACCTACCTGACCGTTTTTGCCAAACAGCAGAATATGCATCAGGCACGCTCCCCGTAGTTCTGTTCAATCCAGGATTGGTAGGCGCCGCTCTTGACGTTGCTGACCCACTGCTGGTTATCCAGATACCACTGCACTGTCTTGCGGATACCGGATTCAAAGGTTTCTTGCGGTTGCCAGGCGAGCTCGGCGCTCATCTTGCTGGCGTCAATGGCATAACGGCGGTCATGGCCGGGGCGGTCGGCCACGTAGGTGATTTGCTCGCGATAGGAGCCGGCCTTGGGTACCATTTCATCCAGCAGATCGCAGATGGTATGAACGACTTCCAGATTCTGTTTCTCGTTGTGCCCACCGATGTTGTAGGTCTCGCCCATCACGCCAGTGGTGACCACGGTATAGAGTGCACGGGCATGGTCTTCCACATAGAGCCAGTCACGGATTTGATCGCCCTTGCCATAGACAGGCAGCGGCTTGCCATCCAGTGCGTTCAGGATCACCAGCGGGATCAGTTTCTCGGGGAAGTGATAGGGGCCGTAGTTGTTGGAGCAGTTGGTGACCACGGTCGGCAAACCGTAGGTACGACGCCAGGCGCGCACCAGATGGTCGCTGGAGGCCTTGGACGCAGAGTAGGGGCTACTGGGGGCGTAAGGTGTAGTTTCGGTAAAGAGCGGCAACGCCTCACCGGGAGCCACTTCATCGGGATGGGGCAGGTCGCCATACACCTCGTCGGTGGAGATATGGTGGAAGCGGAAGGCCGCTTTGCGTGTCTCGTCCAGGCCGCTCCAATAGGCACGGGCGGCTTCCAGCAGCATGTAGGTGCCGACGATATTGGTTTCGATGAAATCGGCAGGTCCAGTGATGGAGCGATCGACGTGGCTCTCTGCCGCCAGATGCATCACGGCATCGGGTTGGTGGGCGGCAAAGACGCGATCCAGCTCGGCGCGGTTGCAGATATCTACCTGCTCGAACGCATAGCGAGCGTTGGCTGAAACCTCTGCCAAGGACTCCAGATTACCTGCATAGGTCAGCTTGTCGAGGTTGACCACTGAGTCGTGGGTATGCTGGATGATATGGCGAACCACGGCAGAACCAATAAAACCGGCACCACCAGTCACAAGGATTTTCATTGAAAGGTTCCTGATTTCAATATAATAACGAAATGAAAAGACAATATTTTGTATTTTACTACCGGGAGTACGAGAGTAACTTCGCTTCATTTTTACTTTACGTATAAAAAACGCGCAGTCATGGTGGCAATTGGTCATAATCTGGTGAAGGAATATATAGCGCGCTAAGTTTGCTTTCTCTTGCTACAAGAGAAACCAATATCGCTCAAAACAAGATGAAGACCGGCAAAAAGTTACGCTACCGCCCTTGAGTTACAGCTCCCAACATGCTGCTTTTAACCTGATTTTGCGCGCTGTTGGTCATCATATCCTCCAGCTTCTTGTTTTACTTGATGTTTGACAATGGCGTCACATCACATTGCTCACCAGGTATTCCTGGTGCCTGCATTGCCCACATCTTGGACAGTTAACCCGATTTTGGGCCAGATTCTATCTCGTTTGGCCTGTGGATGAACAGTCAAAACATCACAGGCTTCATATCCACGACGGACTCATTAATATCTTTGTAGTTATTGTTAACGCTCCACCAAAGAATCCTAATCCCAACAATGAGAGACATAGACTTACCTGGCCGTCACTATTATAGAAGAGAAAAGTCACTTGTTTTCAAATTCTTACAAACGATGTGAGTGGACACGACATCAGAACCAAGATTGTGTTGCCAGGCATGGCCTCCACGCTATAAACCGCCTAAAGCATGAGGATTTCTCGGCCCCGGCCCGTGCGATAGGAACGGTCGCAACCCTTGGTACTGAAGTGCTGGGTGAGCCCAAGGTTGCCGATAGCTTTGGTTGAGGGGTCAGAATCCGCCTGGTCACGGAGTGAGGCGGGGCGATGATAATAAAGGCAGGCACGATTCAGTCCCGATACAGGGGGGTTATGTAGGATCCTCGTTGACTCTCCCCCTTAGACACCCTCTAATTGACAGCCTGGACCCTTATCATCA
>RCUL01000378.1_pt1 | contig 24622 bp, 21 predicted proteins | sample 2167521 | NCBI WGS metagenome assembly RCUL01 (sample SAMN09932745, study PRJNA488358) | compost metagenome | feature: garden; material: soil; isolation source: compost soil in acetic acid-enriched culture | place: Germany: Experimental Botanical Garden Goettingen | collected 2016-01-27
GCAGGTCCACCCGCACCATCTGCTGGATGGCCGGGATGATCAGCACCAGCCCCGGTCCCTTGACCCTCCAGAAGCGCCCGAGCTGGAACACCACCCCTCGCTCGTACTCGCGCAGGATGCGGACGGCTGACACCGCCAGCACGATCAGCAGGAACAGGAGGGTGGCAAAACTCACGGGAAAGGCCATGTTCAGTCTCCTTGGGGCGGGCGTTCATCCGCCGTCACATCCAGCAACAGTCCATTGCGTGCCAGCACGCGTACGCGCTGGCCGCTCCTCAGGGGGGCTTCGCTGCGTACCTGCCAGCGCTCGCCCTGCAACTGCACCCAACCGCTGTACGGGTCGTCCACTTCCAACCCCAGCAAGGTGGTCTGGCTGCCCACCAGCCCGGCGTCGCCGCTCACCAGGGCGCGCCGGCGGGCACGGACGGCCATGCCGATGATGGCGAAGATCAGCAGCGCACTGGCAACCGCGGTGGTGATGATCACCGACAGCGGGATGCCGAAGCCCGGCACTTCGGTGTCGATCAGGATCACCGCGCCCACCACGAAGGCGGCGATGCCGCCGAAGCCGATCACGCCGAAGCTGGGCATGAAGGCCTCGGCCGCCATGAACAGGATGCCGAGCAGGATCAGGGCGATGCCGGCGAAGTTCACCGGCAACAGCTGCAGGGCGTAGAGGGCGAGGATCAGGCAGATGCCGCCGATCACGCCGCCGACACCGCTGCCGGGGTTGGAGAACTCGAAGATCAGGCCGTAGACGCCGATCATCATCAGGATCAGCGCCACGCTGGGATTGGTGATCACCGCCAGTATCTGCGCCCGCCAGTCCGGCTCGCGCTGGATCAGCGGGGCGCCGGCGGTGGCCAGCGTGAGCTTCTGCCCGGCGATCTCGATGGTCTTGCCGTCCAGCTGGCGGAGCAGGTCGTGGATGTCGTTGGCCAGCAGGTCCACCACTTTCTGTCGATGCGCATCGGCGGCCGAGAGGCTGACGGATTCGCGTACCGCACGCTCGGCCCACTCGGCATTGCGCCCACGCATCTGCGCCAGGCCGCGAATGTAGGCGGCGGCGTCATTGACCTGTTTGCGGGTGAGGGTTTCCTGGTTGCTGGACTGCTCGGCCTTGTCGTCCTTCTTCGCGTCCTTGTCGCCGCCCGGCTTGTCGCCCTCCGGCTGGCCGGGCATGCCGCCGATCTGCACCGGCGTCGCCGCCCCCAGGTTGGTGCCCGGTGCCATGGCGGCGAAATGGCTGGCGTAGAGGATGTAGGTGCCGGCGCTGGCCGCCCGCGCGCCGCTGGGGGCGACGAAGCTGGCCACCGGTACCGGGCTGGCGAGGATCGCCTTGATGATGCTGCGCATGGAGGTGTCGAGGCCACCGGGCGTGTCGATCTGCAGCACCACCAGTTGCGCCTTGTCTTCCTCGGCGCGCTCGATGCCGCGGGTCAGGTAGTCGGCGGTTGCCGGGCCGATGGGACCGTCCACCGTCAGCACCGAAACGCTGCCGGCGGCCAGCAGGGTAGCGGGCGACAGCAGGGCCAGGCACAGGAGCCTGCGCAACAGACGGTGGATCATGGGGGCCTCCCGCTATGCCGTGTTCACTTACAGCATAGTTGAGGGCCCTGGTCGGGCTTTTGACGGCTGCGGTGGGCTTGGTTTTTCTAGGGGGCTTGCAGGGTGGGCCGGGCGGCGATCCGCTTTAGCCCACCCTTGGGCCTGCGGAGGGCTTGGCTTTTCCTGTGGGAGCGAATTCATTCGCGATGGCCGATGGCAGGCCTGCGGCCTGCTTTCGCGAATGAATTCGCTCCCACAGGGTTCCTCCCCACAGGGTTCATTCTTGCAGGGTTGCCTACAACGCCGCGCGGAACAGCGGTTTGCACGCCTTGGCGATCTGCTCGATATGGCGCTGATCGGTGCCGCAGCAACCGCCCATCACATTCAGGTGCGGCAGGCGGTGCCGCATTTGCGCGTACTGGGCGCCGAGCTCCTCCGGGTCGCCGCTGTCCAGGGCGACGGCTTCGTTGAGCTCGGCGTGGCTCTTGCGCGAGGCGTTGGCGCGCAGGCCCCTGATGCGTTGGACCCAGCGGCTGCCCGGTACCAGCACGTCCTCGAAGTGGTCGGGGTGGGCGCAGTTGATCATGTAGTAGGCGGGGTAGGCGGCGGTGGCGTTGTCCACCTGTTCGATGGCCTCCTTCAATCCCTGGCCGGTCGGCAGCCTGCCGTCGGTTTCCAGGGTGAAGGAGATCGCCACGGGCATCCGCGCCTCACGGGCGGCCAGCACGATGCCCAGGGCTTCCTCCACATAGTTCATGGTGATGGCCGTGACCATGTCGGCGGCGGTCCCGGCGAACAGCCCGATCTGCTCCCCGTGGTACTGCTGGGCCTGGAATTCGTCCATGGCTTCATCCGCCACGTAGCCATCGCCCCGTGGGCCGACGCAGCCGCTGATGACCACCGGCGTACGGCCGCTTTCCACTTCCGCGCGCAACTCCTCCAGCAACTGGATGGCCTGGCGATTGATCTCGGCCAGCCCCTGGGGTGTGAAGCCGAGGTGGCTTGCCCAGTCCGGATTGGCGCGCCAGGTGGGGCTTTCCAGGATCAGGCCGGTGCCGTAGTGGCTGGCGATGGCGCAGTAGGCGCGGAAGTACTTGCGCAGGGCTTCCTGGCCATCGGGGTAGTTGAGCAGGACAAAGGCGGCGAAGTCGGGCAGGGCGATGCCCTCGTGGAAAACCAGGGTGGTCTCTATACCGCCATCAGTAAGGAACAGTTCGCCCTCCAGTTGGGGCAGGGCGCTGCGATATTGGGCCATGGCATTGGCTCCGTGACCTGTGGACGTTCGCTGTCCGGAGTGGCCTCGGAACGAAGGCAGGGCGGACAGCCGGATTGGCCTCGGGCTGGTTCCGTGTTGTCCAGGGGTGGCCCGCAGGCGCTGCGTCGGGCGGGGCTTGGCGCCCGGTACACATGGAAAAAGGCTAGCACTGGCGCGGGGTGCGGCAGGGGTGGGCTGATGGGTGGGGCTTCTTGCTTGTGGGGGCGATTTCAATCGCTGAGCGGGACAAAGTCCCGCCCGCCGAACTTTTCAGGGGCAGCTGCGCTGCCCAAAGCGAATGAATTCGCCCCCACAGGATGACAGGGTCGCCCGTCACTGCTCGGCGGACCCCCCGTTGCGCTGATGCCGATACGCGCTCACCGCCTCGTACACCGCCTTGCGCAGCCGGTTGATGCCGCCGATGGGGCGATGCTCGGGCAGGCCGTGCCAGGGGTTGAAGGAGAGGTTGTCGCAGGCGAGGTTCTGTTCGCGGCTGTCGAAATCCTGCGCCGGCACCTTGATCCTGGCCACGGTCACGAAGGGCGAAATGTCCTCGTCCCATTCGATGCTGGTGTCCTCGATCGGCATGTAGTGCTCGGGGTTCTGCTGCTGCACCTGGAGGGCGAAGCAGACCGGCACACGGTCCAGGGACAATTGCTGGTAGAGGGCGTTGCGCAGGAAGTTGGGCAGCGCGGTGTTCTGCTCGGGCAACTGGTAGGGCGGGCAGCTCTGCGGGTCCGGGATGACCCGGTACTTGATGTTCGCCTCGCCCAGCTTGTAGGGCGAGATGGAGCTGTAGGTGGTGCTCACCGGGCTGTCCGGGGCGGGCGCCAGGGTCTTGAGGGCGATGATCAGGTGGCGGATTTCCCAGCTGCGCGGGTCCCAGCTCGGGAAGAAGGCGGTGACCTTTTCGCCGTTGGACTGGGCGTTGAAGTTCTGTCGGTATTCGGCCACGTCGCGGACGAAGAACACCGGGTGGTTGAACATCACGAAGTCCTGCTCGCCCGCGTGCGCCGGGCTGGTCATCAGCTTCGCGCCCGGCACGTCGAGCAGTTTGATGGCCATGCCGCGCGCGTCGCGCACACGGTCGAACTGCGGGAAGGCGTTGCCGTTGGACAGGCGCATCCACGCCTGCCAGGTCCTGCCCGGCTCGGCGAAGACCCCGGCGCGCAGGTCGCCGGCGAGCTCCGGAACTACCGTCACCTCGGCCTTCACGCAGCCGTGGGCCTTGGCGTGGGCATCGCGCAGCACGCGGGTATTGTCGCGGTGCTGTTCGACGATGCGGATGGCGTCGTTGATGATGGCCTGGGTCTGCGCGGCCTCACCGGCGGGTATCACTTCTTCGCTGGATACCGGACCGGAGAATTTCCAGCCGTAGTAGGCCTCGCCCGCCAGCCAGCCGGCCAGGCCGACCACCAGCAGGACGAGGAGGAGCTTGCCGAGTACTCGGCCGAGCCAGAGCCAGAAACGCTTGAGCATGGGGCGTGGGTCCTTTGTCTGCTTCAGTGGGGGCGGGCGCTCAGCCTTCGCAGGCCGGGCCGGGCGTCCATGGCCGGGCTTCGACCTGGCTGAGCTGGCCTTCCAGCTGCGGGTTGCCCAGTACCTTGAGGTACTCGATCAGCGCCAGGCGCTCGTCCGGCTGCAGGAAGCGGCCGATCACACCGCCCTTGCGGCAGCCGTCGCGGAACTCGTGGCCCTGGTTGCCGTTGCCCTTGATGGCGGTGTCCAGCAGGAAGCTGCCGGGGAATTCTTCAGTGCGGAAGCCGACGAACTTCGGGTCGTACTCGAAGCTGCCGACATGGAACCGGCTTGCCCGCTCGGTGACCGGCGAGAGCAGCTGGAACAGGCTAGGCACCGAACCGTTGTGCAGGAAGGGCGGGGTGGCCCAGATGCCATCCAGCGGGCGAGCCTTGTAGCCGCGCTTTTCCTGCACGCCGATGGCCAGGCCGAAACCGTCCATGGCGGCGCGTTCGTCAGCGGAGATACCGGCCTGCTTGTAGGCCTGGTCTTCGACGAAGGCGGTGATATAGGCAAGGCCCTTGGCGCTGGAGATATTGCTGAAGTCCACCTGTTCCAGGCTGGTGCCGAACAGCTTGACGTCGAGCTTGGACAGTTGCTCCCGGGTCCAGCCCAGCTTGCTGATATCGAAACGGTGGTCGGCGATGTTATCGGCGGTGGTGGAGTCGGTGCCGACGATGTCGACGGGCACGATGCGCATGTGCCATTCCGGGTCGCGGCCGGGGGCCGTGCGTTGCTCCGGCGGCACCACATTGGGCGCGTGGCAGTAGGCGCAGTTCTCGACGAACAGGGCACGGCCCTGGCTCGCGCGGACCAGGTCCGGCTTGCCGAGCACCGCTTCCGGCCAGGTCGGCGGGGTCAGGCGCTTGAGGGTTTCCTCCAGCGTATGGAGATCGCGCACGCGCACGCTGGAGGCATAACGCTCGGCCTCCGGCACGGTGCCGCCGCCGGGCTGGAACAGGTGCAGGGTGGCGCCCACGCCCAGTGCCTCGCCGACGTTGCGGGCCATGGGCTGCATGGCCGAGCCGTTCCACTGGACCCAGTCGAACTTCCAGATGTCCCAGAGGTGCGGGTAGCTCACCGGGGCGTCGGCGACCCGGTAGTTGGACGGGCTGATGGCGTCGCCATACACGCTGTTGGCGATGCGGCCGAAGGCGTCGGTACGGCCGAAGCCTTCCTCGGTGGGGTAGAGGCCGCGGTGGGTATCGTTCCAGGCCGTGCCCAGGAGGCGGTCGAGGACCTGCTTGAAGTCGGCCCGCAGCTGTTTCTTGCCCTCGGGGTAACGCTCGCCCAGTACCGCCTCGGCGAAGCGGCTGAACTTGAGCGGGTTGTAGTAGGTGAAGGCCATGCTCATGCCCAGCGCCTGGCCGAAGCTGCCGCCGCGCAGGGTGGGTACGGTGGAGGCGAGGGAGTGCAGGGCGGCGCCGCCGTCGATGCGCACGGCCTGGCCCTGGTAGCGCAGCTCGCCGGTGTGGCAGGCGGCGCAGCTGATGTCGAGGTACTGCGTGCCGGTCTTGTCGTCCTGGTGGCGGGTCAGGCCCACGGGCAGGTTGCCGGGGTTCTGCGGCGTGGCCTTCTGTTGCGGGTCGACCAGGAAGCCGAAACGCGCCAGGTACTCGGGACGGGCGAACTTGTCGCGGGAGAAGGGCAGCTCCAGCGCGGTGAACCAGTCATAGCGCAGGCCCTTAACCAGGGTGCCCTGGGGCGTGTAGTAGTAGGTCTGGCGCTCCTGCTCGCTCCACTGGTCGAGGTAGTGCAGCTGGCTCGGCGGCTGGTAGGCCGGCAGGTTGGGTTTGGCGATGTAATAAAGGACGACTGCCAGCCCTGCCAGCAGCAGGAAGAGCGCCAGCAGAAGGACACGACGTAGGACTCGCATCAGATACATCCTTGTAGCTTGTTTGAATTTTCCTACCTTATGCCAATCCGATCGGGTATTGGCAAGGTGCCATTACATCTTGTCCTAAGGGGCCTGAGGAGCCTGAGGGGCCTAAGGCCTGGCATAGAGCACCACGGCCGCGCGCTGCTTGTGCTGGCCGAACCGGCTGATGCGTTCGAATTCCCGGTGGGTGACCGGCACATGCTGGCAGTCCTGGGGGCGACGTTGCAGGCTGCGTTCGGCATTGGGGTCGTGGAGGTAGACGAAAGTGTGGTCGTAGTCGGTGACCAGCACCCAGTGGGGCGCGCGGCTGCGGCTGCGGCGATGGCCGTCCACCAGGACCAGGGGCTGTCCGCCGGCCTCCAGCAGCCGGACCAGGTCCAGATCGTCGCCGAGGTGCTGCTCTATGTCCGTATCCTGCAGGGCATTGCAGAAGTCCTCGTGGGCCTGGCGGATGATCTCGCGCTTGCCGGGGTTGCGTACCTCTTCGAGGAACAGGGGATCCTGCTGGCTCAGCTGCAGCCTGACCCGATAACCCCGGCGCCAGGCTGCCAGGGCCAGGCCGTGGGGGCTGCAGCCGCCATGGCCGCCGGGAATGTGCACGCTGCTCGACTCGCGCCAGAGGCGCACCTCGTCCTGGTGGTTGCCCGGCGGGCGGCCACCCAGGGCGCCCATGGCCATCATCAGGCAGGCCGGGCCGCAGGTGAATTCGGTGGTCTGGTGGTAGTAGGGCACGTGCCGCTGCAGGGTCTGGGGATGCTGCGCCACGCGTTTCTCCATGCGCAGGGCTTCGCGGTGGTCGGGGAAGAAATCCGGCAGCAGGCCGAGGTTGCTGTAGCCGTTGCGCTCGAACAGCGCCACGGCCTGGCGGTCGTCGGGGCAGACCTCCAGCCGCAGGTAGGCGCAGCGATGATCCTGGGCGCTGGCTTCGGCCGCTTCCAGCAGGCGCTGGCCGATGCCGTTGCCTCGGGCGCGCGGGTCGGTGGCGATGGAGTGGAGCCGGGCGAGGGTACTGTCCTGGCGGAACAGCACCAGGGCATAGCCGAGGATACGACAGTCACCCTCGGCCACTGTCAGGCTGGCATTGGCCTCGACCATCATCCAGCGGAACTGCTGGCGGCCCAGGCGGGCGACCTCGAAGCAGCGGCCCTCGAGCTCCACCAGCGCCGACAGGTCGTCGAGCGTGGCGGCACGCATAAGCAGATTCATGGCAGGTCCTGCAAGGCAGGGAAGGAATCGCCCGAGTATTGGCCCGGATTGAAACGCTGTCGAGACGTTTGCCCGGTGCCGTGCCCCCGTTAAAGGTCGAAGGGGAATTGGCCTTATAGAGAAACGTTCCAAAGCCCGTCAAAGTTCTTGCTAGCGTTACAGATGCTTGATCCAACTTGTTGTTTTAATTGAAAAATCAATTTTTTGACGTCAAGGAAGGTCAATCTTGGAAGCCATTCCGTCCGCACCGCGACGTCTCTTGCTGGTGGACCCTTGCGACCACTGCCGGCTGATCCTCCCGCACCTCGAAGAGGCCGGCTGGTCGGTCTCCAGCCAGAGCCTGGACCAAGCACTGGCGGCGAGCTACGACATCGGCCTGTTGCGCTTGCGCGCCGAGCACCTTGAACGTCCGGAAGGGGTCAAGCACCTGATCAGCCGCAGCGGCACCGAATGGATCGCCCTGTTCGACCCGGCGAACCAGCCGGAGCCGGGCCTGGACGAATTCATCGGTGAGTGGTTCTTCGATGCCCTGGCCCTGCCGGTGGATCTCTCGCGGCTGCAGGGCCTGCTCGGCCGCGCGTTCGGCATCGCCCGCCTGCGCGGCATCGGCAATCGCCGTGGCGACCAGCACGAGCTGCTGGGGCAGAGCCGGCCGTTGCGTGATCTGCGCAAGCAGCTGGCGCGCCTGGGCCCGAGCGACAAGCCGGTGCTGATCCACGGCGAGAGCGGCAGCGGCAAGGAACTGGTGGCGCGCACCCTGCACCGGATGTCGCGACGGGTGGCCGGCCCGTTCGTCAGTTTCAACTGCGGTGTGCTGCCGGAAGGGGAAACCGCCAGCCTGCTGTTCGGGCACCAGGGCAAGCTGGCCTCGGCCAACGGCGGCACCCTGTTTCTCGATGCCATCCACGAACTGCCCCCAAGCCAGCAGGAGCGCCTGCTGACCTGCATGCGCGGCAAGGCCTTGCGGCATGCCGACGGCGAGGTGCTGCCGCTCGATGTGCGGGTGCTGGCGTCCAGCCGGGAAGAGCTTGGCGAGCTGGTCGGGCAGGGGCGTTTCGACCCCGGATTGCGCCTGTGGCTGGAGCAGAACCGGCTGGTGATCACCCCCCTGCGCAAGCGCCAGGGGGATATCGCCCTGCTGGCCGGCTACTTCGCCGACCTCTACAGCCTGGAGGCCGGACGCCGGCCCAGCCACTTCAGCGAGGAGGCCCTTGCCGCCATGGCGCGGCACCGCTGGCCCGGGAATGTGCGTGAGCTGGCCAGCCGGGTGCGGCGCGGTTATGCCGTGGCGGAGTGCGGGCAGATCGAGGCGGACGACCTGGGCCTGCAGAGCGCGCCGGTGGAGGGTGCTCCCCTGGGGACGCTGGAGGACTACAAGCGGCGAGCGGAATATCAGGCGCTGTGCGACGCGCTGGCCCACTACAGCAGCAACCTCAGCCATGCCGCCAGGGTCCTGGGCGTATCGCGGCCGACCTTCTATCGACTGCTGCACAAGCATCAGTTGCTGTAGGGGCGGGGCCCGGGTGGTTTCTTCCCGGCGTTGCAGGATTCGGTAGCCCGGATGAAATCCGGGGACAGGCCCACCAGGGGTCCCGGATTTCATCCGGACTACGATCTGTAGGCGGCTCTTCTTTCCTGTGGGGGCGAATTCATTCGCTATGGGCAGCGAAGCTGCCCCCAATGGACGAAGGGGCAGGACTTCGCCCTGCTCAGCGATTGAAATCGCCCCTCCACACAGGATGATCACATCCCGTTGGCGAAGGCCGGGATGCTCATGTCGATGGCTTGGCGCACCGGCTTCAGTGCCTCGGCGTAGCGGGCGAGGATGTCCAGGTCGTAGTCCATGCGCGCGCGGATGCGCTGGTCGTCGTCGCTCACGGCGTCCGCGTCGTTCAGTACCTTCTCCACGCCGCGGATGATCAGGTGCTCCGGCAGGTAGCAGAGGCGGCAGTTCTTGTAGCTGGACGCGCGCAGTTCGCTGATGGGGTAACCGCCGCCGATGCCGGAGGACACGCCCACCAGCAGGCCCGGCTTGTGGGCCAGTTCGGCCTTGCTGGCGTAGATGAAGAAGTTCTTGATGGCCGGGCAGGCCATGCCGTTCCACTCGGGGGCGATCACCACCACCGCGTCGGCGTCGCGCAGTTGCTGTTGGTACCCGGACCAGGGGCCGGTGTCTTCGGCTGGCCACAGCGGCAGCGGACCCTGGCCGAGGTCGATGATGCTGCAGGAGCCGGGGCTGGCCTTGTCGAGGTCGATCAGGCGCTGGCGGATGAAGCGGGCGACCTTGCCCGATTGGCTGTTGGCGCGGCTGGAGCCGGCGATCAGGACGATGTTCAGCATCTTGGGGTTCCTTGTTGAGACCGCGGGCAGGCTAGCTGGCCGGTTGCGGCTCGGCAAGGGCGGGGCTGCGCCCTTGTGGGGGCGAACTCATTCGCAAGGGCTTTGGCTGGACTGCGTCCTGATCAGCGATTGAAATCGCCCTCACGGGAGGAGTTCCGGGGCTACAGGTATGCGTAGGGTGGACATCGCTTTTCATGTCCACCAGCGGTGCCACGTCCGGCGACGATGGTGGATAGATGAAGCGCTATCCACCCTGCAGCTGGTCGTGAACCAATTCGCCAGGGGATGCCCGCTGCGCCGAGCCAGGCGCGGAACTGCTGCATCAAGCCCTGCTGGTGGTTGGCCAGTCTGTAGCCCGGATGCAATCCGGGGGCTGTCTGCCAGGTCGTTCCCGGCTTGCATCCGGGCTACGGGGCCGTGCCCTCTCAGGAGGAGTGCAGGGGCATGGGTATCCAAGGGTGGAAATCCCGGTAGGGGATTTCCACCAATGGCCTTTGCACGGGGCTCGGTGGATAGAAGAGCGCTATCCACTCTACGGGTCTGCTGCGCAGCCCACGACGACTCGCCGGGATCAGCCCTTGCGGCGCAGCCGGGCATCCAGGCTGAAGCGGCCGGCGCCCTTGAGCAGCAGGGGCAGCAGCGCCACCAGGTAGATCAGCGGCAGCTTGTAGTTGCCGTAGCCCTTGTCGCTGATGGAATAACCCAGGGCCAGTTCCGCCAGGCTCGACCAGTGCGCCGGCCAGTGCACGGCGGCTATGGCCACCAGGGTCAGCACGATCAGCACCAGGGAAGCCAGGCGAGTGCCCAGGCCGAGCAGCAGGAGAACCGGCGCGATCAGTTCGGCCCACATCGACAGCTGCCAGCTCAGGCCGGCGGGCAGTACGTCGAAGGGGAAAGGGAAGGCGCCGTGGATCTGCCCGAACCAGTTTTCGCCCTTCCATTTCTCCAGGCCGGACTCGTAGAACTCCCAGGCCAGGAACAGGCGCAGCGGTATATCGGCGCTCCAGGCACCGATGCGGTCGAGTTGGTTGAAGGCGTACCTGAACGGCGAGGCGGCGAGGGTGGTCATGGGCGGGCTCCACTGGGCTGGGGGCGTCGGCGGAATGCCGTTGCGCTGTGCCCATGCTGGCAAGGGGGCTTGTCCCCCGTGTGTCGGCCCGAGGCTGTCGTGTATCGCTGTGTAGCTTGCCTCAGGCGCTGGCACCGAGCTCCAGTTGTGCACAGAGTCCGCCGCCGTCGCGATTGCGCAGGGTCAGGCGGCCGCCCAGGGCCTGGCTGAGCTGCTGGGCGATGGCCAGGCCGAGGCCCGTCCCGCCGGTGCTGCGGTTGCGCGAGCTTTCCACCCGGTAGAAGGGTTTGAACACCTCCGCCAGTTCCTCTTCGGCAATGCCCGGCCCGTCGTCCAGCACCTGCAGCCGGACCCTGCCCTGGGCATCGGGGTGCACGACCAACTGGGCACTGCCGCCGAACTTCAGGGCGTTGTCGATCAGGTTGCTCAACACCCGGCGCAGGGCGTGGGGGCGGGTCTCCAGCATTGCGCCGCTGGAGCCGTCGAGGCTCACCGCCTGGCCACTGTCCTGGTAGTCGCACACCAGGCTGTCGAGGAAGGCGTCGAGGTCCACCCGGCACAGGGCTTCGCTGCCGCCGTCCATGCTGCGCGCATAGGCCACGCCCTCGCGAACCAGATGCTGCATCTCGCCGAGGTCGCTCCACAGCTTGTCCCGCTCCTGCGAGGCATCCATCTGCTCGACCCGCAGTTTCATCCGCGTGATGGGGGTCTGCAGGTCGTGGGAAATGGCGGCGAGCAATTGCATGCGCTCCTTCAGGTAGGCGCTGATCCGCCCCTGCAGGGCATTGACGGCGCGGGCGGCGTAGGCCACTTCGTTCGGGCCGCGTTCGTCGAGTTCGGGGGCAGGGGCGTCCGGGTCGAGGTGGTCGACGGCCCGGGCCAGGCGGGTGAGCGGGCGAATCGCCATGCGTACCGCGAGCCAGGTGCAGAACAGCAGCAGCGCAAGCTGCAGGACCAGGACCAGCGGCAGCCAGCGGGCCACCGGGATGGGCCCCGGGGTGACGTCCACCGTCAGCGGGCGGCCGTCGCTCAACGTCAGGCGCGCCTGGAAGTGGGTGGCCGGTCCGGGAATGTTCTCGAAACGCAGGACGTAGCGCTCGCCAATCGCCCGCTCGATGGAAATCGCGGCCATATGGGCCTGCTGCATGTCCATGGGCGTGCCGGGCTGGCCGTCATCCAGCCGATAGCGATAGTTGCGCCGCTCCAGCAGCGGAAGCCAGGTGGCGCGCTCGTCGGCTGGCAGGCGATCGATCAGCGCCACGGCGGTGCTCACGTCGTGCTCCAGGTTGCCGAGCATGACGTTGCGCCCGGTCTGGTATCGCTCGTAGAACTGCGAGGCGAAGGACAGGCCGTAGGCCAGCACCAGGCCGGTGAAGAAGATCAGCGCCAGGCGTGCGGCCAGGGTCCGCGGCCAGAGGGGCGGGGCCATCAAGTCCTCGGCTCGAGCAACTGCACCGGCAGGGCGAAGACGTAGCCCTCGTTGCGCACCGTCTTGATGCAGGCCGGCTCGCGGGCGTCGTCCTGAAGGCGCTGGCGCAGGCGGCTCACCAGCAGGTCGATGGAGCGGTCGAAGACGTCCGCCTCGCGCCCCTGGGTCAGGTTGAGCAACTGCTCGCGGCTGAGCACCCGTTGCGGGTGGTCGAGGAACACCCGCAGCAGGCGGTACTCCGCGCCGCTCAGGGCGACCAGCGTGTCGTCGGTGTCCAGCAGGTGTCGTGCGGTGGTGTCCAGCCGCCACTTGCCGAAGCCGATCAACCGGCTGCTGTCGCTGATCTGCAGGTTCGGCGGCAGCATGCGCGTGCGCCGCAGCACGGCGTTGATCCGCGCCAGCAGCTCGCGGGCCGAGAAAGGTTTGGTCAGGTAGTCGTCGGCGCCCATTTCCAGGCCGATGATGCGGTCGGTCTCCTCGCTGCGGGCGGTGAGCATCAGCACCGGCGTGGCCTTGTGCTTGCCCACGCGCAGCTCGCGGCACAGGCGCAGGCCATCGTCGCCGGGCATCATGATGTCGAGGACGATCAGGTCGACCACGTTGGCTTCGAGGAAGGCGCGCATCTGCCGGCCGTCCGCCGCCAGGCTGACGCGCAGGCCGTTCTTCTTCAGGTAGTTACCGACCAGCTCGCGGATTTCCCGGTCGTCGTCGACGATAAGGATGTGATCGATATGCTCCATGGGAGGTCCTCGCTCGGGTGTCCGGGGCTAGTGTATCGGGCTCGCACACGCTTGCCCGCCACCCTTTGTATTGCAGTGTATCCGGCGCCGGCCTGATACCTGCGCTTGCGCGGCCGGCGCGCGTATCAGCCTGTATCCAGGGCGGCCGTCGATACGTGAGGCGGCAATGGCGGCCGGCGCCGGACATATCGGCGATACCTCCCGCCACTGGAATGGGCAGCCTGCGGATGCCGCGACGCGTCCGCCCGCTGACTCCCACTCCTGCCCATACGAGGTGCCTCATGTTGCTCGTCGCCTTTCTCGGCGGGGTGCTGACCCTGCTCAGCCCCTGCATCCTTCCCGTACTGCCGCTGTTGCTGGCGCGTGCCGGTGGCCCGGCCTGGTCGCCGCTCATGACCCTTGCCGGGCTGGCCTCGGGCTTTGCCGTACTGGCCAGCCTGGCTGCCGTTTCCAGCGCCTGGGTGATCGAAGCCAGCCAATGGGGCCGCTACCTGGCCCTGGGCCTGCTGGCCGCATCGGCGCTGGCCTTGCTCTCCGCTCGTTTCGGCACCTGGATGTCGCGGCCCTGGCTGTGGCTGGGCGACCGGTTGCAGGGCAACGCCCGCCGCCTGTCGCCGGCACTGTCGGCCTGGTTGATGGGGTTCGCCGCCGGCCTGCTGTGGGCGCCCTGTGCCGGCCCCATTCTCGGGCTGATCCTCTCCGGGGCCATGCTCAACGGGCCGAGCGCTAACACCAGCCTTCTGCTGCTCAGCTTCGGCCTGGGTAGCGCCGTGGCGCTGGGGGCCGTGGTCTTCCTCGGCCGCGGAGTGATCCAGCGTGCGAAGCTTTCCCTGCATGCCGTGGAATGGCTGCGCCGCGGCACCGGCGTCCTGGCCTTGCTGGCGGTGGTCGGCATTGCCAGCGGGACCAGCGCCCAAGTCGCCGGCCTAGGTTCCTCACGCCTGGTCACCGAACTGGAGCGCAAGGTGGTCGAAGGCGTGCCCGCCTTGCTGGAACAACTGGTGGGAAGCGCCCGTGCCGATAGCGTCGAGCATCTGCCGGACCTGGGGGCCATGCCCAGGCTGGAGGGGGCCACCCAGTGGCTCAACGGCCCGCCGCTCGGCAATGAACAGCTGCTGGGCAAGGTGGTGCTGGTGGACTTCTGGACATTCGATTGCATCAACTGTCGCAACAGCCTGCCGTACGTGAACCAGTGGGCCGAACGCTACGCCGACCAGGGCCTGGTGGTGATCGGTGTGCACACGCCCGAGTACCCCTTCGAGCGGGTCATCGACAACGTGCGCGAGGCGACCGTGCGCCTGGGCGTCAAGCACCCGGTGGCCATCGACAACCAGTACCGCATCTGGAATGCCTTCACCAACCAGTACTGGCCGGCGCATTACTTCATCGATGCCAGGGGCCGGGTTCGTCACCTGCATATCGGCGAGGGCGATTACGAAGAACAGGAGGCCATCATCCAGCAGCTGCTGCGGGAGGCCGAGGAGGGCGCTGGCGCCCATTGACCAGCCGTGGTCGAACGCGCGGCGAGTCCGGGCGCCGCGCTTGCCCCTGGTGATCGAGGTCTTTGGAAGCCTTCGCCTGAAGTGCTAGGTTCTTCCACCCCATACACCAGCAAAGGACGACTTGGATGCGCCCGACAGGAAAATTCCGAGCACGGCTGCTCCTGCTTGCCTGCGTTTGCGCGCTTGGCAGCCTGGCAACGGCGAGCGCCGAATCAGCTGATATCGATGCCACCGTGCAGCAGGCCGCCCGCGCGGTCATGCAGGAGCATGGCATTCCGGGCCTGGCCATCGCGGTGACCGCCAATGGCGAGCAGCGCTTCTACAACTTCGGCGTTGCCTCCCGGGAGACGCGGCAGGCCGTCACGGGCGATACGCTCTTCGAGGTCGGTTCGATCAGCAAGACGCTGACCGCGACCCTGGCCACCTATGCCGAGGCCAGCGGGCGGCTGTCGCTCAGCGACAGCCCCGGCAAGTACCTGCCGCAGCTCCAGGGCAGCCGGCTCGACCAGGTGACGCTGATCAACCTGGCGACCCATACCGCCGGCGGCTTTCCCCTGCAGGTTCCGGAAGAGATCCGCAACGACCGCGAACTGATGGACTACTTCCGCTCCTGGCAGCCGCAATTCGCCCCGGGCACCCACAGGACCTATGCCAACCCCAGCATCGGCCTGCTCGGGGTGGTCGCGGCCAGGAGCCTGGACATGCCTTTTGCGAAGGCCATGGAAACCGAGCTCTTCCCGAAGCTCGGGATGCGCAGCAGCTACATCGAGGTGCCCGCCAGCGCGATGCCGCGCTACGCCCAGGGCTACGACAAGGCAGATGCCCCGGTCAGGTTGAACCCCGGCATGCTCGCCGCTGAGGCCTACGGCGTCAGGACCAGCAGCAGGGACCTGCTGCGCTTCATCGAGGCCAACCTCGGGCTCGTCGAAACCGACGCCACCTTGAAGCGCGCCCTCGCCGCCACCCGCACGGGGTACTTCAGGCTGGGACCGATGACGCAGGACCTGATCTGGGAGCAGTACCGCTACCCGGTGGAGCTGGATGCGCTGCTGCAAGGCAATGGCAGCCGGATGGCCTACGAGAGCCATGCCGTCACGGCACTGACGCCACCGCTGCCGGCCCAGGATGCGGTCTGGGTGAACAAGACCGGCGCGACCAACGGATTCGGCGCCTACCTGGCCTTCGTGCCGGCGAAGAAGCTCGGCATCGTGCTGCTGGCCAACAAGAACTATCCGAACGAAGAGAGGGTCCGGCTGGCCCATCTGATCCTCGGCGAACTGGACTGAGGTCACGCGTTCGCAAGGCGATGAACGGTGCGGGAGACACCGGAAAACTCATTGTTCCTGCTCGCGAAAGATCGTGCTCGGGCTGTTCGCGAGCAAGCTCGCTCCTACAGGGGGGCGCCATGCGCACCAGGGGTTGAAGGCGCTGATGGGCGTGAGCGACCAGCGCGCTTTGCTCGATGAGTGCCTGCGCGGCTGCGTGGGCGGCCAGTATGAACTGCTGCTCGACCGCCAGGCCCAGCTCCGCGCGCTGCTGGCCGCGGGAACGGGCGATCGCCAGCACTGAGGGGCGCCCCGATCGGTCGCGCGGGTCAGGGCCCGGGTGGGTCATCCTCCGGCAGCCTCGGGTCGGACGGTGGTCAACGGGTGACACGCCTTACTGGCCACCCATCAGCAGCGTCCAGTAGATGCCGGCGTCGCTGCGCGGGTTGGTCGCGTAGGCGGCGCCCATCTCCGTGAACATCGGGTTCATCAGGTTGGCGCAGTGGCCCGGGCTGGCCAGCCAGCCTCTTACCGCGCTATCCGGCGCGCCGTGCCCGGCGGCGATGTTCTCGCCGAGCTTGCGGCCACCGTAGCCGGCCGCCCGCGCGCGGTCTTTCAAGCTGCGCCCCTGGCTGTCGCGATGGGCGAAGAAGTTGCCCCTGGCCATTGCGCTGCTGTGCGCTTCGGCCGCCTCGCCGAGATCGTTGTTCCAGCGCAACGGCGCCGCTGCGGCGAAGGACCTGGAGCCGCACCGCCGTGGCCGCGACCGTGCCGCGTTCACCTGTGCCAGCACTTCGCGCACGTCGTTCCGGCCAGCCCCGCCGCTGCCTTGCAGTTGAGGCCGTGCCAGCACCACGAGCCAGTCGCGACCTGATTGACTCACGCCGATGTCGGCAAACTCGTCTGCGAGCAGCGCGCTGCAATGGCGGTCCTTCAACTGCGCCAGTGCCGCCCGCGCCTCGCGCGGCCCCGTCAGGCGGATGGCCTGCGCCTTGGCCGCGCGGTAGCCGGAGCGCTTGAGCGCCGTTCGCCAGTCACGCGCTGCGCTCGTCGGCACTACCAGGCGGCGCTTGGCCTCGAGAGGGGCGCGGGCACGCACCGAGCGCCCCTCGCAACGCGCCGGTTGGCTGCGGTAGTCGTTGATGGCGCGCACCAGCCGGTTGGCCTCGTCGGCCATGGTGGCAGCGGGAGACGCCAGGATGAACAACAGGGGCAGGGCGGCCAACTTCAAGGTGAAAGCGCACAAGCGCGAACGAAACGGCGACATGGAAAGCAGAGGTCCCTTGCAGGTGAGAGGAGCGGGCGGGTCGGAGCCGGCGTTGGACAGAGCGCCGCCGAAAGGGTTCGCCACCTTGCACGGTCTTTCATTTGAACTGTGGCGAGGTAGGGTGCGCCGTGCGCACCAAGGGTCGAGCGAAGCGCAGGAGTTGATCCCGCGAGCGGTGCGCATGGCGCACCCTACGGTGACGTACGTGCAGGAATTGCGCCTCGGGGACGGGCTCAGCCCTGGCGCTGGTGCAAGCGGATGAACAAGGCCTCGACCTTCTCCCGTGCCCAGGGCGTCTTGCGCAGGAAGGTCAGGCTGGACTTGATGCTGGGGTCGCTCTTGAAGCAGCGGATATCGATGCGTTGGGCCAGGCCGTCCCAGCCGTAGTGGGCGACCAGCTCGGTGAGCAGCTTTTCCAGCGTGACGCCATGCAGCGGGTTGTTCGGTGTCGGGGTCATGCCGTGTCTCGATCGATGGGGGCGGAAGGAAGCGGCAGCTTAGAGCAGCGGCTGCGGCAAGGCCATTCCCGGATTGCATCCGTAGATTGGCCAGGATAGAGCTACGGTGGGGGCGTTGCGTCCCGGATGGCCGGTTGGGGTCGCCTGGCGCATCCCGAATCGGCTACTAGAGTTACGAAACCGAAGTTCGCGAATGCGAATCGTGTTTGCGGCCCATGCGCCAGCGTCGCTGGGCAGCGACCCGAAGCGCTCTGTCAGGGAAAGGATCAGTGACTACACGTGAGCAGATGGCCGGACTGGAGGCGAGCGTCGCCGAACGGGTGCTGGGCCAGTCGGAGACCATTCGGCAGGTCCTGCTGGGATTGCTGGCCAACGGTCATGTGCTCCTCGAGAGCCTGCCGGGGCTGGCCAAGACCCGGACCGTCAAGGCGCTGGCTACCCACCTGGATGCGCAGATGCGGCGCATCCAGTTCACCCCCGACCTGCTGCCATCGGATATCACTGGCGGCGAGATACTCCAGCAGACCGCGGAGGGGAACCAGATCAGGTTCCAACCCGGCCCCTTGTTCGGCAACGTGATCCTGGCCGACGAGATCAACCGCGCCCCGGCCAAGGTCCAGGCTGCCTTGCTGGAGGCCATGGAGGAGCGGCAGATCACCGTGGCGGGCGAGAGCTATCCCATGCCCGGGCTGTTCATGGTGCTCGCTACCCAGAATCCCATCGAGCAGGAGGGCACCTACCCGCTGCCCGAGGCGCAGATGGACCGCTTCCTGATGAAGCTGCAACTGGGCTACCCCAAGGTCGAGGATGAGACCCGCGTGCTGCGCCTGGTGCGTCGGGAGGAGCAGCAACAGCATGGCGATGCAAGCGCCCCGCAGCCCGGTCGCCTGCCCCAGGAAGTGGTCTTCGCGGCGCGCCGCGAGGTGGCCGGCGTGCATGTTTCGGAATCCATAGACCGCTACCTGATCGACCTGATCAACGCGACCCGCAACGCGGCTGACTACGACGCCGATCTGGCCCGCTGGATCACCATCGGCGCCAGCCCCCGGGGCGGCATCAGCCTGGACCGCGTGTCCCGCGCCCACGCCTGGCTGTGCGGCAATGACTTCGTGTCGCCGGACGATGTGCGGGCGGTGCTGCACCCCGTGCTGCGCCACCGATTGCAGCTTTCCTACGACGCGATCGCCGACGGGGTGGGCGCGGACCAGGTAATCGATCGACTGCTGGACAAGGTGGCGATCCCGGCCTGAGCGGAGCCATGCCCATGCAACAGACACAACCGGCCCCGGACGGCTTCGTGCATGCCTCGCTCCCGCAGTTGATGGCGCTGGAACATCCTGTGCGTGGCCTGAGCTTCCTCTCCCGGCAGCCGTTGTCGAGCATCCTTTCCGGCAACCATGCCTCCCGCCTGCGCGGCCGCGGCCTGAGCTTCGACGAGTTGCGCCACTACATTCCCGGCGACGACCTGCGTCACCTCGACTGGCGCGCCTCGCTGCGCTACGGCAAGCCCTTCGTGCGGACCTTCACCGAGGAGCGCGACCGGCCGACGCTGTTGCTGGTGGACCAGTGCATGACCATGTATTTCGGCTCCCGGCGCAGCTTCAAGTCGGTCACGGCGGCGGAGCTGGCGGCGCTGTCCGCCTGGATGGCGTTCCACGCCGGTGACCGCGTCGGTGGCATGGTCTTCGGCGATAGTCAGGTGGAGCATATTCGGCCGCTGCGCAGCCGGGCCCGGATCGAGGCGCTCTTCGCGGCGGTGGTGCGCGCCAACCATCGACTGTGCGCCAGGGGCCCCGACAGCGAGGTCGCCGGCCGGCTCGACAGCGTGCTGCGCCATTGCCTCGGAGCCGCCGGGCACGACCACCTGATCTGCATCATCAGCGACTTCGCCGGCGTCACCCCGCAGACGTTGCAGCTGTTGCGCCAGCTGAGCGCCCATAACGACGTCATCGCCATGCAGGTCTACGACCCCATCGCCCTCGAGTTGCCGGAGAAAGGGCGGCTCACGGTTACCCAGGGCGCGCTGCAGGTGGAACTGGAAGTGGAGCGCCGCCAGGTCCGTCGGCCGCTCGGTGAATTCCTGTCCGGGCGCCTCCGGGATGTCGCCGAGCTGCTCAGGCGCAGCCAGGTCCCGGTGATGATGATCAGTACCGGGGAGGACAGCCTGGCGCAGGTACGTCGGGAGCTTGGCCGTCTGGCGGGAGGCGCCGGATGACGGCCGTCACCGCGCCGAGCATCGATCAGTTGCAGGAGCTGGCGCTGCCCGCTCCTGCGGCCAGCTACCTTCCCCAGACCTGGGGTTGGCTGGCCCTGCTGCTGGTCCTGGCCACCATCGCGGCGATTTGCCTGGTATTGCGTTGGCGTCGCTGGCAGCGCGACCGCTATCGGCGCGAGGCACTGGCGCGCCTGGATGCGCTGGCGCAGTCACTGACCCAGGCACTGGGCCAGCGGGAGCGTCGTCTGCGAGCCCTGCGCGAGCTGCCGGAACTGCTCAAACGGGTCGCCCTGTCGATGCCGGGAGCGCCGCCGGTCGCCCGGCTGGGCGGGGCGCAGTGGCAGGCTTTCCTGGTCGAGCACGCCACCTTGCCGGTGCCGGACGGATTCGCCGCGCGCCTTGCCATCTGCGCCTATGCGCCGGAAGAGCGCCTGGCGGCGCTGAGCGATGCCGAAGTGGAGGCGACCCTGGCCACCTGCCGTCAATGGATCGAGACCCACCATGTGGCGGTTTGATTACCCCTGGGTGCTGCTGCTCCTGCCGCTGGCCTGGGTGGCGTACCGCTACCTGGGTGAGTACCGCGAAGCCCGCAGCGCACTGCGGGTGCCTTTCTTTTCGGCCATGAGCCGGGCCGTGGGCGGCGCGCCGGGCACCATCGGCGCCGGGGGAGGGCGCTGGCAGCTGGCGCTGAACCTGCTGGTCTGGGCGCTGCTGGCGGCGGCCTGCGCCCGTCCGGTGTTCGTCGAGAAGGCGATAGAGCACGAGCAGCCGATACGCGACATGATGCTCGCCATCGACATCTCCCAGTCCATGGAAACCCGCGACTACACCGACGCCAGCGGTCGCCGGGTCGACCGCCTCAGCGTGGTGAAGGACGTGGTGCGTGACTTCATCGGCCGGCGCAAGGATGACCGCATCGGCCTGATCGTGTTCGGCACCGGTGCCTATCCCCAGGCGCCGCTCACGCTCGACCACGCCAGCCTGCTGATGCTGCTGGACGAGGTCGGCATCGGCATGGCCGGCCCGAACACGGCCCTGGGTGACGCCATCGGGCTCACCATCAAGCTGCTCGACCCTGCCGGGGAGCGGGAAAAGGTCCTGATCCTGCTCACCGACGGCAACGACACCGGCAGCGCCATCAGCCCGGATCACGCGGCGAAGCTGGCCCGGGACCGGGGCATCCTGGTGCACACCATCGGCATCGGCGATCCGCAGGCCAGCGGCGACGCCAAGGTGGACCTGCAGACCTTGCAGGACATCGCCAGGACCACCGGCGGCCGCTTCTTCCGCGCTGGCGATCGCAGCGCCCTGCAGCAGGTCTACGACACCCTCGACCAGCTCACCCCGCACAAGGTGAAGACCTTCAGCCACCAGCCCAAGCGCGACCTGTTCTGGTGGCCCCTGGGCGCGGCCTTGCTGCTGCTGTCGGCCAGCCACGGGCTGGCGGCGCTGGCCGGCAGGCTGGGGGCCGGCAGCATGGCCAGGGCGGAGCGCTGAGATGGACATCGACCTCGCTGCCTTCCATTTCCTGCGGCCTCTGTGGCTGGTGTTCATCCTGCCCGGGCTGCTCCTGCCCCTGGCCTGGATGCGGCGCCATGACCTGAAGCGCCAGTTGAACGGCATCATCGCGCCGCATCTCGTGGAGCACCTGGTCATCACGCCCGAAGATGCCCGGCGCCTGCGCCCCGTGCACCTGCTCGGCGCCTTGCTGGTGCTGGGCGGCCTCGCCGCCGCCGGACCCACCTGGGAGCAGGACACCCCGGCCTTCCTGAACAACCGCGCGCCGCTGATCCTGGCGGTCGACCTGTCGCCGTCGATGGATGCCGACGATGTTCCGCCCACGCGCCTCGCCGCTGCCAAGCACAAGCTGCATGACCTCATCCAGCGCCGGGCGGGATCGCGCACCGCGCTGATCGCCTATGCCGGCACCGCGCACCTGGTGCTGCCGGCCACCGAAGACCCGGCCTTGCTCGATACCTTCCTGCAGGCGCTGGACACCGACCTCATTTCCCGGGCCGGGAAGGATGTGCCGGGTGTGATCGAGCAGGCCAGGAAGCTCCTGGCCGCCGAGGGGACCCCTGGCACCCTGGTGCTGGTCACCGATGGCGCCGACGTCAGCCAGTTGCCGGAAGTCGGCAAGCGCCTGGCCGGCAGCGGGCTGCAGGTGCTGGTGCTGGCCGTGGGCAGCAAGGACGGCGGCCTGGTGCGCGATGCCCGGGGCCGGCCGCGGGTCGACGCCAACGGCCGGCCGGTGCAGGCCAGCTTCGATGGCGAGGCGCTCGAACGGCTGGCTGACGCCGCCGATGCGCCCCTCGGGAGCCTGACCCTGGACGGTGATGACCTCGACTGGATCGAACTGCACGCCCAGCAGCACTTCCAGGCGGCGCAGGGCGATGGTCGGCAGGTGCACTGGAAGGATGCCGGCTATTGGCTGACCTGGCCGCTGGCGCTGATCGCGCTCTGCTGCGTACGGCGTGGCTGGCAGGTGCATTGGCTGGGCGGGCTGCTGCTGGCCGTGCTGTTGGCCGGGACGTCCGCGCCGACACGGGCCGGGGCCCTCGCGGACGCCTTCTTCACGCCCGACCAGCAGGGGCGCTGGGCCTTCGAGCACGAGCACTATCCGCAGGCCGCGGCGCACTTCACCGAGCCGTACTGGAAAGGGTTGGCTGCCTACCGGGCGGCGGATCTCGATGCCGCCCTGGCCGCCTTTGCACGCCTGGACACCGCGCCGGCGTATTTCTACCTGGGCAATACCTATGTGCGCCTGTACCGGCTCCCCGAAGCCATCTCCGCGTACCAGCAGGCCCTGCGGCTGCAGCCGCGATTTCCCGAGGCGGCCGCCAACCTCGCCCTGGCCGAGGCCCTGCAGAAGGACCGCGAACAGCAACAGGAGGCGGGCAACCCCGAGCTCGACGCGGACAAGGTGGTGCAGGACCAGCAGCCCGGCAAGGGCGGCAAGCCGGTACGGCAGGCCAGGCTCCAGGCGGACTCCGACCAGGTCTGGCTGAACAACCTCAGCACATCGCCCGCGCAGTTCCTCAAGCGCAAGTTCATGTTGCAGGAGGCCGCCCGCCGGCAGGCCACGGGGGGCTCGCCATGACGCGCCTGCTGCCGTTGCTGCTGGCCTGCCTGCCGCTGCTGGCCGCGGCGGACGAACCAGAGGTGCGGGTGCAGAACCGGCTGGTTCCGGCCAGTGGCGCTTTCGTGGGGGGCACCGTCAACCTGGAGGTCGACCTGCTGGTGGACACCTGGTTCACGGCAGCCCCCGTGCTGCCGAAGCTGGCCCTGCAGGATGCGCTGGTGAGCCAACCCAGCGGCGAGGCGACGCACCTGACCGAGCCACTGGGCGGCAAGACCTTCTTCGGCCTGCGCTTCACCTACCAGATCACGCCGCAGGTGGCACGGCGTTTCGACATCCCGGCCCTGGAGTTCCAGGTCCAGGCGGGGCAGGCCAGTGGCGGCCCCGTCAAGGTTCGTGGCCAGCCCCTCGCCTTCGTCGCCAGGCAGCCCGGCGGAGCGGCGGGCGAACCGCGGCTGGTGGCACAGAGCGTCACCCTCACCCAGGAGATCCAGCGCTCCCACGAGCCGCTGCGCGTCGGGGACAGCATCACCCGCCGTCTGACATTGAAGGCCGAAGGGGCCCAGGCGATGCTGATCCGACCACCCGAGTTCGTCGAGGTGACGGGCATGAAACGCTATGTGCAGACGCCCCGGGTGAAACCGCTCGGCGATGGTCGAGGGGGTATCGCCGGCGGCATGCGTGAGGATGCGGCCACCTATGTGATCGCCGAAAGCGGACGCCTGGCTCTACCGGCCATCGAGCTCAAGTGGTGGGATGCCGCCACCGGCGAGGCGCGCAGCGTCTCGGTGCCGGCGGTCGCGTTCGAGGCTGCCGAGGGCGCCTACCAGGCCCCCTTTTCGATTACCGAGGACCTGCGCGCGCTGGGGCAGAAGACCAGGGTGCGCATTTCCGGCAACTGGCTGCTGCTGGCCGTGTCGCTGCTGCTGGGCGGAGGCCTGGCATATTTCGGACGGCCTTGGGGCAGGGCGCTGCTGGGTGCGCTGCGGCAATGGCGAGAGGCCCGCTACAAGGCCAGGTTGGCCTCGCCCGGCCATGCCTGGAAGCTTGCCCGGCAGCAACTGGCGGCCCGGCCTGCGCAGCTGGGTGGGCTGTACCTCTGGGTTCGGCGCAGCACGGGAGACTGGACGCTGGCGGCATTTTCCCGGGCATTGCCCGACGCGATTGCGGATCGTTTGCTAGCCTTCCTCAAAGCTCGCTATGGCAGGGGAGGGGAAGCTCAAGCACCCGCCGCCCTGGCGGAGTGCTTGCCCGAGGCAAGGCGAGCGCTGGCGGAGCGGAACAAGGTTTCCCCTACGGGACAAGGGCTCAAACCATTGAATCCCTGACCCGGTCGAGCCAGGCAAACCCATATTCGGCAAGGACGATGCATGCGCCGGATTCGAGCCCTGAGCCACCTGCGCCGGTGGTTCGAACTGCTTCCGATTCTGCCGCCCCCGGGCAGGCGGCCGAGCGCATTGCGGTATTGGATAACCGCGGCACCCTGTGGAGCGAGCAGCCGAACGCAGAACCGACACCGATGACGATGAACCGCAGGAGCACAGGGACCCCAGCCAGGTAGTCGGCATCTCTCGTGCACGTAGTCGTGGCAGACGACAGTAACGTGAAACGGAGAACGGGCTTATGAAGCGCAGTGGACGATGGTTAGCGAAGGTCGCACTCGTTGCGACGACGGCATTGGGGGCATCCATAGCCTCCGCCGCGGACAAGCCGAACATCCTGGTGATTTTTGGTGACGACATCGGGCAGACCAACATCAGCGCCTATTCCAATGGCGTGGTCGGCTACCAGACGCCGAACATCGACCGCATCGCCAAGGAAGGCATGATGTTCACCGACTATTACGCGGAGA
>RCUL01000379.1_pt1 | contig 24555 bp, 26 predicted proteins | sample 2167521 | NCBI WGS metagenome assembly RCUL01 (sample SAMN09932745, study PRJNA488358) | compost metagenome | feature: garden; material: soil; isolation source: compost soil in acetic acid-enriched culture | place: Germany: Experimental Botanical Garden Goettingen | collected 2016-01-27
GGTGAATAGTTTGCGTAGCATGCTGAAAGATGGCATGGCTTCCCAGCGTGAGCTGGAAGAGATGGAAAGCGAGCTGAAATCTGTGCAGATCGGGATCCAGAACGTGAAGGCGAATATGAAACTGCTGAACGGATCCGCTGAGAACGGTGTTTTTTATATCCGTGCACCCAAAGCTGGGTATATCGTTGACAAAAAAGTAAGCCCGGGTATGACTGTAGGTGACGATATGGATCTACTGTCCATCAGTAACCTGAATGAGGTCTGGGTGACCGTCAATATTTACGCAAATAACTTACCCTTTGTCAAAAATGGCGCTCATGTGAGGATCACAACCTTGGCCTATAAAGGCGAATATTTTGAAGGCTATATTGATCAGGTGTCCAACTTTTTTGATCCCGAAGAACGGGTGGTTAAAGCGCGAGTCAAGCTGCTCAATAAGGATTTGAGGTTGAAACCCGGCATGAGTGTGGATGTGTTGGTCGAGAAGGGATCCACAGGGCAGAAGCAGCACTTGCTGGCAATCCCTAAAAACGCGGTTATCCTGCATAATAACAAGAATTATGTCGTGATCTACAAAAGTGACTGTGATCTATCCGTAAGGACTGTTGATATCGTGTCTGAAAACGAAGCTTATGCCTTTATCGAAACGGGTTTGGAAGAGGGGGACCGCGTGTTGACAGAAAATGAACTGATTGTATTTGATGAATTGATGAATAGATAGGATGAAGAAGGTTGTACAAAATATCGTTTCATTTTCACTGAAACATTCCCTGGTGGTGCTTTTTTTTACGCTGGCTTTATTGTTTGGTGGAATTTACGCTTACCTGCATACCCCAATCGAAGCATTTCCGGATGTGACCAATACCCGTGTTCGGATCATCACACAATGGCCGGGACGAAGTGCCGAAGAGATTGAGAAATTCGTCACACTGCCCGTCACCAAGGAGATGAACACCATCCCCAAAAAGACGGATGTACGGTCGATCTCCCTGTTTGGGCTCTCCGTTGTGACGGTGCAGTTTGAGGATGGGGTAGAAGATTTCTATGCGCAGCAATATGCCGGAAACAAGATGCGCTCCATTGAGCTGCCGGAAGGGGCTGAAAGTTCCATTGAACCGCCTTCGGGGGCGACAGGGGAAATCTTTCGCTATGTGGTCAAAAGCAACCTGCCGATCAAGGAGATATCTGCTATTCAGGACTGGGTGATCGAACGGGAGCTTGTGGGGGTGCCCGGGGTGGCGGACGTGGTGAGCTTCGGTGGTGAAGAAAAGATCTATGAAATAAAGATAAATCCAACAGAACTGGCCAACTATAACCTTTCACCCCTGGATGTATATGAAGCGGTATCGCGCTCAAATATCAATGTAGGTGGTGATGTAATCCAAAAAGGAAATCAGGCCTATGTCGTGCGTGGCGTGGGACTGCTGGATAAAATAGATGATATTGGTAATATTTTGATCAAGGTGGTAGGTAATACGCCTATTCTGGTCAAGCATGTCGCTGAAATAGAATTGGGTGCCAAGCCCCGACTCGGACAGGTGGGCCTCAATCAGGAGGATGATCTGGTACAGGGCATCGTCATTATGCTCCGGGGTGAAAATCCATCGGCAGTAGTGACACGCCTGAAAGAAAAAATTGAGGAATTGAACGGCCGTATCTTACCGGAAAATGTCAAGATTGAACCGGTGATTGACCGCACAAAATTGGTAAACAATACGGTGCATACGGTGTCGAAAAACCTGATCGAGGGTGTTATCCTGGTTTCGATCATTGTCTTTATCTTTTTGAACAACTGGAAGACAACCTTTATTGTGGCCTCGGTAATTCCATTGGCTTTCCTGTTTGCGATCATCTTATTGAAAATTCAGGGCTTGCCGGCGAATCTGATTTCCATGGGGGCATTGGACTTTGGCCTATTGCTTGAGGGAACGCTGGTGATCGTGGAGACGGTTTTTGTCTCCCTGGAAAAGGAGGCACATCGGCTGGGGACGACCCGTTTCAACAAGGTCTCCAAGCTGGGCATCATTAAAAAGAGTGCAGGCTCGGTGGCTGGGTATATCTTTTTTGCTTTATTGATCCTGATTGTTGCACTGACGCCAATTTTCTCTTTTCAAAAGGTGGAAGGAAAGATGTTTTCACCTTTGGCCTTTACCCTAGGTTACGCCCTGCTGGGCTCTTTGGTCCTGAGTCTGACCTATGTGCCTGCAATGTGTAAATATCTGTTGAAGAAGAACATCAAGGAGGATGAAAATAAAATAACGCGGGTAAGCCGAAGGGTAATTTTTAAAGGATTTAAGAAAGCTTTTGATCATCCCAAATGGACCTTGGGGATTTTTGGATTGGCGTTGATTATCTGTATGGTGCGGTTTAGCTATTACGGTTCGGAATTTCTGCCAAAACTCAATGAAGGCGCTATTTATGTCCGGGCGACATTGCCAAATAGTGTCAACCTGGAGGAATCCGTCAAGTTGACAAAAACGATGAAAACAAAATTGATCAAGCAGTTTGACGAGATTGATTTTATTATGACGCAGACCGGTAGGCCCAATGATGGAACTGATCCGACGGGTTTTTTCAATATCGAATTTAATATTGAGTTGAAGCCGGAGGGGGAGTGGAAGCGGAAAATATCCAAGGAAAAATTGATCGCGCAAATGCGTGACAGCTTGCAGACTTTCCCTGGAATAAATTTTGGTTTTAGTCAGCCTATTCAGGACAATGTGGAGGAGTATGTGGCTGGCGTGAAAAGTCCATTGGTGATTAAAATTTTTGGTGAGAACCTCCAGGATCTGGAAAATAAAGCCAACAAGTTTGCCGAATCACTTCAGAAGGTCGATGGGATCACGGATGTGAATGTATTTAAAAATATCGGCTTACCCGAATTGCGGATTCAGCTGCATGACTCCAAGATGGCTAAATATGGGGTATCGACCAGGGATGTACAATCGGTTATCGAGATGACCATCGGGGGGCAGTCTGTGACGCATTTTTACGACAATGAACGCATCTTTGACGTCCGTCTCCGCTTTCAGAAGCAGTATCGCGATAGCCCTGAAAAGATCGGAAATATCATTATCCCAACGATGAACGATCAGAAAGTACCGTTGCGGGAAATAGCGACCATAGACTATCATACAGGGCCAGCCTTTATCTATCGCGATGGTAATTCCCGCTATATCGGGGTTGGATTTAATATCGAAGGTCGGGATCTGGGCAGTACCATTGCGGATGCAAAAAAACAGATCGCCGCTGATGTTAAATTGCCCAAATCCTATAAGGTTGTCTGGGCCGGGGAGTTCGAAAGTAAGGAGCGCGCTACCAAACAGTTGATGCAGGTGGTCCCGGTTTCACTGCTATTGATCTTGCTTTTGCTCTATGCCAATTTTGGAAATCTAAAAGATACGCTGATCTCCTCCCTGACGCTTGCTTTTGCATTTATCGGTGGGTTTGTATCCCTGTGGGTGACGGGGACAACATTTGGGATCTCGGCCGGTATTGGTTTTATTATTCTCTTTGGTGTCGCCACGATCGACGGGATTGTTTTAATCGGTGTCATGAAAGAAAATCTATTAAATAAAATGGGCTTGATGCCTGCAATTTACGAAGCCGTAAAAAGTCGGATCAGGCCGATCTTAATGATTGCGCTTATGGGCGCGATGGGCTTATTGCCTGCGGCACTGTCCAACGGAATGGGGGCTGAAATCCAAAAACCATTGGCCATTATGATTGTCGGTGGGTTGATTATCTGTATGATTCTTTCATTCTCCATTCTGCCGATTGTTTTCTACTATGCTTACAAAAAGGAAAATAAAGATTAAGTACCCATTTTTTATTCATTATATACTTGATAAAGGTTGCCTGCCAATAAAGCAGAGCAACCTTTGTTGTTTTATTGTATTCAAGAGATGCAATCAACTCCGTATTTCCCTTCGCATAAATATGTAATAAGACCAGGCAAAGCAGATCATCATGGCGGCAGTGAGCCCACTTATCTGTGGCCAGACCATCAGAAAGCTTTCCCGAAAGGAGAGTGGTGAAGGAATGGCACCGACCATCTGTTCCATGGCAATAGGACCGAGGCTGCGTACCGAGGGCATTAACAAGGTAGTCGTTGCATCGGTATAGAGCTGGCTCGGTGATATCCGAAGTAGATTTAAAATCAGCTCATTGTAGCCAATGTACTCCTGCTCCGAAATATAATTTGGATTGGGCAAAAAGGGGCGTATAGCCAAGTTTACCAAAATTGGAAAAAAGACAGTGAAAAATAACCAGATGCCGATTGCCGTAAGTGCTGAAGTGGCTGGCTGACGAAAGCGGATCGACAGTAGGATGGAGAGGCTCAGCCAGAAGGCGACATACAGCACAGTGATTAGCGTAAATCCGAGGATTCGCAGGAGTTCTTGTGGCTCGATGCGTACACCGGTACCAAGGAGCCCACCGCCGATCATCAGCAGTACCAGCGCAATAAATAAGGTGCCCACAACAACCAGCGGCGCCAGAAATTTGGCGAATAGTAGATTGTCGCGATAAATGGGCTGCGCAAGCAGACGGGTGAGGGTCCCGTTGTTATATTCTGCATTGACGGCATCAAAACCTAGGGCAATACCGAGCAAAGGAGCCAGAAAATTTAAAAAAATATGAAAAGGTGGAATGGAATTATCCGTAGTGGTCAGCAGTTTGAGATACAGAAAGGATTGGTCGGGATCACGCATATTGCTGACAGCGTCTTTAAGTCCTATGGAAGAAACATAGAGGGAGGCGCCGAAGGTCAGTACAATGAGTAGGATCAGTATGATAAAACGCCAGCTGCGGATATGTGCTGCGATTTCTTTGCGGACCAGCACCTGCATCGGAATAGATGGCTGTTTATTGATATCTTTTGAATAAACCGTTAGATTTTTCATAGACAGAATTTGTTGTTATGCTATTCTCAAAAAATGTATTGTAAATATCGTCAAGCTGGTAGTCATTGCGGCTGACCGAGACGATATCAGCACCAATGTTGACCAGAATGCGTACGGCTGCTGCAGTGGTATTGCTGTCGGTTATCAGCTCGATCGATTGCCCTGCGATAACAAGTTTACGAATTCCCGGCAGCACGTTGAGTGCTTGTTCAATTGCTGCACGATCGATCGAGGGCTGCTCAAGAGTAATAACTGTACTGACACCTTGCTGCTGCTGCAGGTTGTGGGCAAGACTTTCGATAGATCCTTCGATCAGCAGCTTGCCGCCCACGAAAATACCGACCCGATCGCATACACGTTGTACCTGATGGAGATGGTGTGAAGAGAGCAGTACTGTAAGGCTATGTTCTCTACTAAGCTGCTTAATGAGTTCCAGAAACTCATCGACGCCCTTGGGATCTATGCCCAGTGTAGGTTCGTCGAGAATAGCTACCTCAGGGGCTTTGATCAGCACTTCGGCTAATCCTAGACGTTGTTTCATCCCGCGGGAAAAAGCTCCCGTTTTTTTGTGCATTTCCCGTTCCAGTCCTACGACATGTAACATGTCTTTGGCCGAAGCTTGTGCATAGGATTTTGTAAGTCCATTTAATTCTGCAACGAAGCATAAGTTTTCCAAAGCTGTCATATCCGGGTAGAAGCCCACATTATCTGGTAGATAACCAACTTTGCGCTTCACGGCTATTGGATTGCGGGTGGCATCATAGCCACAGACATAAGCTGTACCAGCGGTGGGTTCGGTCAGGCCTAGCATCATAAGAATGCTGGTTGTCTTTCCGGCACCATTGGGACCGAGTAGGCCAAAAATCTCTCCGGGATAAATATGCAGGTCCAACTTGTCTACGGCGGTTATTTTGCCATAGTTTTTGGTCAGGCCCGTCAATTGAATGATAGGATCCTTCATAATGATAATCTTTTTTGTCCCGACTTTATCTGCGACCGTATTTGCGGATGAGATAATACACCAAACCAATTGCCAATAGGATGACCAGCATGCCGCTCCAGCCAGAAAGCAAAGAAGTCTTGACGATCATACGGAATGAAATGTCGGCGTTGGCGTTGGATGACTTGATCTCAAATTTGGCAGCATAGTCTCCAGCGATGGTCTTGTCGGGAACTTTTAAGTTGACTTTAACGTCAATAGACTTGCCTGCTTCCAGCTGTTTGATATTTGACGGATTGAAGGTGGCCTCCCATCTGCTGGGGAGCTGCGAACTAAGCTCTAATGCATTGAGCGGAAGTGTGCCTGTATTTTTGACTTTGAGCAAAATCTCCTTGCTGCTGCCGGATACTACTTCGTCGCTAAGTCTGCCACTAGGGGTGGTCAGCTCAAGTGCATAGGAGCCTTTGACGACCGCTTCCAGCTCAAGCTGTAGTGTATCTGTCGGGGATATGGCCCGCACGGGAATTTTATATTTATCGGGCTTGGCAGTGATCGGACAACTGATTTCAAGGCTGATTTCCTGAGCTTTATTGGGCTGCATCTGAAGAGAGGTCACTTGCGACCCTTCTACGCGGTAACTGATCTGCCATCCCTCGGGTAGCTGCGCGTTAAGGTTGTAGTTGACCAATTGAGCAGATCCATTGCTTAGGGTCGTTGTATAACGAAATGGTTCATTGCTGGGGGCTTCGATATTGATCAGCCTCGCTTCAAAGCTAGATTTGAGCGGTTTCACGGTTTGCCCAGCTAAGTAGAAACTGTTTGCCAGCACAATAAGTGCGATAAAAAATGGCTTGAAAGAAAAACGTCGGTCTGTTTTTGTAATTAGTAATTCTGTTAACATGATCCAATAACTAAAATTTATATTTAAATAGAATATTAGCTTTTAAAAAATGTCGGTTTTGGTATCAGATACCTCTTTGAAAAAACCGCTCCCAAATTAAAAATCAATTTGATAAAAATCAAGGCTGAAAGAAAAAACGATTGTAAAAAAAATGTGCTTAAATAGTATGTATGCTGATCGTTTGCACTGCATAGCGGAGCGGACTGTCATCAGTCGAAGTTTACTGACCGGAAGGTCTTCTTAATGATAATTTTCGTGTTTTCTGCCAATTCATCCAACGTACAATGGATCGATCTCAGCTGTGTTTTTGAATTTTCGTTATCATTTAGAAGAAGGTTGATGCGCAGAAGCCGGAGATCGGAGGCCTGACGGTCCCCACGTAGTTCATCAAATAGTTCATGAATAATCTTTTCGCAACTGCTTCGGTCAAAACTGGCGATGGTCATATAATGTCCGCGGCAGTACATCTGCAATTCTATATAATAATTTGAGCGTTCCATATCCTGCATAAATGAAAAAATAGGTTAGCCTCCCGTGGGAGACTAACCAAGTTAAAGTTGCTATTTGGATCTTTAGGATATTTCGATCAGCCGTGGTTCTTTTTGTTTGGCTTCTTCTTTTTTTGGTATTGTCAATCGTAGTACACCGTTTTCATAGCGTGCCTGAATATTATCCTGATCGACAACCTCCTTCTGGAGCTCGAAGCTACGCTGGAAAGATTGGTAGCTGAACTCCCGACGTGTATAGTTGTCCTGATGCTCCTCATTTTGTTCCTGCTTAACCGAAGATATGGTCAATAGGTTGCCGTCGAGCGTCACTTTGAAATCATCTTTGGCCATGCCCGGGGCAGCAACCTCAACTTCGAAAGTGTCTCCGTTTTCCTTGATGTTGACCGCAGGAACGGTGGTACTTGTCGATGAGTAATTTTTGTTGTCCCAGTTTAAAAGCTCACGGTTAAAATTATCAAACATGGGCGAAAAAAGTGAAAAATTGTTCCAATTTCTTTTTGCAAGTTTCATAGTAACCTCCTTTTAATGAAGTATAACAATAAATTAAATCTGTCAGTCGGCCGACTGTATAAAATATCCCGCAAAAAAAATACCGAGCTTGAAAAACTGAAATTTTTGCACGAAAACTGTCAAATTTTACATGATAAATTGACAGCATTATCACGATCAAACCTAGCCTAGAGGACACTGTTCAATACGAATACATGCGAGTCAAATTGTGGATTATTGTTTAGAATCTGCTAAGGGATTGGGAGCACAGGGGACCATACAAACAGGTAATGTGATTGCACCGGTGAGATTGATCTATAGTCGACAAATTCATTATATTTGTTATATAAAATAAAGCGATGTCCACCTCCAGATTGAGTCTGATTTTTACCTGCCTGCATGTGTTATGCGCTGTTCTGTTGTTCACGTATATTGAAGAGCTGAGTACGCTTAATCTCGGTGAATTGGGGATCGTCTTAGTATTTGGTTTGGTTATAACCGCCCTTGTTTTTGCGATAAAATCCAGACAGACGACATTAGGGGTGCTCATGCTTGTTGCCAATAGCATCTTTCTGCTGATCTGGCTCGCGCTGTTTTATTTTATGGCTACGTTTACCTTTAAAGTGTAGATCTACTAACGGCAATATTTTGTAGCGGTAAGCGAATTGTAAGCGATCCTGAACGGATATTAAAGCGGTCTTGCCGGCATACGAACTATCCCTATCTTTATGCTCAAATAGATCATCAAAGCAAAAAATGAACAGAAAAATAGTCAAATTGTTTACACTCATGTTGTTCGCTTGTTGTATGGGTAAGAGTCTTTCAGCACAACAATTCTATCCCATGCATTTCATCCAGCTCTTTACCGACGAGGGGGTATCAGAAAACGATATTGCCAGATTAAACAGGAACTATCTGGTGCCAGCAGGATTTCAGGAGGTGAGTGATACGCTCTTTGTGCATCCGCAGCATAAGGAGCGGGTATTGTTATCTGCCAGACAGTTGGGGGACAAAAATGAACTGTTGCTGACTTACCTGACAACCGGCGACCTAAAAGTTTTCAGGGAGCGACTGGGGGCTAAAGAGGGCGGGTTTGAGAAGGTCGATGAGAACACCTACCAGCTTCCGTTTAAAAATCCGGTCAATAAATTTATGATCGGAAAGGATACGGTCATCGATACGAAACGATTTCATACCATTAAATACCTACTGATCTACGACCGCGGACATAGATTTCATTTTTCTGCCGATCATTGTACTTTCCCAGCTACGGAGACTTATCCACTACAGCATACAACCTGGTATTTTACAGCGAACTATGAGCGGGCGCAGTCAAACTCGGAGTACAACGACATCAGTGTTATATTTAGCAAAGAAAAGACCAAGAGTTCCAATAAGATTGAATTCGTGGATGACATAAATTTTAAAATAACCTATACAGATCAAAAGAAAAAGGTACATGTATATCGGGGGACATATCAAAATTATAAATCCGACATCTTCTTTCGCTATGATGGTGGCGAATGGTCTGATAGAGATAAAACGGGGCGGGCGCTCCATGTTCCTGACGAGCGAGATATGGGAACGGAATCTTTTTTTTATGATCCAAAGAGTTTCGCGCAAGCGGAAGGAACTTTAAGGTATTTCCGGTTTATCTTTTCAAAAAGCTATAAATCTAGTTACAACACGGATCTGGGGTTGATGGAGCTGAGCGGAAGGGAAATCAAAGAACAGCAAGACAGAGGAAGCATGCCGAAACGCGAAAATTGATAACGATTAATGATGAAAAGACTACTGTTTATTTTTAACCTGATCTTGCTCCTGTGTATTTCCTGTAAGCAAAAGGAGTTTGGATATCCGGCAATAGAGAACACTTTTTGTGTATTAAATTCATTAGATAACAGCAGAATGGGCGAAAGAAAATAGCTAAATAGGCAAACTGTTTACACTAATTTATTGTCCTATAGTTATCCATTGTTTGGATAACTTAGTTGTAAAAGGTCAGGTTCCTATTGGTGTACTGACCTTTTTCTATTAAATCGGAAACTTTCCCTATCGTGCATTTGTTTAACTATAAACAGGACGTCACTGGTATCAGTGGTGTCGCCGCCTATGGCTTGGTCATGGGTTTTACGCATTTAAAAAAGTAACAGTATGAGAAGGGAACAAATAGAACAATGGATTGCAGAAGGATATAATGTCCTGGAACATAAGAAACCCAAAGTCGTCCAGGGTGATCTCTGGGAATATCTGAATAATCATGATGGCCATGGTACGGATGTCTATGCGCTATCCGAACTGGCGAAATGTGCCGACCACGAATTGCACCAGATCGAGTTGCGAAAATACGCTCAGGAATACGGGCAATTGGGTGAGAAGCAGTTTTTGCGTAATGAGGCCATCCGGTTGAAATCATTTGATAAATATGAAGCCTTCTTACGCTTATTTTACCCGAATAGTGTCGAAAAAGAAGTTGAGGAAGCTAAATTTCTTGCCGAACGTGTGCGGCAGGTAAGCAAAGAGGAGATGGAACAATGGGTAACGGCCAACCATATTAATGTACTGCTGTCCGATTTAAATTGCCTTGACGAAGATGCGATCGTGACCGGAATGGTGATACCTTCCGAAGAAGTGGTTAGCTACACCGATGGGGGACTGCAGGATACCATGGATTGCCACTTGACACCCATGGAATTTTTTAGCCATGCTGACGCTGCGGTGTACTGGATTGATCCTAAAGTAAAAGCTTAGATCGTTGCACTGCCCAAATTTGGACACGATTGGTGGGCAGTGCGTAACACTTTTTTCGGAATGATTTAAGTTAGCAACATCTGTATGTCTATCTTGCTGTGTGCATGATAAAAAAATAGCAGGGACAGCAATAGAAAATTCAGTTTAAAAAAATGTATTTTTCATAAACTTTTATACAATCTGTATGTCGGATATGTTTTAATTTGCCTGCGCTAATACATAATTCGATTCTACTTGATCAACAGCGTATCAATAATCTCGGTAAACTGTTGTTGTGAGTCTGTTGAATACCCAGAAACACTTTTTATGATTTTGCCACTTGGATCAATAATATAGAAAAAGGGAGCGCTGGGAGCGTGGTATGATTTTTTAATGGAGCCACCATCATATAGTAACGGGAACTTTAGTGGGTTGGATAACAGGTATTTGTTGGTTTTATTCTTGTTTTCGGGATATACGCCTATGATTTGGACATTTTGGTTTTTATAGTGATCTGCCAGCTTGTTCAGCATAGAAATGGACAGCTGATTTGCTGGACAATTGATGTCGCTTAAGAAAAGTAGTTGTACTTACCATCAAACTGCTTTGACGTATAGCGATTACCATCTACGTCAAGGCCATCCCATGTGGGGGAAGTTGTTCCTTCGGCTAGCAGTGTAACTTTTTCATATGGACGGTACCCGTCTGGTTTAAAGGGCGTATCCCTTGCCGATTGATTCATCTATCTTAAAAGATAAAGATTAAAATGATTATTTAAATGCCGATTAACGATTTTGGCATAATATCTGTTGACATAGCAATATATATTAATATAGCTAATCTTAAATTGAGAAAAGGACTAGAAGTAATGAGTAAGAAGTTTTTTGCCGTTTTATTGTTTTGTATCGTTGCAGCATTTGTGCAGGCGCAATCAATGAAAATAACACCGAAGGATTTTGTAGATGCTAGCGATGAGTCCAAAAACTATGTTGTGTTGAATTTTGCCGGTAGATCACAGAATGATCTCTATAAAGCGGTGCTAAAATATGTGAATTCATATTATAATAATCCGGAGAAAGTTACGACGAAAATCGAAGGTGAGCAGATCGTGATAGATGCCATGGAGCAGAAAGCTGTCTACACCACATATCTGGCTGCTAAAACGTACTATGATTTTTATTATAAAATTACCTTGGACTTCAAGGATGGGAAAGTAAGGTTTGCGCCTAATTACAAATACTTTGTGTCGCCTGGTGGAATCGAATATCCGCTGAATGGCCGAAACAACTTTATGTCAAAAAATGCGCTGTATGGGAGCAGTGGCAAAGTCGCTAGGAAGAGTTTACAGGAGGGATTAGATGTATTCATCAATAAGTATATCACTGAATTCTCAAAGAGCATCAACGATAGCAAGTCCAATGACAATTGGTAGAAAAAAACCACCAAATAATATATAATGAGAGAGCCTCCGGAGGGAGGCTTTTTTTTGCAGGCGGATTTATTCCCTCAGATTGTTGGATATTTTTGCTAATTTAATTATGGAATAAATTTGATGTATGTCGATTTGGAAACTACTGCGATTGTTTGTCATTCTTTTTGGCCTTTTTTTAATAAGCTGTAATCAAAAAAAACAAGAGGGAATCATTGACGATCCTAAAGATCTGGAATTGCCGAAGAAAGTGGCCGATTCGCTTTGGCGTAGAGCAATTAATGAGGGAGATTTCAAGGCTTACCATGAAGTGTCCATGAACTATCAGTTGGTTTTAAAAGATCCTGAATTATATTATTATGCGCTATTGATGGCGAATAAGCATCAATGTCCAGAAGCTTATATGAACCTATATGATATGCTTACCTGGGAGGGTACGATAGATGGCATTGAGCTTGCAGGTAAGGATAGTATATCAAGAAATCAAGCATTATTTTATCTGCTCAGGGCTTATGAACTTGGTGAAAATAGTGCCGTTTATAGTGTGTATGAAGAGTATTTCACCTCCTAAATCGATCACCTATCTAAAGAAAATTCAGAAATTTTACGAAGAGAAAAAATGAAACGGATTGTAATCTGGATTGTGTTTTGGCCTGTTCTTTACAATTTTTTCCTAACTTTAATTTAACAGTTTATGTTCTATACGATATACATGCAAACGGTTGGTAGTTATGAAAAAGATCGAACTTATCCCGCTTGTCGGGATTGACATTGAGGATATAGGGGAAGTGGCTTTGGGAACGGGGCAGATGGAGGTGCAAACTATTCTTGGACCACCTTCGGATGCACTGGATGGTCAGTATTATTATGATGAACTCGAGTTGAGGCTGGACTTCAATGATCGTGGGCAACTCGAATTTATCGAAAGCATTAACGGACCATTTCCGGAAAAAACGGAGATCAGCATCTATGGGCTGAACCCTTTTAAGGTGGAGGCTGATGAACTGCTTAATATACTGAGTGAAAAGAACAGCGGACCCGTTGATGATTCGGAAGCGGGATACTGCTATACCTTTCTGAATAGTTCAGTTGGTGTCTGGCGACAGATGACCGAAGAGGATATCCAGGAAGACATCGAAGCAATAAAGGCTGAGGGTGAGTATGAAGATAATGTGGATATGTTGCTCGAAGACCTGGAAAAATCCAAATTCTTCTGGACAATAGGAATCGGCGTGAAAGGATATTATTCGGGTCAATAAAACAGCGGCTAGTATTGATTTTTACCGTAAGAATTTAAGTATACTTAGGCTGAGAAAAAGCTAAAGTAAAACTGGTGGATGCGCATGAGCTTGTTTTTTGCGAGGAGATTTAATGAAACAGCTGCCTAAATTCAACAGGACTCTGGTGAGTAGTTTTCTTAAATACCTTGCTGAAAGATTGTGGATGCTCAAATCCAAGTTCGTAAGCAATTTCGCTGATTGACATGGAGCTGGTGCTCAGACGAACTTTGGCATATTCAATCATTTTATGTTGTATATGCTGTTGCGTATTTTGTTGGGTGTAGACTCGGAGGACGCTGCTCAGATAATTGGGGGATAAGTTGAGCTGTTGTGCCAAAAAACTGACCGTTGGAATACCTTGAGCGAGGAGTCTATCTTGATTAAATTGTGCTGTGAGCAGCTGCTCAAATCGTGTAACCAGTTCCTGAGTTGACTTTTTTCGCGTAATAAATTGACGTTCGTAATATCGCTCAGCATAAATGAGCAAGCGTTCGATCTGTTTGAGAATCAGCTCACGGCTAAATTTGTCTATATTGGACTGGTATTCTTTTTCGATATTTTGGAGGATGTCGACAATAACTGCCTCCTCCTTGTCTGAGAGAAAAAGTGCTTCATTGACTTCATACTGGAAAAAATCGTAATTATGGATATGCTTGGCAAGCTCGCTGTTCCACAAAAAATCAGGATGAATCAAGAGGATCCAGCCGCTAGGTTGCGCTTGGACCTCTTGATTGATTTCTACCTTTAGAAATTGTAACGGCGATATAAAAGTCAGAACACCCGAGTCGAAGTCATACTGTTGCTGCCCATAATTGAACCGGGCATTTACATTTCGTTTTAAACCGATCGAATAAAAATGCTGTATCCAATTTAATTTACTGTCATTCACTGGGTAGTGCACTTGACTATAGTCAATCAAACTGATTAGCGGATGCTCGGGTTTAGGTAGTCCGCAAAAGCTGTGAAATTCCGAAAGGGAATGAAAGCGAAATGTATTCTCCATACGTGTAAATTTACTTATTTTCTTCTTTTAATGTTGCCTATTACTTTTTATACTATTTACTTTTTCCCGGCTATTTAACAGGCTGTTCAAAACCTGTGGATACCGTATAGCTTTTCCATCTTTCGATCTCCGCAGTCAGCATATTGATTTTGTTTTTGGCCAATTCCAAGGCATCTTCACCCATTAAAAAATGTACTGGTGGATGCTCCAATGTACTTAGCTCAATCAGCAAAGTAGCAGCTTTTTGCGGATCGTTTGCTTGATTGCCATGGATATGTTGCAGATGTGCGGTCTCATTTTCCCTCGCAGTTATGTAAGCTGGGATAGGATTGGATGCAGTTTGTATAGATCCGTCGGATAAAAAATCCGTCCTGAAATAACCAGGGTAAACCAAGGTTGTGTGTACACCGAAGGGTTGCATTTCGACTGCCAGCGCTTCTGTAAATCCTGCTACGGCAAATTTTGTGGAGCAATAGATTCCAAAACCTGGGAAATTACCTGCAAGTCCACCAATGGACGCAATGTTGAAAATATGACCCGATTGCTGATGGCGCATATGAGGCGCGATATGTCGGATAGCATTGAGCGAGCCAAAGACATTCACGTCAAAATTGCGCCGGGTTTCGGAATCGCTGAGTTCTTCAAGAGTGCCAGTTTGCCCGTATCCGGCGTTGTTGACGAGGACATCGATACGCCCGAAATAATCAATTGCCGATAGTACTGCCCGACTGACATCTGCATTGTCGGTGATGTCTACTTCGAGTGGTAGAAAATTTTCGTTTTCACCGATTTCATCTTCCAGTGCTCGTTTTGTTCGTGAAGTTGCGACAACATGATAACCTTGTGCCAAGAGTTCTTTTACCAAGTTTAAACCAAGTCCTTTTGAAGCACCGGTAACAAACCATACTTTTTGTGATTTCATTGTGTTTTTAGTTTAAAATAAATTGATGTTACAAAGGTGATGATTTGGTATTGGTATGATGTAGGCAGATCCACGGATTTCGTAGCCAAATCGTGGTTTTGATGTTTTTAACGATAATTGTATTTTCGAAGTGCAATCTTTATTTCGCACTATAACGAGTGGAGAAAAAAGAAAGCCAGGAAGTGGATGACCACTTGATAAGAATGTGCAATTTAAACAAAAAATAATTATGGAAAACCAGGGCGCGTCTGTCGTAATAACACATCACATTTTGGACAACAAGCAACTCGAATACGACCAGTGGCTCGCGGAAATTGTTCCGCTCACGAAACATGCGAAAGGGTTTATTGACCTCCAGATCATTCGACCTATCCCCAAATTAACATTTGTCTATACGGTAATCATCAGGTTTGATACGGTGGACAACCTAAAAATCTGGATGGAGTCCGATACGCGCAAAAGAATGATTGAACGGGCCAGCCCCTTATTTCGAAAGGACCGTTATCAGATCAGGTCTGGCCTAGAGTTTCTTTTTGAAACGCCAGAGCAGGCCAGTAAGATACCGCGACGCTGGAAGCAATATCTTGTTACTTGGTCTGCAATTTACCCCCTATCATTGATCATGCCCATGATCCTGCTACCCGTTCTCCGGTATTTTCATATTCCTCAAAATCGTCTTTCCGATGGATTGCTGATCTCAGGTTGTATCGTTTTTCTAATGGTTTATCTAGTAATGCCTAATTATACCAAGCTCATTCGTAAATGGTTAAATAAGTGATCAACTGTTCGGTTGACAACTTGTGGAGAGAGCTGATAAGTGGCTAAAGAGGGGAATTTTAATCGTTCGTGAAGTAAATAAAACAATTTTTCCATTACAACACTTTGTTTATAGGAAGAGTCTTTAGTGAGAATCGCTTAAACCAAATTGAGACTCTGGATAATGGTTAAATTTTAAATACGTTTGTATGTTACAGAAAAACGATGTTGCACCGGATTTTACCTTGTATGCGACTCCCGATCAGAAAATCAAATTGTCCGAGTTTAAAGGACATAATGTGATCCTTGCTTTTTACCCCGCTGACTGGAGCCCAGTATGCAGTGACCAGATGGCCCTTTATAATGAAATGCTAAAATATTTTAAGAAATATGATGCGGAGATTATGGGTATATCGGTGGATAGCAAATGGTGCCATATGGCTTTTGCGCAGTCCAGAAAATTACATTTTCCGCTGCTAGCGGATTTTGAAGCGAAGGGTGAGGTCGCCAAAAAATACGGGGTGTATGATGACGATGAAGGAGAATGTAAGCGCGCACTTTTCGTGATTGATAAAGAGGGCGTTATTCAATGGAGCTACTTATCGCCAACAGCAGTAAATCCGGGCGCGGATGGTATCATAGAAGCATTAGAAAATCTTAAATAGCGGAAATTATGTCATTAAAACCAAAAGTCAGCGATAGGGATCATATCCAAGGAAATAACAGTGCGGATTTAACGATCGTCGAATATGGAGATTATCAATGCCCACATTGCGGGGCTGCTCATCCAATATTGAAAGAGATGATGGCTGAATTAGGATCTCAGATCAGATTTGTGTTCCGCAATTTTCCGCTTTCAGAAATGCATGAATATGCACGTCCGGCGGCGCTCGCCGCGGAAGCTGCAGCACTACAAGGGAAATTTTGGGAGATGCACGATGCTATCTATGACAACCAGCAGATCCTAAGCACACGTTTCTTTATAGACCTTGCCGAACAGCTAAATTTGGATGTCGACCAATTTAAGAGCGACATGCAAACAGAAAGTTTGGAGGAAAAAGTGGAGGCAGATTTTGAAAGCGGCATGATGAGCGGTGTCAATGGAACGCCTACATTTTTTGTTAATGGTCAAAAATTTGACGGCGGCGCGGAAGGTCTTGTCCAGATGCTACATGAAAATTGATTGGTATAATTATTTCATGGATATGGGCCGCGGCGACCGGGAGCTAATCCTGCCCATTCGCGAACCATAACTGCTACAAACTGGTACGCAAATAACGAAATATCGTTGTTTTTAATTTGTGACCTATTGTTTTAAATTGCTTAAATACAAGGTTTTGTGTTTTATGGTTAAGTTGTTGTAATATCATAACCAATAAATTAAAAAATATAAACTATTCATCATGGCAACATTTAAAGTTCAAGACGGAACTGAAATTTACTACAAAGATTGGGGTACAGGGCAACCAATTGTTTTCCATCACGGTTGGCCCTTATCAAGTGACGATTGGGATGCACAGCTGATGTATTTCCTAGAAAAAGGATACCGTGTGATCGCTCACGATCGCCGCGGGCATGGACGCTCTACACAGACTGATCAGGGAAATGAAATGGATACTTATGCTTCGGATATCGCTCAATTGGCTGAAGCACTGGATTTAAAAGATGCAATCCATATCGGACACTCTACGGGTGGTGGTGAAGTGATTCGCTATATCACAAATCATGGTACTTCACGCGTTGCTAAGGCAGTATTGATCAGCGCAGTGACGCCAACAATGGCCAAGAGTGAAACCAATCCTGACGGGGTACCCATGGAAGTGTTCGATGAAATCAGATTGAACACTGCAACCCGAAGACAGCAGTATTTTCAGGACTTTACCCTCGCTTTTTATGGCTATAACCGAGAAGGAGCTAATGTACAGCAAGGGGTGATGGACAACTGGTGGCGCCAGGGAATGATGGGCGGAATTAAAGCACATTATGATTGTATCAAGGCTTTTTCCGAAACAGATTTTACAGAAGAGCTTAAACAAGTTGAAATCCCTGTGTTAGTATTGCATGGTGAAGATGATCAGATCGTGCCTATTGATATTACCGGTAGAAGAGCAGCTCAATTGGTGAAAAATGGTACCTTGATTACTTATCCAGGGTTTCCGCATGGAATGCCTACAACCGAAGCAAAAACGATCAATAAAGATATTCTGGCTTTTATCACAAAATAAGCCGCCTTTTTCAGCTAAAAATAGTTTCTAAATAGTAATAAGGCCATTCTTTTTAAGGGATGGTCTTTTTGTTTAATCTTTTTGGGATATGAACTTCTTACTGATACCAAGCTTTTTCATTTTTGACTGGAGGGTGGTAGCAGGAATGCCAAGGATGGTCGCAGCGCCATTTGTGCCGGAAATACGTCCATTGCTGCTCCGCAAGACCCACAGTATATATTTTTTTTCAAAGTCTGCTAACGTCTGTAAACTAAAATCCGGAGTTTTACTTGGACCAGTAAAACCTGTATCGGCTGATAATGTTATTTTTTTAATGGTTGGACCTTCTGACAAAAGTATCGCGCGTGCCACGACATGTTCAAGTTCACGAATGTTGCCTGGCCACGAATGTAGTCTTAGACGTTCTAGTATCTTTTTCCCCATTTGTTTTAGCGGAGCTTTTCCGGCATGTTTTTCAAGAAAATGACGAACCAATAGGGGAATATCCTCTTGGCGTTCGCGCAAAGCAGGTAATGTAATTGGGAATGCGCTAATACGGTAATAAAGATCTGACCTAAAGCGACCAGCCCGCACTTCTGCCTGTAGATCCTTGTGTGTTGCGCAAATGATGCGTACATCGATGGAAATTATTTTATTGCCACCGACACGTTCGAACTCTTTTTCTTGTAGTACACGGAGTAACTTTGCCTGTAAAGTTAATGGGAGGTCGCCAATTTCGTCCAGGAAAAGTGTCCCGTGATTAGCTTGCTCGAACTTACCAATCTTGCGTTTCACGGCACCACTGAAGCTGCCTTTTTCATGACCAAAAAGCTCGCTTTCGATTAATGTAGGTGCGATAGCAGCGCAGTTAATTTTAATCAAGGGATGCTGTGATCGGGCCGAAAGGTGATGAACGTTTTGAGCAACAATTTCTTTACCTGTTCCGCTTTCTCCTTGTATCAGCAGGGTCATTTCCGAACCGGCGACTGTCGCGAGCTGTGACTTTAAGCTGGTAATATGCACACTGTTTCCGATAATCTGAGGTCTTAAAGTGTTATTTGTATTTCCAGACACGGTTGAAAGGGAATGGGAAGCGGATTGCGAAATGTGATTTTTGACCTCGGTAAAATGCATAGATTGCTCATTGATCAGGATATTTCCTAGTGTAATGTTGAGCTGCGGGATAATGCTTTTGATGCGGTAGACTAGTTGGGAATCGATATGAGCTAACTTTTTGTATCCCAGGCTTAATATCGCCCAGTATTGACCATGGATTCGAAATGCCATGGATACAATTGTTTTATTACCGTTTCGTATGGATTCAACAAGAGGGCTGGGGTAGCTGCTTCCTGCTTTTGACAGTTCCTCGGGACTATGTTGGACGGGCTCCCCTGAATTGATGCAATCCTGGAAAAAACGCTCCTTACAACTCCACAGGTTACTGTAGCATATTTGCACACCTTTTTTAAACTGTAAAAGCAGACTATAGCATGACTCTTTCTTGTCAGCAACAAAGATAAATAAACTATCTTGGCCCAAAAAATTTTGTAGATCTGGTTGGAGAGCGTCAAAACCCGCTATTGCACATATTGGGGCCATTTTTTGGCTGAGTGCTAATTGCAAAAGTTGTTCGCTTTCCCGTTTTCGTAGACGTTCGTATATTGCTTGTGCATCTGTTGCTGAAGTCATGTTTAGCAGTTGAAGAAGAGGTAAATGAATTATTCGTTATCAATAAAAGTCTGATTTAATACCGTATTTTTTCATTTTGGTATACAAGGTAGAACTACTGATCTGTAAAATCTCCGTTGCTCCGCCAGGTCCTGAAATCTTGCCATTGCAGGATTCGAGCACACGTAAGATATGCTCCCGTTCCATTTCCTCCAGTGATCCTAATTTAGGGGAGTGATGACCTGGAACTTTGACTTGTCCATCCATGTGGTCTGTAAACGCCAACACATTGATTAGCGGGTCTTTTGCGAGTAAAGTTGTTCTTTCGATGAGATGCTGCATCTCACGGATATTACCGGGCCATGAATAGGCTTGCATCTGTGTTATGGCATCGCGCGTAAAGCCGGTTATATTTTTTTTGAGTTTGGCGGCATATAACGCCAAGAAGTGGTTGGCCAGGATTTCGATATCTTCGATCCGTTCACGGAGCGGTGGGATAGCAATGGGGAAAATATTGAGCCTATAGTAGAGGTCCAATCTAAAGTTTCCCATTGCGACTTCCTGTTCGAGATTGCGGTTGGTCGCAGCGATAATGCGAACGTTGATTTTAATCGGTAGATCACCGCCAACGCGGTCGATTTCCTGTTCCTGAAGGACGCGGAGCAATTTGGTCTGGGCTTCTAATGGTAGCTCACCGATTTCGTCCAGAAAAATTGTACCTCCACTTGCTTGTTCAAATTTGCCGATGCGTCGGTTTTGTGCTCCCGTAAAAGCGCCCTTCTCATGTCCAAAAAGTTCAGATTCGATCAATGATAAGGGGATCGCTGCGCAATTGACGACAACTAAAGGTTGTTGTTGGCGCAATGATAGCAGATGAATGGATTGTGCAACCCTTTCTTTGCCTGTACCACTCTCTCCTAAGAGCAGGACGGATGTGTCAGTCGGAGCGACAAGCCTCACCTGGGATAAGACTTCCTTTAAGGCTGGGCTCGATCCTACGATCGCTTCTTCACCGTACTTACTTTCGGTCGCTTTTACAAGTGGTTTCTGGTCCTTTTTTTCTGTATTAAATCTTTCTTTGGCAATATCGAGCATGATTAAAAGATCCTTTTCCCGGAATGGCTTGGTCAAGAAACCGTAAGGCTTTGTTTCTTTGACCGCTTCTAGGATGCCTTGGTTAGTATTTGCTGATATAAATAGAAATGGCGTATGTCGCTCGTTGAGTTGTACAGCGAGGTTGATCCCTGTTTCAGTTCCTTTTAGTATAATATCCAATAATACCCAGTCGGGCTTTTGGGTTTCGATAATTGTGGTGGCCTGCAAGACGGAAGATGCGATACCAATCACCTGATAGCCATTTCTTTTGAGAATCATCTTAAGGTCGTTGGCGACGATAAATTCGTCTTCTACAATTAAGATCTTGTTACCTTTTTGCATAAAGTTTGTCTTAAATTTCACCCTCTTTTTGTGGAAATTGGATGGTAATAAAAACCCCCTGGTCTGATACCAGTTTAAATTCGCCATCGAGCTGGGAGGTCAGTCCATGCATGAGGTTCATGCCAAAAGAGTCACTTTCACCATTGGAAAGGTCTCTTTGAAGCCCAATGCCATTGTCAGCTATACTGAGAATCAGGTCGAAAGGTACTGCTTTAACCCGCTTGAAACTAATGAAAACTATACCTTCACGTTGATCAAAAGCATGTTTGATCGCATTGTTGATTGCCTCATTGAGTATCAGTCCAACAGGTACAGCTTGGGATACATCAAGAGTAATTTCATCGACCTGAATTTCAAATTTAATTGATTTCTCGGACTGGAAGCTATCTTTGAGATAATCTGTAAGCTCCTGGATATACCATTTCATGTCAATGCGTGAGAGATTGTCGGTTTGATACAGTTTCTGATGGATCAGGGACATGGCGTGCATACGGTTTTGGCTATTCTGTATGGCACTAATGGCATCTTGATTTTCGAGATAGGCCGATTGTGTATTTAGCAGGCTGATAATGATCTGCATATTGTTTTTGACACGGTGATGGATCTCTTTAAGAAGCCATTCTTTTTCGGCAATCAATTGTCTTAACTTGTCGTTCTGTCTGTTGATTTCCTCCTGTTTAAGCGTCAGCTTTTCATTACTTCTTTTTTTGATGGTATTTTGGACATATAAAAATCCTACAAAGATGATCAGGATAATTAGACTTCCTATAAAAACATTTCGAATAATTGCTTCGCGCTCAAGTAGGGATTTTTGCAATTGTCCTTTTTGTTTAAGCAGTACAATGTCGTGATCTTTTTTTTCTGTATCATAGTCCAGTTGCAAGGCAGTAAGTTCTTTGGCACGGTCTACGCTGTTGATGGAATCATTGATGGATTTGAACGCTGCGAAGTTATTAAAAGCCGATTTAAAATCTCCGCGGGCGGAGTCGGCTAGATAACGAAGTTTGCGTAATTCGGATACACGCAGTAAACTTGTCTCTTTGGTCAGAGAACGCTCAATCTCTGCTAAATATGGGTACATTTCGTTGATCTGGCCATCAGCAAAAAGGTAGCTTGTTATCCCGATCATCATAATATGTTTTTCCTGCCCGGTGATATTCCCTGTATGGTAATATTTTAAGAGTTGCTGATAATAGGGACGTGCCTTTTTTGTATCCTTTGTCTTGCTGTAAAGCATGGTGTACAGATAAGCATAACGTATAGCATAGGTATCCGAAATATAATCTTTAGTGACATTATTGAGCAGGCTGAGCGCATCTGCCGTACGGTTTAAACGGGATAATATGGTCGCTAGATTAAGGGTTATGGTATGGATGGCATAGCGATCATCTTTTTCCTTAGCGATTTCAAATGCTTTTTGATAATGAGCAAGTGCCTCTTTATTGGATTTAAGATCATAGTAGATGAGTCCAACAAATATTATAAACCGCAGCCATATCATCCCGTGTTGTCCTTGTATTTTCGTTCTCGACAATACGGCGCGCCTGAAGAGCATATTTAAGCGCTTCTTTGAGCCGTAGGAGTAATCGAAGATTGCCGGCTACGGATACAAGCTCTTGGCTGACATTTTGATCCCCTGCTTGTTTTTTTAATGTGGCAGCGCGATGGGCCGTATTTACAGCCCCAGTGTAATCACCATAGCTGGAAAGATAACTGGAATGCTCCATCAGGATTTTGGATTCAAGCAGCTTATCCTTTGTTTTTGCTGCCTGCAGCAAAGCTTGTTTAAAAATGCCCTCTTTTTGGTCAAACGCTACATCTTTAATGTCGTTTGCCATGGATAAGTAGATTATAGCGGCGGCCTTATTAAGATGGTGACTTTGGGCAAAACGTAAGCTGGCTTCCTTTTGGTCCTTTGCGAGCGATGGTTTGCCCATCTCTTCCTGTATACGGGCATCCAGCAGCATGTTCATGGCTGCTTCGGTTTTGCGGTTGGCCGCTAAATGAAGTTTTTGAGATCGCTTATTGAGCGACTGCGCACTGTCGAGGTCTTTTTGATATTCACCGGGCTTTTCCAGATAATACTTTGCGGCCTCATATAAAAAATGGGCTTTGCGTCCGGTCTCCTGCTCATGGGATAAACTGTCCATGTACCGATAAAGCAGGCTGTCGTGCTGACAAAAAGCACTGTTGATCCAAAAGAGAAATATGCTCAGTATAAATTTGATTTTCATCCAGGTGGAAATTAAATTGGCGCAAACGGCGGATTATCCGACGCTTGCGCCTTTATTGTTTTAAAGCTTGTTGATGGCTAACGTTCGCTATCTCTGGAAAGAAAATAACAGATCAGCATCGCTATGCCTGCAAATATAATAGAACTTAGTCCAAGTTGTTTACCGAAATAAGCACCAGCTAAACATCCAATGAAAAATCCTGACAGGGTAATTAGCTGTTTGCCGAAACTGACATTGATATCAGGGTTTTTGAATTTATTGGCAATCAACACACATAGGTCCAGCGAAGCCTGGGTCACATTGCCGGTCATCATGGTTGTAGGTCCATGTGTAGCTTTGGCAAATAACTTCCCGAACGCATTTTGCATGCCTAAAGCAAATACAATGATCATCACGAGTCCGTACATCACTGTTTTGGATTCTTCGACGGGAAGTAGGATCGCCAATAAGCCAGCTATTGCCAGTAGCAGGGCTTCCACAAAAAGAACGGTGTTTTTCTTTTGTGAACGTGAGGTCAACCATCCACCGGCCATGACGGCTGCGACAAATACAGGGAAGGTGGCTAACTTGATCCAAGCCGAGGTGTCACCTCCATTGATAAGTTGATAAGCAAAAACAATGAAGTTGCCCGTGACATGGGCAGAAAAGATTTTGTCGGCAGCCACGAAAGTTACGGTATCGCAATAACCACCTACAAGTGTAAGAACTAAAGTGGTGATATGCGCGTTGTTTTGATTTTCCATAATTTTACTTTAAATGTGCACGTAACATCCAGGCCATTTTCTCATGGTTTTCCATTAGTCCGGTGAGGTAATCGCTTGTTCCAATGTCTTTTAATTGTAGGGCAAGATGGTCGATGTTTTCGCGTATTGAAATAATAATGCTTTCATGATCAACAAGTAAATCGCTGATGTATCCTTTGCTATCGTTGACCTGCCTGCTCTCCTCTGTGAGTTGTGTCAGTTGCAAGAATTGTTTTAAACTCCCTGGTGCGTAATGGCCTAGGGTGCGGATCCGCTCAGCCAGCGCATCTATAATTTCACTCAGTTCATTGTACTGTTGCTCAAAAAATAAATGTTTATTATAAAAATCCGGGCCTTCGATGTTCCAATGTGCGTTTCGGGTTTTGGTATATAGCAGGTATTCATC
>RCUL01000382.1_pt1 | contig 24271 bp, 24 predicted proteins | sample 2167521 | NCBI WGS metagenome assembly RCUL01 (sample SAMN09932745, study PRJNA488358) | compost metagenome | feature: garden; material: soil; isolation source: compost soil in acetic acid-enriched culture | place: Germany: Experimental Botanical Garden Goettingen | collected 2016-01-27
GGCGGAAAACCTTGTGGGGGCGATTTCAATCGCTGAGCAGGCCGAAGGGCTGCCCTGCGGAGCCATGGGGGCAACTGCGTTGCCCTCAGCGAATGAATTCGCCCCCACAGATGATGCAATCCGGGCTACCGGGCCGGGCGAAACCCTGTGGGGGCGATTTCAATCGCGATGCAGGCCGAAGGGCTGCCCTACGAGCCATGAGGGGGCAACTGCGTTGCCCTTGGCGAATGAATTCGCCCGTACATGAGAGTCGTAGCCCATCAGATGCAATTCGGACCACCGGGCTATCAGCGATCCTCGCGGGTGTGCCACAGACGCAGCAGGTAGAGGGTGGAGTCCGCGATCTCGTAGCGCATCTCATAGTGCCCCACCAGAATCCGCCGCACGTCACGCGGCGCGAACTCTTCCAGCCGTTCGCCGATGCGCGGGTTGGCCAGCAGGGTGGTTGGCGCGGTCGCCAACTGCTGTACCGTGCGGGCCGCTGCGGGCGGGTTCACCGCCGATAGGAACTCGTAGAGGCGGGCCAGATCGGACAGAGCCTTGCTCGTCCACTTCAACTCCATCAGCGCGGCACCGGCAGCGGCGTGTCGGTGCTCAGGCTATCTGCCCAGGCCTGGACGGCCTGATGGTCGATCACGCGGCCGGCATCCACATCGGCCAGAGCCTCGCGGGTCAAGCGGCTGCGCTCTTCTTCCTGGTCGAGCCAGGCGGACAAGGCCTGCTTGACGATCCAGTTCTTGGAGCGCTCCAGGCGCTCGGCGACCTCATCGACCCGTTCGGCCAATTCCACAGGAACGTGAGCGGTGACGGATCGGGTTTTGGCAGTGGAGGCCATGATGATCATTCCTGTGCTGCAAACGAATGTTGAGTGGCCATCGGCGATGCGTTTCGTGCAAATATACGCCTAAGCGATTCAAAGTTAATCATAGTGAATAGCTGTGCATCGTCCAATACCAACCCCAACTCGCCTGCGAGTTCAACATCCACTGGCAATCCGGTGGCGGTGGCGAGGCCGTCCCGGATTGCATCCGGGCTACCAGGTCAGGCGGAAAACCTTGTGGAGGCGATTTCAATCGCTGAGCAGGCCGAAGGGCTGCCCTGCGGAGCCATGAGAGGGCAACTGCGTTGCCCTTCGCGAATGAATTCGCCCCCACATGAAAGAGTCCTGGCCCGGCGCTCGCCCGCTACTGGTACTCGACGGTGTATTCCAGGGCGGCCTGGACCTTGCCCTCGGTGACGGGGCCGTTGGCGTAGTAGTCGACATAGAACCCCACTCCAGTCCACCAGCTGCCATCGAAGTCTGCATGGGGAAGCATGCTCTGATCTCCACCTACATCGACGATGCCAGCCCTCCCCCCCTGACCATCATTTGCACTGACCTGCAGCTGGATATTCTTGGCAGCGTTTACAGTCGCCATGTTGTCCAGGCGTCCATTGGTGACGGTGGTGCCATTGGCCCCCTTGAGGCTGGCACGCATCTTGGTGGCAAAGCCTCGGCAATCGACTACGCCGATATTGAGGTGCGTTGCTCGGGCGGTGTTGCCTGTGCGGGCAAGCTGGATGGATGGGACCCGTTCGAGAGCGATGGTCTGGTTGGGCGTGTTCCTCTGGCCATTGACCATGAGATCGCAGGTCGTGCCCTTCAGCACCCCCTTGAACTGGATGGTGCCAGTGCTTGGCGAAGCCAGGGCCACCTGGGCGGCGGCGACCAGCAGCAGCGCCAGGGAAAGTCGTTTGCACAGCATGGAGTGCTCCTTGCAGGTCGGTTGCGGCTTGCCACTGGCGGCCATCATTGATAGGCGACGGTGTATTCCACCGCAGCCTCGAAGTTGCCCTCGGTGACGGGGCCGGTGGCGTAGTACGAGACCGCGTATTGCAGCCTGGCGCTGCCCCCCTTGATTTCGGCGGGAGACAGCAGGCTCTGGTCTCCCCCCACCTCAACATCCTCCGGCATGACATGATCCGCTACGAGCATCAACTGGACGTTCCGGGCGGGGTTGTTGGCCGCCATGTTGTCCAGGCGACCCTCGGTGACGGTGGTGCCGTTGGCGCCCTGGAAACTGGCACGTACCTGGGTAGAGGGACCTTCGCAGTCCATCAGCTCGATATCGAAGCGCGCCACCTTGGAGACGTCTCCCGGCTTGACCAGCCAATCGATCGGGGCTTCGTAGAGGAGCACGGTGGCCAGGTTCGGGGTTTCCACGCCATCGACGGAAACGCTGCAGGTGGTGTCCTGCACCTTGCCCTTGAAGCGGATGGTGCCAACGGTCGGTTCGGCCAGGGTGGCCTGGCTGGCGGAAGCGAGCAGCGCTGCCAGGAAAATACGTTTGAGCATGGGGTACTCCTTAGAAGCCCGCTGCGGCTTGTGGATCGGGCACATGAGGCAACAGGAGCGCCTTATATGTAGTGGAGAACGAACTCCACAGCAGCCTCGATATTGCCTTCGATGATGCTGTTCCAGGAGTTGATCGGCATGTAGTACTGGATCGTATAGGGCAACGAGGCCGCGCCATTCTTGATCTTGAACCTGTTCGTATTTGCGAAATCATCGTTTCCCACCTGGACGATAGAGGTGTAGCCCCCTTGGTTCGTATGGCGCAGCAGACGCAACTTGACATCCCTGGCTGCGTTGGCAGTCGCCATGTTGTCCAGCGCGCCATCGGTAACGGTGGTGCCATTGGCGGCATTGAAAGTGGCCTGCACCTGGGTGACTCCCCCCAACCCCGAGCAGTCCCTGAGCTCAATGGAGAAATCCGCGCCATGTGCTCGGAGATAGGCGTTAACCTCTTCGCGCTTGGCATCTTGGAGGATCACGGTTGCCGCATTGGGGGCCTCCACCCCATTGACCGATACGGTGCAGGTACTGGCCAGCACCTCACCCTCGAACTGGATGATGCCGGAGTTCGGGCCAGCCAGGGCCGGCTGGCTGCCGGCGGCCGCCAGCAGCGCCGCCAGGGAAAGTCGCGTGAACAGCATGGGGCAACTCCTTGTAGTCCGTTACGGCAGAGGGAGCGACCCGCCCCCGACGCTTGCCGCTCAGAAGTATTGGATGACGTATTCGACAGCCGCCTCGACGTTGCCCCGCGTGACGGGGCCGGCGGCGTAGTAGCTGACGCTGTAGGCCTTCTTGCCCACCCGGTCCTGGACCTGGACGTCGCCGTACCATAAAGAGGGCGGCTGTATCCCCGGGTCGCCCACATCGACAGGGCGGTCGTACTCATCGCTGATCTGCAGTTGGACATTCCGGGCCGGGCTGTCGGCCGCCATGTTGTCCAGCCGGCCATTGGTGACGGTGGTGCCCGGAGCGGCCCTGAAGAAGACATCCGCCGATGAAATAGAGGAGAAGCAATTCTTCAGGTCGATGGTGAAGGCCGTCTGGCCATCGCTGTCCCCCTGTTTGGCCAGTTTGCGGGTGAAGGCTTCGGAAAGGATCACAGTGGCCGTATTGGACGACTCCACCCCGCCGACCGAGACCGTACAGGTATTGTGCTGTGCCCGCCCCTTGAACTGGATGAGGCCGGTGGCGGGCGCGGCCAGGGCGGCCTGGCTGGCGACGGCAGCCAGCATGGCCAGGGACAGTCGTTTGAACGACATGGCGTTACTCCTTGCTTACTGGTAGGCGACGGTGTACTCCACGGCGGCCTCGATATTTCCCGCAGTGAAGGCGCCGACGGCCAAGTAGTGGACGGAATAGTTCAACCTGGCAGCGCCGCCGTTGATGCTTGCGTAGGGGAGCGTGCTCTGGTCGCCGCCCACATCGATATCTCGTAATTGCGGATAACGGCCCGCCTTGAGCCGCAACTGGATATTGCTGGCGGGACTGTCGGTCGCCATGTTGTTCAGCAAGCCATCGGTGACTGTGGTGCCATTGCCGCCCTGGAAGCTGGCGCGCACTTGGGTGGCGGGACCGGAGCAGCCCTTCAGGTCAATGGCGAATTCGTTCCCCCACATCTCCGCCCACGCCCCCTCACCGGGTGTAAATACATCCAGAGCGAAGTCGCTAAGGGTCACAGTGCTCGGGCTCGAGGCGTCCACGCCGCCGACCGAGACGGTGCAGGTGGTGCCCTTCACCGCCCCCTCGAACTGGATGGCGCTGGTGGCCGGCGCGGCCAGGGCGGCCTGGCTGGCGGCGGCGACCAACACCACCAGTGATAGTCGTTTGAACAGCATGAAGGCACTCCTTGCAGATCTGGCCCGGCGAGGTTCACGGCAAGCCGGGCAGGAAAGCGGCCGGGGCGAGCCCGGCCGCTGGTTCCCTTACTGGTAGGCGACGGTGAATTCCACGGCACCCTCGACAGCGCCCTCGGTGGCGGCGTCGGTGGCGTAGTAGCGGATGGCGTAGGGCAGCGTGGCAGCGCCGCCGGCGATGTCGGCGTAGGGGAGCGCGCTCTGGTCGCCGTCCACTGCGATGGCACTGCTGGCGCCGGAGAACTTGTGCCGCAGCTCCAGCTGGACGTTCTGGGCGGCCTTGGTGGCGGCCATGTTGTCCAGTCGGCCATTGGCGATGGTGGTGCCGTTGGCGCCCTTGAAGCTCGCGCGCGCCTTGGTGCCTGTGCCCGAGCAGTTCTTCAGCTCGATGGCGAAGTCGGTTTCGCCAGTGGTGTCACCGGCCTTAGCCAGGTTTTCTGCCAGGGCGTCCCCGAGCACGACAGTCGCCGGGTTGGGGGTGGCCACACCATTGACCGAAATGTCGCAAGTGCTGCCCAGTACCGAGCCCTTGAAGTGGATGACGCTGGTGGTTGGCGAGGCCAGGGCGGCCTGGCTGGCGGCGGCCACCAGGGCGGCGAGGGTAAGTTTCTTGATCATGTTGGACGTACTCCTTGTACGGATTTCATTGCTTGGGTTGCACCGAGAGGCGTGGCCTCCAGTGTCTGGTGATGACGGGCCCGGGAACACGAGGCCCGGCAGTGCGGAGCAGCGCCGGCCACTCCAGTGGAGCCTGGAATTCGGCGGGGTGGACGGAGCAGGGGGGCGGTGGAGCCGGCCACTACGAGGCCGAAACAGCTTCCAGGCTTTTTCGGTCGTAGCGCGTCAGGGCATGGGTGATTCATGGGGCCATCCTTGGCTTGAACAGATGCGGCCGCAGCCAAATTTCCCGGCTGTGCTGGGGCAGGAATCGTATGGGAGGGGTTGCGCTCTCCACCATGGAACCTGACCCCGGGCGGTCGTAGGAATCGTCTATTCGGCAGCCGCCGGGAGCTCGTCAGCACCGACCGGAGAGGTTCGGCCGGCTTTCGGCGCGGTATCAGGCAGCAGCCGCGCTGGCTTTGGCGCTGCGGCCTCGGAAGTACAGGCTGTGGGACTTTCCCCGGATTTCATCCGGGCTACCGACTGCCGCATAGCCCCCGCCCCATCCTACGCATCCTGCTAGTCGGGCATTTCAATCGTCACAGGCAGAGCCGGAGGTGGATCGATGGAGCGCGATTCACCCTAGTCCGTGCTTTCCCGCGCCAGCGCCAGGAAAGCCGCCGGCAGGCGGGCCTGGCGCCTTTCCTTGAGGCAGTAGAGGTACTCGTCGATCAGCGGCGCGCCCTTGAGGTCGAGCACGCGCAGCTCCGGATTATCCGGCACCTCATGGCGGGCGATGATGCTGATGCCGAGGTTGCGGATCACCGCCTCGCGGATGGATTCGCGGCTGCCGATCTCCAGCAGCGGCCCCATGGCGATGCCAGCGTCCTTGAGCATGGTTTCGGTGAGCTGGCGGGTGGTGGAGCCGGGCTCGCGCATCAGCAGGCAATGGCCCTTGAGGTCTTGCAGGTCCACTGACTTGCGCTTGGCCAGGGGATGCTCACGGTGTACGGCGAGCACCAGCGGGTCGCTGCCGAGGACGACGCGGGTGAGGCGGGCATCGTCGAGACGTTGCGAAGAGGCGGCGAGGTCGACGCGGTATTCCTCCAGGGCTTCGATCACCTGCTGGGAATTGCCGATCTCCAGGGAAACGTCGGTCTGCGGGAAGCGCGCGCGGAAGCTGCGCACCAGGTCGAGGATGTAGTAAGGCGCGGTGGCGCCGATGCGCAGGGTGCCCTGCATCTGCCCGCAGTTGCGCAGGAAGAACTCGATGTCGGCTTCCTGCTGCAGCAGCACCTTGACCATGGGCAGCAACCGCGCGCCCTCCTCGCTCACGGTCAGGCGACGGCCGCCGCGATGGAACAGTTCGACGCCGTACTGGCCTTCCAGGTTGCGGATCTGGGTGGTCACCGTGGGCTGGCTGAGGCCGAGCTTCTTCGCCGCCTGGGTGATGCTGCCCAGGCGGGCGACCATGTAGAAGGCCTTGAGCTCAGCGCTGAGCATGGCGCGGGTTCGGGGAGGCTGGATGGGGCACGGCCGGGACCTTGGGGTGTGGGGAGTCCGGGCATTCTGCCTTTGAGCACGCGGCGACGCCACGGGTGCTAACTTTGCCAACCAGCAGAGAACGCCAACGAGCCTCGAAGCAAACCATGACTGATCGCGCGCCCTTTCCTCGCTGCATCCCCCTGCTCTGCCTACTGGCAGGCGAGCAACTGGCCGCAGCCGATCCGCAACCCATGGAAGCGCCCGCCCTGGTAATCAGCGGCAGCCGCTACCGGGCACCGGCCTTCGACCTGCCGTTCTCGGTGGACAGGGTGGACCCGGTCGAACGGGCGCAGCCGGGCATCAACCTGTCCGAGCAACTGTCCGGCGTGCCCGGGCTGGCCATCCAGAACCGCCAGAACTATGCCCAGGAGCCGCAGTTGTCCTCGCGCGGCTTCGGTGCCCGCTCGGCCTTCGGTGTGCGCGGGATCAAGCTGCTCAGCGACGGCATCCCGGCCAGCACGCCGGATGGCCAGGGCCAGACCTCCAGCTTCGACCTCGACGTGCTGGACCATATGGAAGTGCTGCGCGGCCCCTTCGCCACCACCTATGGCAGCAACTCCGGCGGCGTGGTGCAGCTGTTCTCCCGTGATGGCGAAGGTCCGCCGCGCCTGTCCGGCGGCGCCACCCTGGGCGCCTGGGGCACCCAGCGGGAAAGGCTCACGGCCGAGGGCGGCGACGGCCGCGCCGGTTTCATCCTCAACCGCTCCCATTTCGAGACCGACGGCTACCGCGACCACAGTGCGGCCATCTTCGACAAGACCTTCGGCAAGCTGACCCTGCGTCCTGACGCCGACAGCAAGCTGGCGCTGATCTACAACGACCTCGACCAGGACGGCACCCAGGACCCGCAGGGCCTGACCTGGGACGCCTACCGCCAGGACCCGCGCTCGGTGTCGGCCAATACCCTGCTGTTCAACACCCGCAAGACGGTGGACCAGCGCCAGGGCGGCCTCAACTACGAGCGCTCGGTGGGGGACGCCACCTGGCAGACCACCCTCTACACCGGCACGCGGCGGGTGATCCAGTTCCAGTCGATCCCCGTGGCGGTGCAGGCCAACCCGCGCCACTCGGGCGGGGTGATCGACTTCAAGCGCGATTACCAGGGCATCGGCAGCCGCTGGATCCAACCTTTCGACACCGATGTGGGCCGCTTCACCGCTACGGCCGGCATCGACTACGACCAGTCAACTGACGACCGCCAGGGCTACGAGAATTTCGTTGGCGACACCCTGGGCATCAAGGGAGCCCTGCGCCGAGACGAGCACGATGACGTGACCAGCACCTCGCCCTACTTGCAGCTGTCCTGGGAATACGGCGACCTCAAGCTGTTGGGTGGCCTGCGCCACAACGAGGTGGAGTTCGAAGTGGATGACCGCTACCTGGCCAATGGCGACGACAGCGGCAGCGTCACCTACCGCAAGACCACGCCCAGCCTGGGCGCGACCTACACCCTGACCAGGGAGCTGAACCTTTACGCCAGCTGGGCCAAGGGCTTCGAAACCCCTACCCTGAACGAGCTGTCCTACTCCGGCCCCGACGCCAGTTTCGGCTTCGACCTCAAGCCTGCCACCAGCGAGCAGTACGAACTGGGCATCAAGGCCCTGCTGCCAGGCAATGGCAATCTCAACGCCGCGCTGTTCCACATCGTCACCGAAGACGAACTGGTGGTGGCCTCCTCCATCGGCGGCCGCACCCAGTTCCAGAATGCCGCGCAAACCCGCCGCCGGGGCCTGGAGCTCAACCTGGAACAGCCCCTGGGTCGGGACTGGCGGGTGGAGCTGGCCTACACCTGGCTGGACGCCAGGTATTCCCAGGCCTTCATCAGCGCCGGAAACCTGATCCCGTCGGGCCGGCATATGCCCGGCATCGCCGAGCACAACCTCTTCACCACCCTGGAGTGGACACCGAGGCCGGGCATCAGCACCGGCCTCGAAGGCCAGCTGCGCAGCAGCGTGGAGGTGGAAGACAGCAACCAGGCCCGCGCCGCGCCGGGCTACGCCCTGGCCAACGGGTACCTGCGCTTCGAGCAGAAGCTGCGCCCCTGGACCTTCAGCCAGACCCTGCGGGTCGACAATCTGTTCGACCGCGACTACATCGGCTCGGTAATCATCGGCGAGAGCAACGGGCGGTTCTACGAGCCAGGCGCCGGGCGTAGCTGGTATGCGGGGCTGAACCTGGAGTACGCCTTCGAATGACCGTTCGCCTCCATTCTCGCGGCCTCCAGAAGCAGATCGCGGATCGGGCCCAGCAGAAAAGGTCGGCGAGTGGAACGCACCGGGCTATCGCTATGCCAGCTTGAACTCATGGCGCACCGCTCCGACTATCCCGCTGATGACATCGTTCACCAGCAGCAGCCCCTTCTCCGCGCTCGATCCCTTTGCAGAAGACAACACTCCGCTGGACGGCACCCACTCCGTGCGGGCCGGATACATGTCGTAGACGGGGAACTCCGCCGGCCCATGGTCGGGGATCCGCTCCAGCGAGACCATGTGGGGGTAGTAGTGCAGCATCATCGAGGTCTCGATCACCGCGGCGTGCTCCAGGGCGATACCCGGAAAGCCCTCGGGGAAGATCCTGTCGATCGTCTGCGGCCGGCAGAATTCCCAGTGCTCCAGGCGCATGACTTCGAGTCCCGGGTCCGCGCCGATATCGCGCAGGGCGAGATCGATGCCCTCGGTGACGAACCACTGGTTCTCGTAATGGCCGATCACCAGGACCAGACGCTTCACGCCATGTCGATGGAACTCGCGGATGGCGTCCCGCACCATCGCGGTCAGCGTCGCCCCGTCGACACTGGTGGTGCCGCAGAAATGCTGCCCTCCTCCGCACTTGGGTTGGGACTTGTAGCCGTAGGAGAGGGTCGGCGCGACGATGCCGTCGATCTCGCGCGCGACATCCTCGCTGATCGCGCTTGCCAACAGCGCATCGGTGCCCAGGGGCAGGTGCGGGCCGTGCTGTTCGGTGGCGCCGCAGGGGAGGAATACCACGGCGCCGGCCCTGACCCGGCGCTCGTAGTCCACCCAACTGATGTTATCCATGCGTACGTTGTTCATGACGGAATACCTGATGGGAACGGAACCAGGGCGAGGCGCCCGAAAGCGCCCCGCCGGACAGCAGCTCAACCGCGCGGTGGATACCATTCCTCCGGTTCCGGGTAGTCCCAGTTCGCGGGGAAGGCATAGGTCTCGAAGACCGTTGTCGTGTCGTCCTCGGTACCGAAGAAGGCGAAGTGATTGAGCCCCATCCAGGATCCGGACTGGACGCATTTGAAGCCGCGCCGCTGCAGTTCCGCGATGCGCTCTTCGAAGGGAATGTCGTTGCAATCGTAGGCGACGTGCTGGATGCCCTCACCGTGCCTGTCCAGGAAGTCGGCGAAGATGGTCGGTCCGGAAACCGGCTCCATCAGCTCCCAGACCATGTTGCCCGACTGGGCGAAACAGACCTTGAGGACGAACTCGGCCGGCTGGCCATGGTAGGTCTGGTTGGTGGTGTTCGCAGGGCTGAAGGTGTAGACCCGCCAGGGGCCGATACCCAGCTTCAACAGGCCGTCCATGGTGCGCTTGTGGTCACGGGTGACGATGGCGATTTCGACGACATTGCCGAGGAACGCGTCGACTTCGGCGCCCGCGTTCAATGCACTCAACACATTGATCTGTTCGAGGTGGGACATGCTGGTTACTTCTCTTCTGATGACAAGGACTGGATGTGCCGGCTGCTGTCAGTCGGCCGCGAGTGCCTGATTGCGGGAGGGTGCGCGATAGCGGTGCAGCAGGAAGTAGGAACCACCGCCCACGCCGATGCCGGCGAGCCAGGAAAGGTCGATTCCCCCCATGGCTATCGCGATGGGCCCGCGCATGGACTCGATAGTGCCCACCTGGCACATCCAGGCCGCCAGGACGCCCAGTGCCAGGGACGCGATCCCCCGCCAGTTGATATCGCCGCAAGCGCTGCTGGAGTGATGGCAATACAGGGATGCCAGATCGACCCTGGCGCGGCGAATCAGGAAGAAATCCACCAGGGTTATGCCGGCCCAGGGGGCGATCCAGACCACGAAGAACACCATCAGGTTCTCGAAGGTGTGGGCGAACTCGCCGGACTGCAGGAAGCAGTAGAGGATGGCCAGGGCAACCACGCCCGAAATGACCGATACCAGCCAGCGCGGCAGGCGCAGGTCAACGGAGAGCGTTGCGAGCGCGGCGGAATAGATGACCACGATGTTGGTGGCGACCGGACCGTGCAGCAGCACCAGCAGTACCGGCAGCGCCATGACGCCGAACACCGCGATGATCAGCTGCGCCGGGTCGGTGCCGCCACCCGCCGAGGCGATCGCCGCGCCCAGGAACGCCAGCCATACGGTGGGAATGAACATGCCCAGGAACGTGGAGCGGAACACCTGCCGGCTGGTCAGCCCGGTCCTGGTGAAGCGGGTGTAGTCGGAGGCGTACACCAGCCAGGAAATGCCCCAGCCGATGCCGATGGCGGTCATCAGGTTGCTCATCGCCGACAGCTTGGACAGCCCGTGCGTCGTGGATTCATGCCAGCGTACATCGACGTGGGTGAAGGCAAGAGCGGTCATCACCACCATGATCAGCAGGACGATGGGCATGGTGTAACGCTCGAAATGCCTGATCGCGCTGTAGCCCCAGGCCGCGATGCCGACCTGGATCAGCATCACCGCCAGCGCGATGAGGTACTTCAGCTCCATGCCGCCGCTGATGCCCATCCTGTCCAGGGCGGCAATGGCCAGGTCCAGCACGATCCAGGTGTTGGTGGCCACCCAGCCCATCGGCATGAGTATCTGCATGAAGGTCGGCAGGTAGGCCCCGCGCCGACCGAAAGCCAGGCGCGAGAGCACCATCTGCGGAACGCCGGTGCGGTGCCCCATGATGGACACGGCACCGAACAGCGCGCATCCCAGGATGTTGCCGACCAGGATCACCAGCAGTGTCTCGACCAGGCTCAGCCCGAGCGAAATACCAATGGCGCCGAGCACCCAATTGATCGGCGCCACGTTGGCGCCTGACCATATCCAGAATTGATCGAGTTGACCGGAGGTACGATGCGCATCAGGTACAGGCTCTATACCCAGTGCGTCGTACTGCGCTTCGCTGCTTGTTGTTTCGGACCCACGACTGAATGACATTTTTGTTTTCCTCGCTGAGCGGCGATGTCGGATCGCACGGAGCCCATTTAAGCGAGGCGCAGCAGGTGGAGAAATTGAGGAAATCTAAACCCTCATCAAGCTTTTCTTGCCCATTGAGATTCTTTGCGTCCCACCCTTCAAGGTCGCCTGCCCATGGGGATACCAGGCTGTCCTGTGCCAGGTTTTCTCGCCGGTTGAGATTTTCTCCAGGCGCGTCAAATAAACATCAATGGAGGGGCGACGCCTCTACGTGGCCAACTTTCGCCATCCGCCGACAGCAATCCCGCCGTCGGCATCACAGGAAAGGCAACCATGACCACTCTCCTGCATATCGATGCCAGCGCCCGTGGCGACAGGTCCCTCAGCCGCAAGCTCTCCAGCGCCTTCGTGGATGCCTGGCGTGTACGCGATCCGTCTGCCGAGGTGATCACCCGCGACGTGGGGCTCAACCCTCCCCCGTTCATCACCGAGGACTGGATAGCCGCCGTGTTCACCCCCGAAGCACGCATGACACCGGGGCAGCGTGAAGAGATTCGACTGTCCGATGAGCTCATCGACGAGCTCGACCGCGCCGACCTGATCGTGATCGGCAGCCCGATGTACAACTACGGCATGCCGGCCGCGCTGAAGTCCTGGTTCGACAAGGTCATCCGCATCGGCAAGACCTTCACGTTCGACCTGGACCGTGGCGACTTTCCGCTGGAGCCGATCATGAACGGCAAGAAGCTGGTGATCCTGAGTTCCCGTGGCGAGTTCGGCTTCGGGCCGGGCGGCGTGCGCGAGCGCATGAACCATCTGGAAACCCACATCCAGACCTGCGCCCACTACCTCGGCGTCGAGGAAACCCACGTCATCAGCATCGACTACCAGGAGTTCGGCGACGCCCGCCATGAGGCCTCCATCGCCGATGCCTTCGACGCGGTGCCCCAGCTGGTGGCACAACTGATCGAAGCCAGGGCTGGCGAGCTGGCGACTGTCTGAGCCCTTCCAACCGCAGCCTCCGTCAAGCACCAAGAGGAACCAGGGATACCATGGCAACGATGTTGGAAACCGCGAAAATCCTGCAGCAGGGCACTGCCGATCCGGTTCGCCTGACCCGGGCGGCACTGGCGGCGGCGGAGCGCTCCGAGCATGTGTTCATCGCCCTGCTGCAGGAGCGCGCCCGGGCCCAGGCGGAGGCCTCAGCGGCGCGCTACCGCCAGCGCGCGCCGCTGAGCAGGCTCGATGGCATTCCCTATGCCGTGAAGGACCTGATCGACGTCGCGGGCAGCCGGACCACGGCCGGCTCGATCACCCGCGCAGACTCGCCGATCGCCGTGGACGATGCCCCGGTGATCGCCTCGCTCACGGCGCTGGGCATGATCCCCATCGGCAAGACCAACCTGACCGAATTCGCCTACTCGGGCCTTGGCCTGAACCCGCACTTCGGTACGCCGACCGCGGACCTGCCACTTGCCTCTCCCCGGGTGCCCGGCGGCTCCTCGTCGGGTTCGGCCATCGCCGTGCAGCGCGCAATAGTGAGCGTCGCCATCGGCACCGATACCGCTGGCTCCATCAGGATTCCCGCCGCCTTCAATGGCCTGGTCGGTTTCAGGGCCTCGACCGGACGCTACCGCATGGAGGGCGTCCATCCGCTCGCCACCACGCTGGACAGCCTCGGTCCGTTTGCCAGGACGGTGGCCGATTGCGCGGTTTTCGACGCGGCCATGCGAGGTCTCGACCCGCTGCTACCGGAAGCAGCTGACCTGCGCCGCCTGCGCCTGGTGGTCGAGCAGGATGTCCTGGCCGATCCACAGCTGCAGCCGGCGGTGCGCGCGAACCTCCTGGCCACGGTCGAGCGCCTGCGACAGGCTGGAGCCCGGGTGGAGCCGCGCAGCCTGCCGGCGATCGCGCGCACCCGCGAGCTGATCGCCCGGCTTGGCTGGCTGGGCGCGATCGAGGCGTGGCGGCTGCTCGGCGCCATCGTCGAGGGCCCCGAGGGCTTGCGCCTGGACCACCGTGTGCGGGCCCGCCTGCTCGCAGCGAAGGGCATCGACTCCGCCACCGAAGGCAGGATCCGCAACCTCCGACTCGAACTGATGTCGGCGATCCGCCGAGAACTCGGCGGCGCCATCCTGGTGATGCCCACGGTCAAGCATGTGGCGCCGCCGCTGGCGGCGCTGGAAGGGGACGATGCGCTGTTCGCCTCGGTCAACCTGGAAACGCTTTCGCTGACCATGGTCGGAAGCCTGCTCGACATGCCCGGCGTGGCGATGCCCTCGGGAAAGGACGCCGAAGGCCTGCCGACTTCCGTGCTGTTTTCCATGCCCCGGGGCGAAGACGAGGCGCTGCTGGGCGCCTGTCTCGCCGTGGAGCGGGCCCTCGGCGGGCCTTGCCCCAACTCGCGCTAGACCGCGGGTTCGGCCTGCAGTGTGGCGGCGGCCTCCCTGAACTGCCTCGCCTCGGCGCTCAGCCAGTCGATGAACAGTGCGAGGCTGCGCCGCCTGCTGGATGCCGCGACTTCCACCAAACGATAGGAGAAGCCTGCCATCTGCGGGCCTTCGATACGCCGCATGTGTCCGGACCTCAGCGCCTCGTCGACCAGCACATTGCTGCACAACAAAGGCCCCAGGCCGCGCTCCGCCGCGTGTAGCGCCAGCGTTTCCTCGCTGAACCAGGAGATCCGGAAATCCCTGCCCCGCTCATGCCCGGCCCTCTCCAGCCAGGCCGACCAGTCCGGTGCCTCCAGCGCCTGGTTCTTCCACTTGTAGGCCAGCAGGGCGCGGCTGTGGAAGTCGTCGATCCTCGGCTGGCGCCCCGCCGGACAGAGGCTTTGCGCCGCCACCGCGAGGTAGACGTCATCGAACAGCACCTCGCCGCGCGGGTCCGCGTCGGCGGGACCATAGCGAATCGCAAGGTCGATGGACTCGGCCCTCAGGTCGACGATTTTCTCCGAGGCATGGATGTGCACCATGATGGCCGGATGGGCCTCGTTGAAACGGGCCAGGCGCGGCATCAGCCAACGCTCGGCGAACGCCCGGGTGGTGGAGAGCTGGATGGCGTCCCCCGCCCGGGGCCCACCGATCAGGGCGAAGGCCTGGGCGATCTGGTCGAAGCCATCGCGAAGCAGGGGGAAGATCGTCTTGCCGACAGGCGTGAGGGTCACGGTCCGCCCCCGCTCCAGCAGTTTCTGGCCGATTCCGGCCTCCAGCTGGCGTACCTGGTGGCTCACTGCGGCGACGGTCACGGAAAGCTCTTCTGCGGCGGCGGAAAAGCTCCGGTGACGGGCGACCGCTTCGAACGCTCGAATCGAGTTCAGCGGTGGCATTTTGCGCATGGCATTACTCCCGGGCAGTCGTCATTCGGGCCGGCAGCCCTGTTGGAACAGTCGGGCGGCGCCCTCCTGCTTTGACCACGACGAGGCGCCGCTCACGCCACCCTGTAGTGCACATCCATCGGTTTCATTCCGTTCACCGCGGTGATGTCCTGCGGGCAGGCGGAGAGCACCAGGACCAGGTCCATTTCCGCGCGCAGGGCAACGTACTGCCCTGGCTCGCTCACTGGCTCGGCAAATTCGATTCGGCCGTCCGGGGCCAGCGGAACGTTCATGAAGAGGTTCAACGGGCTGGGGGTTTCCTCGGCGACCAGGCCGATGGCATCGAGGGCGAGGAACAGGTTCTCGTTGCAGCTATCGTGGTGGCCCGTCACGCCAAGCTGCCGGTAGCGGCTGGGGTCGCACGCCGCGATCAGGGTGTCGTGCACACCGGGGCTGGTGTCCTCGACCAGGGTGAGGATGGGGCGCCGCCGGTTGCTGAGCAGGCTATCGCCGACCCGCGGGTTGACCCTCAGCCACGACGCCCGGCAGTGCTCCATGGACATGGCCTCATGGAGGTCGGCAAGGTTGAAGGCCCAGGTATCGACGACCTGCTTGCCGTGGCTGTTGATCACCTGGATGACCTGGCCCTTCGCGAGCGTGATCGCGACCCCGCGACGGGCGGGCAGGCGCACGAGTTCACCAGGCTGGATAGCAGAAATGGCATTCACGGATTGTTCTCCTCTTGCACGGCCGGACCGAGGCTCGGTGGCGCTTGCCGCTAGGAAATCATGGGTGACCCCGCCAATCCAATAATATAAGTTGGCCGCACTATAAGATGAATTTATAGGGAGACCACATGAGGATTCGCCAGCTCGAGTGCTTCCGGACCCTGATGCTTCACGGCACCATGACCCGGGCGGCGGAGCTGCTGGGCATTTCCCAGCCCGCCATCAGCAGCACCATAGCGACGCTCGAACATGAAACGGGGTTGACGCTCTTCGTGCGACGAGGCGGCCGGCTGCAGCCCACGCCCGAGGCGAAGCTCTTCTATGTCGAGGCGGCCCGGGCGCTGGAAGCGGTGGAGAAAACCAACCGGATCGCCCAGGAGATCCGCACCGGCAAACGCGGCCACCTTGCGGTGGCGGCGTACGCCAGCATTTCGATCAACCTCCTGCCCCGGCTGATGGCGCGGTTCGGCAAGGAACGCCCGGGGTTACAGCTGAAGATCATCACGAGGAACTCGCCGTCGGTCCGCGAGCTGATGACGACGCAGCAATTCGACATCGCCATCGCCGAGCTGCCGCTCGACTACCCGACGGCGAACATGGAGGTGTTCTCTTATGAGTGCCTGTGCATGCTGCCCGCCGGGCACCCGCTGGCGGAACGGGATGTCATTACCCCCGCGGACCTGGATGGCCTCCCCTTCGTGTCGCTGTTCAAGGGCGACCCGACCTACCAGCAGCTCGCCACCGCGTTCTCCGAGTACGGGGCCACCTGGAACGTCGTCGCGGAGACCGAGTTCTTCTCCACCGCCTGCGAGCTGGTGCGGGCCGGTTGTGGTGTCGGGATAGTCGACCCGGTGGTGAGCCTTCCTTTCACCGGGGGCCTGGTGCTCAAGCCATTCTCGCCGGCGATCAGGTACGAGATCGCACTGCTGTTTCCCACCCACGAAGCGCTTTCGCAAATCGCGCTTGAGTTCGTCGATCTGCTTCGGGAGGGATTGCGCCAGCCGGACCGATGAAGGTCGCCGTGGCCTGGCCAGCGGGCGTGTACGGAATCCTCAAGCACCTGGCTGAATCCGCTTGGCCTCCTTGCGGAACGCTGCCGGCGTTTCGCCGAAACGCTTGCGAAAGAGCTTCCCGAGGTAGCTGGTGTCCGCGACGCCTATCTCGTCGGCGATTACCGCCAGGCTGTGGCTGGAGTTGAGCAGGCGCCACTTCGCGTGCTGGAGCCGCATCTCGCTCCAGTACTCACTTGCAGTCACGCCCTGGCTGGCGATGAACAGGCGATCCAGTTGCCGGCGGCTGACACCCACCATCTCGGCCAGTTGGTCCGTCGTGCGGTCGGAGGCCATCAGGTGGCGCATCAGCGCGATCGCGCGGTCGACATGCCGGCCATGGACGCCATCGCCTTCCAGCGAACGCAGTGAATGCTGGCTGCTGCGCGTCTCGTCCACCAGCATGTCGGCCAGCCCCTTCAGTGCCCTGACACGTCCACACGCCTGCGCCAGCAGCTCCACCGCCACGTCGATGGCGGCCGTGCCGCCGGCGCAGGAGATGCGGTCGCCGTCGAAGCAGTAGAGCTGCTCGCTCTGCACCTGGATGCGCGGGTAGGACGCGCGAAACTCGGCTTCATGGCGCCAGTGGAGCGCAACCCGGCGGCCGCCAAGGAGCCCGCAGGCGGCCAGCAGGAAACTGGCGTTGTCGATGCCGACCAGCTTCACGCCCTGCCCGGCCGCTGCACGCAACAACCGCTTGTACTGTGGGGCGAGCGCCTCGGTGGCCCGGGCGCTGCGTCCACCGAACAGCACGAGGTAGTCGAAATCGGCGAAGCGGATGTCCGCCGCCGTTGCCTCCACCTGAACGGCCGCACCGCTGCTCGACACCATGTGACCCGGTTCGAGACCGAGGATTGTCCAGGAGCAGTAGCGCTGGCGGCTGTAGTCCTCGTCATCGGCCGTGAAGCGCAGCTTGTCGAGGAAGCCACCGAACGGCAGCAGGGCGAACTCCGGCAGGGGCAGCAGCAGGAAGCGGATGTCGGGGGGGATGGCGTCGTTGGCCATGGTCGAAGCGTCCAGATTATTCCGCAGGATGTCCGAATAGTACCGCATCACAGGGCCCGTTCTACTGCACCATCCCGCCATCGAACGAAAGGAACGGCACATGGCCCTGGATACCTGGTTCATCTACTTCATCGCGACCATCGGCCTGGCGCTGACGCCGGGCCCCAACAGCCTGCTGGCGCTGACCCACGGCGCGCTGTACGGGTCGCGACGAACGCTCTTCACCGTTACCGGCAGCGTGACCGGCTTCAGCTGCCTGATCGCCCTGGCGATGTTCGGCCTGGGCGCCCTGCTCCAGACTTCGTCATCGGTGCTCGAAGTCCTCAAGTGGGTGGGTGGTGCCTACCTGCTCTGGCTGGGAGTTCAACTCTGGCGTGCCCCCGCGCTGCACCTCACGCCCCTGGCCGGCGCCGGCGCACCCGGTGCAGCAAGCCTGTTTCGCCAGGGCTTCCTGTCGGCGGTGGCCAACCCCAAGGTGCTGCTCTTCTACGGCGCCTTCCTCCCCCAGTTCCTGGACCCGCAGCGCTCGCTGGTGCCGCAGTTCGTGGTGATGGCCGCGACCTTCGCCGCCATCGAGTTCCTGGTGGAATACCTGCTGGCGCGACTGGCCTTCCGCATCCGCCCCTGGATGGAGCGCGGGGGCAAGGGCTTCAATCGCTTCTGCGGGACGCTGTTCGCCCTGATCGGCGCGGCATTGCCGATGGCGAGGTAGGTATCTGCCAGCTGCGCTGACTTTCTATTTCGATGCGTGGGAAAGGTAGTTGATGAAAAGTCGGAATAGATCAGCGTTGCTGGATATCTGCAGGCGCTGGTAGATGTTGTGCTTGTGCACTTTCACCGTGCCTTCGGAGATTCCCAGCAGGTGGGCAATGGAGCTGTTGCTATGGCCTTGGAGGAGGAGCTTGGCGATGTAGCGCTGGGCGTCGGTCAACTGGCCCTGGAGGATGTCCACGAAGGCGCTTTCGAGGTGGCTGGCGGGGTTGCCCGGGGTTTCGCCGGGTTCTTCCGGACGCAGGCGCCAGTGCGCCTCGAATGCCGCGTTCACGATGGGTGTCAGTGCCTGCAGGCGGCGGATTTCCGCATCCGCGAAAGGTCCGTGGTTCTGCGCCTTCATCAGCGAAAAGACGACGGCGGTGTGTGCCTGGAGCGGGATGATGTAGCCCATTTCCTCGACCAGGCTGCCGTGGGTGGATGACACGCAGGGATGCAGGTCGGTCGAGATCGCGAAGCCCGAGGCGAAGAAGCTGTCCGGTGCCAGGTCGCTCATGCGCCAGAGGCCGGCCGGGTGCTGATTCATGCAGGCGACGTAGAAGGGGTCGAGCAGGTAGCCGCCGCGGACGTAGGCGCTCAGGGTCTTCGCCGGGACCAAGCCGTTGTAGCCGTCGTGCAGCAGAACTGCGGGGTGGTCGAAGCGGAAAAGGTAGGCGCAGCTCATGTCGAAGCGGACATCGCCTTCCAGCAATGTGCAGAGGCTCTGCCCCAGATTCCCGGTACCCACGGCGGCGATGACGCCGGCCACTTTGCTTGCTTCCTGGTTGTTCATGCTTGACCGCGTTGTTCGTCGTGACCCGGGGAGTTGCGGCGTCGGCCCGCGAGGGGCGACGCCGCACGATTCAGGACAGACCGGCCGAGACGCGCAGCGAATCGTGGGAGAACTCTTCGCGGCCGAGTTGTTGCGCCTTGGGCACCGCCAACCAGTAGGCGAGGGTCAGGCCGATCAGGCCGCCACTGAGTTTTCCAATGATCAGCGGAAGGATCAAGGTGGGTTGGAAGTTGGCGGAGAAGGCCATGTGGTCACCAAAGGTGAAAGCCGCGCAGACCGCGAAGGCGATCACCAGCACCTTGTCCTTGGGCGGCATTTCGGCAACCAGGCGGAACATCGCCAGGATGTTCGCCGAGGCGGCGAGCAGGCCGGCCGCGCCAACCGGTGACATGCCCAGGCGGACGGCCACCAGTTCCAGGGGGCGGGAGAGATAGCGCTTGATCAGGCAGACCATCGGGAAGGCACCGCAGAGCATGATGCCAACGTAGCCGGCGATTTCCAGCGCGCGGAACTGGTCGTCCTTGTCGGCGATGATGGGGGCAAAGCCCCAACTGCCGAAGGTATGGGTGAAGACGCCGGTGAAGTATTCAACGATGGACGCCACCAGGATCAGCGTGACCGCCGCGTACATGATGCGGCCCAGGGCCAGGAACGAACGCACCATCAGGCCGGGGACGTAGCGCAGGGCGGCGGCCAGGGCGGTGCAGAAGATGATCAGCGGCAGCAGGTTGCGCAGCAGCAGCGGCAGGGTGAAGTGCAGCGCCTGGGTGGCCGCGCCGCTGGTGGCGATGTCCGGCCGCACACCCAGGCCCAGCAGCTGCATGGTCATGGCGATGATGATGATGCTGACCGGGATGCTCAGCAGTCCGGCCATTATGCCCAGCGCCATGTACTTGTGGTCGGCCTTGTGGAGCATGGCCAAGCCCACGGGGATGACGAATATGAGGTTCGAACCGGACTGGAAGCCGGTGATCAGCCCGAGAATCCAGCCCTCGGGGTCGTGGGCCAAGGCATGGGCGAGTTGGTAGCCGCCCATGTCCGAGGCAATGAAGATGGGCCCGGCGATGCCAGGGTCGGCGCCCAGTGCAGTGAACAGCGGGGCGATCCAGTGGTTGATGAACTGGGAGACGAAGGGGATGGCGGCCATGGTGCCGGCCACGGGGATGAAGATGGGGCCGATGCTGTGCAGGCCGGCGGTGAACTCCTTGCCCAATTCCGACTCGGCGTCGAGCAGGGAAGCGATGGCGCCTATCACGGCGCAGGCCATGATGACGTAGATGACATACGTACCGATGTTTTCCATAGCTGCCTCGTCTTTTTAGGTTTCTTGTCTTGCGGCAGAAATAAGCAAATGGAGCTTTTGTTATTGGGTGTCGTGGACTCGACGGTTTCCACGCTAGGGACGGGCTGCTGCACTGTCCATATGTCGCTGGATATACGCGTCGCTAACCAACTGTTTTAAAAGTGATCAATGCATGAAACGGAATAGGGGGAGTCCGGCTTTTTGCGCCCGCTGGCGGACCATGAAGTTTTGCCGAGTATTGGTGGTGCACCCGTGCTTGGTGGGGACGGAAATCACTTGGCTCTGACTGCGTCAGCGAAGTCTTCAGCTCGCACCAAGGTCCTGCCCCTATACCTGTCGACATATGGTGGTTCTTTTCGAAGCCCTCCATCCTGCCTGCCAATCGGATCCGACCAAACCCCAACAAAAGTCCCTATCTAGTCGCGTGGGTAATCCTCGCGACCTGGAGTCAAAAAATGAGTGGACGTCTCAACGGCAAGGTCGCGCTGATCACTGGCGGCGCGGGAGGCTGCGGCCTGGCTGCATCCGAACTTTTTGCAGCGGAAGGCGCGCGGGTCGGTATCGTCGATCTACCCCGTAGCGACGGTGCGAATGTGGCTGAGCGACTACGTGCTGCGGGTCATCAGGCCATCTTCGCGCCGGCAGATGTATCTGATGCGAGCCAGGTTCAAAAGGCGGTGCAAGCGGTGGAATCCGCCTTTGGCCCGATCACGGTATTGATGAACCACGCTGGCATGCTTTCCGCCGTTCCCTTCCTCGAAACAACAGAAGAGGAATGGGAGCGCGTGATGGCCGTGAACGTGAAAAGCATGTTCCTGGTGACCAGGGCGGTACTGCCCGGAATGATCGGAGTGGGCGGCGGCAGCATCATCAGCACGTCTTCGATATCGGCTGTCGTGGGTACGCCCATGGAGGTGCTCTACTGCACCAGTAAGGGTGCTTGCCACATGTTCGCCCGCGCGATCGCGGTGGAGTTCCGTGACAGGGGTATTCGCTCGAACGCGATATGCCCGGGGTTCATTGCGACAGCCCATGGGCTGCGGGAAATCGACACACTTGGGAAGTACGGCGTCGATGTCACCGAAAGTGCGATTGCAGCGGCTCAAGGGCGGTTGTGCGAGCCCTCGGAAATTGCCTCGGCGGCGTTGTTCCTGGCCAGCGATGACGCGAGTTTCGTGAACGGCGCCCACCTGTTCGCCGACAACGGCTATACCGCAATCTGAGCGTGCAGAGAGGGAAAACAATAATGAGCACTTCATCGAACAACATGCACATCAACGAATTCGGAATCGAGCACGCCCATTGGCGCAACTGGGTCGGCAACCAGTCCTGCATCCGCGCTGCTCGTGGCGCCCCGGCCAGTGAGGATGAGCTGTGTTCCATGATCAGGGAAGCAACCCGCAAAGGGCTGAACGTGCGAGTGGCCGGTTCCGGGCACTCCTTCACGCCTGTGGCACTCACCAGCGGCCTGCACCTGACACTCGCCAATATGACGGGCGTGCGCCACATCGATCACGACAGACGTCGTGTCACCGCCGCCGCCGGTACCACCATCAATGAACTCGTTCGTGTCCTCAAGGCCGAAGGCCTGTCGATGATCAACCAGGGCGACATCGACAGCCAGGCGCTTGCCGGCGCCTTGACGACGGGAACCCATGGCACCGGCCTCTCGCTTGGCAACATGGCGTCGTCCATCGTGGGCATGAGGCTCGTTCAGCCGAACGGCGAAATCATCACCGTAGACGAAAGCACGCCGGACATGCTCCTTGCCGGGCGCGTTTCGCTGGGCGTCCTCGGGGCCATTTCCGAAATCACACTGCAGGTGACGAACAGCTTCAATCTGCACGAACGTATTTGGCGCGAAGACTTCGAAAGCGTCATGGAAAAACATGATGAACTGGCGAAAAAGCATCGCCACTTCAGCTTCTTCTGGTGTCCATACGAACAGAGCCGTCATTGCTACTGCCTGCCCGATACCTCAGCCACTTCGAAGACCGGCCGCACAACCGATGTTTGCGAGGTGAAGGTCATGGACATCACCGACCGTCCGCTCTATGAGGGCGAGTTCGAAAAGGTGGCCTACAGCTCGGATGTCTATCCGATCGAATACATCCCGAACTTCCACGAACTCGAGTATGCCGTGCCCATCGCGCATGGAAAGGAAGCGCTCAGGGCCGTGCGCAAACTCATGCTCGAGGACTTCCCCGAAGCGATATACCCGATCGAGTATCGCTTTACTGCGGGCGATGGCGCGTGGATGAGCCCGTTCTTCGAGCAGGACAGCGTCACCATCTCCGTCTCCGGTGAACCAGGAACGGACTACTGGGATTACTTGCGCGCCGTCGACAAGATCCTGCGCTCCCATGGAGCAAGACCTCACTGGGGCAAGATGCACTTCCTGACCGGAGAAGATGTCGCTGCTATTTATCCTCGCGCGAATGACTTCCGCAGCTTGCGTCGCCAGCTCGACCCCGCGGGCTTCTATCTGAACGAGCACCTCAGCCCGCTCTTCAAATAGAGAATGCTGGTTCGCCATACCCACCGTCCTGGGAGGCCGTTCTGGCCTCCCTTGGCTTAGCGCATTCAGTTGAAAAATTGATTCCAGTAGGGATTGCCCCGTTCTCTCGTTGCAGAGATTAGAGGAAGACAATGATCAGAAAGACGGAAATTCTGCAGCTCATTCCAAGGGCAAAGCCTTCGACTCATTAATGGAAGTAGCTGTAACTTGGAGGATGCGACTCAGGTGGGATTCGACTCTGAACCGGTCCGAAATTGAGCATCGCCAGAAGTAGTAACCAAAGTAGCTGCCATTCCAAGCGACCGGCGAGAGAAAGATTCCGCGAAACTGGCGAAAAAGCGCGGGATAAATGGCGTCCCAGAGTGGGTTCGAACCACCAACCTTCCCCTTAGGAGGGTCAAAAAGACGTCTTTACTATCAAGCACTTACCTTATAAATCAGATACTTATAGTCTGGTTGTGTCCGGTAAAACCGGCTGATATTGTGCTTTCTGCTGTCACGCTGCTGTCACGGGAAGCCATGAAAACCAAGTTCAGCCAGAAGCTGCTCACCAGCTTGAAGCCTGAGGATAAGCCTTACCGCGTCCACGACACCAGCCAGCCGGGACTGTTCATCCGCGTGCTGCCCAGCGGGCATATGAGCTATATGGTCACCTGGGCGCGGAACAAGAACGTCACGCTGGGCCGAGTCGGCAAGATGACCCTCGACCAAGCCCGCCAGGAGGCCGCCCGCTACCTGGCGGAAGCTCACGAGCACGGCGAACCCCTGGCGGTCGCCCAAGACCGCAAAGGCTCAGCCTCCCCTACCCTGCGCGACTTCATCGACGGCACCTATTTGCCCTGGTTCAAGGCCCACCACCGTGGCCACGCGAAGACCATGCACACCCTATCCACCTGCTTCGAACCGATCATGAGCCGGCGCCTGGTGGAGATCACTGGCCGCGACCTGGAACAGCTCCGCACCGCCTGGCTGAAGGCCGGCAACAAGCCATCCACCGCCAACCGCAAGATGGGCACTATCAGCGGAGTGTTCAGCCGCGCAGTGGACTGGAACTATCTGGACGCCTCACCGCTGGACAAGGTGAAGGCCCTGAAGGTCGATACCAAGGGGCGCATCCGCTACCTGTCGCAGGACGAAGCCAAGGCCCTCCGGGAGGCTCTGGACGCACGCGAGGAACGGATGCGGGCCGAGCGCGACAGCGCCAACCGATGGCGCACAGAGCGCAAGCGGGAGCCCATGGCGGACCTGCGTGCCGTCACCTTCACCGATCACCTGAAGCCCATGGTGCTGCTCACCCTGAACACCGGGCTACGCCGGGGGGAGTTGTTCAACCTGCGCTGGCATGACGTAGACC
>RCUL01000383.1_pt1 | contig 24259 bp, 17 predicted proteins | sample 2167521 | NCBI WGS metagenome assembly RCUL01 (sample SAMN09932745, study PRJNA488358) | compost metagenome | feature: garden; material: soil; isolation source: compost soil in acetic acid-enriched culture | place: Germany: Experimental Botanical Garden Goettingen | collected 2016-01-27
CCGGCCTGGGTACTGGTGCTGGGTCTGGGCTATCTGTTCAAGCAGAAGCGCCAGGGTCGAGTGGCCACCAATCTGGGCTAAGCCTCCCCGCTCCTCTTACGAAAATGCCGGTCAGTGACCGGCATTTTTAATGAAAAAACCCAATAAGTTCAAACCATTAACTTTAATGTTGATTTAATCCCCCCACATATCCCCCCACTTTTTTTTCTAATGGTTAAATTCTGGTTTCAAATCGAGGTGCTACTGTTGCCTCACGTGGAGGTGTCGTGAAAGGCAGCTTTAGAGTACATTTGTACCAATACCTCAAGATCACCAGTGTCGAAACAATTCTGATAAATACGCCGAGTTAAGTCAGGTCTCATGTAGAGATCATTCCACCATATGATGCTAAGCATACGCGCACATTTATTTCGTAATGCGAAGGTCGCAGGTTCGACTCCTGTTTCCGGCACCATATGTAGCAAGGCTCGCAGCGATGCGAGCCTTATTCATTTTGAGGCGGGCTAACACTGGGCTAACGTCAGCCCCAGCGTACAAGTGGCATCGGCCCTCCCATCAACCGCTCCGCATGCTGCTGCACCAAATAGGTACGAGCCAGTTTTGGATCTCGGCAACATAATCAGGCGTCATAATTCTGTCTTGGCACAATCACCAAGCAGTGCTTCTCATTGTCGGGTTTATGCATCCACCGCAACAGCAGATGTGTGTCAGCGTTGATCGTGAACGGAGAAAAGCTGAAGGGATTGCCGAAATACGGGGTGAGGTCGAAATGGCTGTGACAAAGTGGGAACAGTCTTTCTTTGGGCGACAACTGACTGGATCATTTAATTGGCATCTGCGCTTGGATGGCCTTGAACTGGTATTGACAGTAGAAGGCCGCACTGACCGTGTACACCCCGAAGAAGAGACTACTTATCGCATCCAGCCAGGCATGTTTTAGGCAGATTGAATAAACGGTGTGGCAGACCGGCTGGGCCCAAAGGCAAATGCGATTAAGCAATCCCACATCGCATGGGAAGACGCTCATCTTCTCAGCGCCATCATCGATGTGGTCGCTGAAGTTCGTGAACATCATTAAGATCGTTAAAAAGCATCCCTGCTTCGAAGCCAAGTACCAGAACAACCCAGACCCGATCAACCAGGATCTGGCCTTCGAGAAGATCATGAAAGAGGTCATGCTGGCACGCCGCAGAGACGAACTGGAGCCCTATAAACTGTTCGCCAACGCCCCCGCCTTCCAGGCGTTATGTGATGCAGCGCGCACAGAGGATAGAGGGGTTGTGATAGTCATGTTTTGTTGAGATGAAATGACTTTTGGCCGTTTTGCGGCATGTCATGATGAATTGGAAAAAGGGAAATCAAAGTGCAAATTAACCAATGGATTTCGGTGTTTTTAGCACGTCGTGGGTTAAAACATCCTGATGAGCGCCCACTTTTCGCATACAAAACTTCGACGGAAGAATTCGAGTCATTAAGGCGCCTCTTACAAAATTATGCAGATCAGTTCCATTTATCCCAGTGCTACCCTGCGGCTTGGTTACTCTTCGCGGCTGAGTGGTGGAAACGTGATTACGCTGGTGGTGCTTGGCGCTGGGGACCGCTATGCGAGGCAGCAGGACTACAAAATTTATCCCACGATAAAATCCGTAATCTGGTCATTAACGGACATCAACAATGGAGCCTGCAAACTTCGATAAAAACCGAGGGTAAACGTTTTATTGGCCTAGTCGCCATGAGTGGTGGCCTGCCAATGCGTTTGGTGGAAGCAGCTCAAGGTGGACTAGCCAGACTGCTTCGAATGGTCACCGAACAAGCTTTGCACTACAACCTTCAGGATGATCAACTACGTCAAGCGGTTGAAGCACAAGCTGCACTTCTGCCCGCTTGTTATCAACAGTCGCCTGTCTATGAGCTGCTGGATAACCTCATCAAAGCTGTGCTGCATATCCGAGCTACGTATGCACTTCATGATGCCTCCGACCCCATAGCCACGTTGCAGACTGAGTGCCCAAACTGGGAGGATATATTTCCCATAACACTGGATAGTCAAGCTGCAGCCAGCCTGATCAAGGGACTGGTCAGAAGCGTAGTCAGTATCACCCCTCAGTCGAAGCAGACACCATTTCAGATCCTAAAAGGGCTGCGCTTTAGTACCGATGGTTCCCCGCCCCAGTATGAACTCTCTTTTATCATGCAAGCTCAAGCCAATCGTGAGCATGTTGCCAGTGCGCTTGGCTTTCCTTGCGAGCAGCTGCCACCCCATTTTCAACTGCTCTTGCGAGTAGGGGAGCAGGAGTACATTGCAGGTGAAGCCTTACTCCGAGGCGACAAATATCAGCTGATAGCCAAACCCCTACCATTGATTCAAGCCTTACATGACTCAGCTCAGCTGATTGTCAGTCGTTGGGGGGCCACACTACATATTGCTAACCTGCCTGGGGGGGAAGAATTAAGTCATGATGAGCCTTTGATCTTTGAGAACACGCCGCCATTTGCTCGCCTAGTTGCACAGGGTGATGCTCGGCTCAAAGGAGCCTCTGCACTGGTTGCCATTCCTCCCAAAACAATTGTCTTTTCCGAGGAAGGTGAAGCACAAGAGCTCAGCAATAATCTATCGAATGGCATGAAATTGATGGAACTGCCTTCCGGTGACACTCGGCTCGTTTATCAACGTCAGACATTCAGGGTACACATTTCTACCAGTGTTCCTGCATTGCCTGATAGCCATTGGATGGGTAATACCATCGAGGCAAACTCCTCGCCAGGATTACTGTTCTGTGGCATTCCACGTCTACGGGTCGTTCAGGAGAGTGGTTATGTTTATGATGTTCCGTCCCATGAACTTTTTGCCAGCGCACAGAATATCGAGCTGCGGCTTGAGCAAGGGAAGGTATCTGGATTATGTCGATTGATCTGGCGAAAAGATCAGCAGCGATTGCTCAGCTCCCGTGCCGTGATTCTTCCGCAGGATGCTGGGATTACCTACAAACCAGGCACAGGTCCCCACGAGGGAATCATTCGACTTGTAAATTGGCCTAATCTGCCAATCCGCATTGAAAGCGATGAGATAGAATTAAAGGCAAAACATGATGGTTCAGACTTAATTTTGGACTTGAAATGCAGCTCTGCTCGCCCAGTCAACTCAGTGCTGCTCAGTTTGCAGTGGCCAGGTGGAGAACAAAAACTCACACTGTCTTTTCCTGCTTATGGCGTCACTCTATTGCGTAATAACACGCCACTTGAAAACAAACAGGTATTAACCATTGAAGAGCTGGTCGGATGCAGAGCCATATTGATGTCAGCCCAAGGAGCAGCACACTGGCTGTTGCGGCTGTCGACCATCGGGCTCAATAATCGAAGTCGCCTCTCACAGGAAATCAAATATATCGGTGTGCGAGAAATTCGTTTGTTTGAATTAATCCCAAAGATTCAGCAAATGCTTTCCTGCCATCCGAGGCTTGATCACACCGTCTTGCTTGAACTTATTCACGGCCATCAGACGCATGCCAGTTTGGAGGTCGGGAGATACTCGACACGCATTTGCCTAGAAAATCAGATAGCATTCTTGAGCGATAATACTCGCGAGATCATTCTCGAACAAACCCAAGCAGAAGACCTTTTACAGGCATTGCCGTTAGCTGAACCAGCGCGTGATTCTGTCAATCTGCCATTGAGTCTTTCTGAGCAAGTATTCACCGGTAATTGGCGAGTCGATCTACCAACAGATGCTGTTGGGCCATGGCTGGTTTATACAAACAGCTTCACTCAACTACATTGCAGACCAACAATAGCAGTACCAACAACCATCAGCCCACCGGATGATTTCTCTCCTCTGCGTAAAGCTCTGTGTGAGGCCGACAGTCCGACACGGATGAGTATGCTCAGAATCGCCCTCCAGTTGATGGCAGCAGATCCAGAGAATGAGGATTGGATAACACTAGAACAGCTACTGGATAAATTGCATCACCTGCCTTTGGCCAGTCTGGATATTTGCCAGGCTCTGATCCGTGAACCTCTGGCGCTAACAATGGCTACTCTGCTTCTGGACAATTTCTCCAGTCGGATGGCCGAGCGACTACCCTCTGAACTCCCTTTTGAGTGGCTACTGATAGCCCCTGAACACTGGGCCAGTACCTTCACAAAAATTCGCCAGCAACTCCCCGCTGATAATCCCCGCCGACTCGAGGCAATCCGCAACGACATCCATAGCAAGAGCCAGTACTTAGCTCACTGGCAACCGGCATTGAGCTTGATTTTTGAACAAGGTTTCCACCAGTATTTCGGACTCAATAGTCAGGATGCCAGCTTCTTCCTCAACAACCCGTTGATGCTTACAGAATGTTGGCTTGCCAATCTGTTCGATGGCGAGAACTCGGCTATGCAGCAAATGTTCCGGCGGAACCCACCAGAAACTCAACGAGACCTTGATCTCTGTAATGCAGAGCGCGAAGAACTCCGTAGATCCGCGTATGGAAATATGTTGATCGATCGAAGCAAATTGCCAGTGACAGATTTCAAGCTTGGTGTGGTTATGCGGCCTTTTATGGCGGCCTTCGATGTATATGCGGGAAAAGGCCTGCTGTGGCAGTCCGAGCCGGCGCGCTTGTTTAGTCTGAGAACGACTCGCCAACTCGATACCGTCTGGTTTGATGCAGCCTATCAAACCGGCTTAGCCATGGCACAAACATACTCTATTGGGAAATGAATCTGATGCTTTATCAAAAAAACTATTTTTCCGCCCTGATGACCAATCTGAGTCTGCGCAGTGAGCGAGCTGCCCAAGGCCTGCTCGGTCTGGATAATGCTCATCTACGTCAATTCCTGCATGAGAAGTTGACGGCGACGCCTGGAACACCGGATGCTTGGTTAGCAGACCCAGTTTTCGAACCCACTTTTGGTTGGAAAGAAAGCGGTGAAACCATGGGCTCTCTGGCGGGTGGAGAGTTACTTCATCAACGTCTGGCCAAGGCCATGGCTGTACCGCCCCAAGAGTTGGCCAAAGAATATCATTTTCCCGCTAACCGTCATCCTTTCACCCATCAGCTAGCTGCATGGCAAGTATTGAACTCACCAGAACCGCAATCCCTGGTTGTCACCAGCGGTACAGGCTCCGGCAAAACCGAATGTTTCCTTGTTCCGGTACTCAATCAATTAGCAAAAGAAATTGATATGAAAGAAGATCCGGATGGCGTCCGCGCACTGCTCATCTACCCGCTGAATGCGTTGATTAATTCACAGCAGAACCGCCTGGATGCCTGGACTGACGGCTTTGATGGGCAAATTAGGCACTGTCTCTACACGGGAGCTCTAGATAATGAACGGAAAGCATCTGATCAGAAGTACAAGGGCCAGGTGATCGATCGCAAGAGCTTGCGAGCGCGTCCTCCGCAACTTCTTGTAACGAATGCCACTATGTTGGAATACATGCTCATCCGCAAAGAAGATGAGCCCATTCTTCAAAAATCAGCAGGTAAACTGCGCTGGATCATTCTTGACGAAGCACACACGCATATCGGCTCACAAGCTGCAGAGATGGCGCTGCTACTTCGCCGTGTAATGCTGGCTTTTCAGGTTAAACCGCAGGATGTGCGTTTCGTTGCTACTTCGGCCACATTCGGCTCGGATGCCAAAACCATCGAAAACCTGCGCAATTTCCTTGCTGATATCGGCGGTGTAGCACCAGAGCAGGTACATGTTGTTCAAGGCCATCGGGACATTCCAGCTTTACACAAAGTCAAACCACATTTGGAACAAGACAATCCCGACGTAATTGCTGCAATTGAGAGTGAGCATGAACAATCAGCGCTACGCTACCAACGCCTTGAAGCCAGTCCAACAGCCCTTCGGATCCGTTCTTTGTTCATTACGGATGGACAATTAAAACCACAAAGTCTACAGGAGTTAGTACGAACCTCGGGTTTGTCTAAAAAACAACTGCTTACCTGGCTCGACCTGATGTCAGGGACAAAAAATGCCGAAGGGCTATCGTTCTTACCGTTACGAGCACACCTTTTTCACAATGTGATACCAGCAATTCGCGCCTGTGTTGACCGTAACTGCGCACATAAAGCCAACACACCACTGGCACATCCGCAATGGCCATTCGGCATGGTGTATCTGGAAGATAGAACCCATTGCAGCTGTGGAGCACCTCTTATGCCACTGGTCTCCTGCGAGGAGTGTAATGAGAGCTTTCTGCAAACTTCTACTACCAGTCAAGGCAAGCTGATCGACCCGTCACAACAACAAATCGATGAGTTTTCTTTGGATGAGGAACCATCGGATACCGATGACGAGACTAAAAATAAAGACAGTGAATTATTAAGTCATTCCTTGATTACCAACCGCGTTGTTGACAATTCCTATCCAGAGTATCTGGACCTCAGTAGCCAGAAACTTAAGCTGGATGGCCCCAAGGATGACTATATCGAGTTGCAAGTTTTCATAAGCAGCAAGAATGAGTGTCCCTGCTGTGGTGCGTCTATCCAGGGGCGCAGTCTGCTACGCCCAGCTCGTATCGGTACCCCCTTTACCTTAAGCACAGTGATCGGCACCTTGCTGGAGTTTTGCCCGCAAGATCCAGTGCCTTCTGGCAAGCCTTTCCAGGGCCGCAAACTAATTTCATTTACCGACAGCCGCCAAGGAACCGCACGTATTGCAGTCAAATTGCAGCAGGATTCTGAACGTAACCGCATCCGGGGACTGGTGTATCACAGGTTATTGCAAGCACAGCCAACCAATGCACTCACAGAAGAGGATTTACTTGATCTTCAAGAATTACTGCAGTTTCAAGCCAAGCGAGATTTGGGGCGTTATGAAGATAAAGAGTTAAAACGCTTACAAGAAAAAAAGAGGGACGCCACCACGCGACCAGAAATTAGTTGGACGGACATGGTGAATCATCTTGCGGGCACTCCAGAACTGCAAATGGGTATGTTGGACTACTATAACGGCCTGGCACCAAATACTTTCGGCAAACAGGACAGTATTGCCCTGGCTGGGATGCTAATGGCCCGTGAGTTTTATCGTCGTCCCAAACGCGCCAACAGCCTGGAAACACTAGGACTGGTGCAGGTTTGTTATCCCAAGCTGGCGAGCATCACCAGCACCCCCATGACTTGGCCTGCACGCTTAACTAAAGAGCAGTCTATCGAGTCTTGGCGTAATTATCTGAAGGTACTACTGGACTTCTTCGTTCGTGAAAACACTATCCTGAATATAGATAGACGCTGGCAATCCCTGATTGGCGCACGAATCCGCCCCAAGTGGGTATCCCCCCCCGTTCAACAAGGTAAAACTGAAAAGCTGTCCGGACGCTATACGCGATGGCCGACCGTCAACACCGTCAACGGTGTTCAATCACGAGCAATTCTGTTGCTCTGCAAGGCGTTTAATTGGTCTCCCACTTTGCACCAGGATCAGATAGATTCGATTCTGAACGAGGCATGGGTTGCACTCACCCAGCACGCAAAAATGTTGATCTCTTCCGGTGATGGTTATCAGCTCGACTTGAGGGAAATAAGCTTCCGGCTGCCCCATGAGGTCTATTTCTGTCCGGTATCAAGGCGATTTATTGATACTCCGTTCGAAGGGCTAAGCCCCTATACACCTCGCACCGATCGGGAGATGGTTGTGAAAGTGGTGCCTTACACAATGCCGAGGCCTCCTGAATCACTCCTGCATACTTCTGGTGATCAAGGCTTGCTGGGCATCCGCGATTGGCTTAATAACCAACCAGAAATACAAAAATTACGCGAGAGTGCGCTTTGGTCTGATGTTTCAGATTTGATCAACGAAGGCGGGAATTACTTCTGTGCGGCAGAACATTCCGCCCAGCAACCAAAAAATAAACTGGATAAATACGAGGATCAATTCAAAGCCGGAAAACTGAATTTACTAAGCTGTTCAACCACCATGGAAATGGGTGTAGATATTGGTGGTATCAGCGTAGTAGCAATGAATAACGTACCTCCTCACCCTGCTAACTACTTGCAACGGGCTGGTCGAGCAGGCCGACGCCGTGAAGGGAGATCTTTGGCACTTGCTATTTGTAAAAATACCCCTCATGACCAAAGCGTATTCAATAACCCTCTTTGGCCATTTACCACAGCGATGCGTATGCCCAAGGTGTCACTGCAAAGCCCTGAACTGATACAACGCCATATCAACGCTTGGTTATTATCTCATTGGCTGAAGCACGTTATCGCTGCCGAAGAGATCAAGTTGATGACTTCAGGGGCTTTCTTCCTTGATAACGGGATGCCTATGTCTCTTTCCAAACGCTTCGCTCTGTGGTGTGAGAGTCAGGCGCTAGGAACCGATGCTCTTATCTCTCAAGCGATCAAGGACATTACCCGGCGTAGCATTCTCAATTCAACTCCACAATCAGAACTGTTAAAACGAGCAAGTAATCGAGTTGTTGAGATTACACAGTCATGGTTGCAGGAACATGAAGCAAGTCGGTCGCAACTGCAGCAAGTCGAAGACAAGAAAGCCGCCGCCTATCGAGCCATGGACGCGCAACTGAACCGGATAGAAAATGAATATCTTCTTAGCGAGCTGGCCGATAAGCGTTTCTTGCCAGGTTATGGTTTTCCGACAGATATTGTCAGTTTTGATAATCGCTGTATGCAGACCTTGAAGCTGGATGAAAAGGGCCAACGGGAAGACAATCGAGCCCGCTATCGTTCACTTGCCTCCCGAGATCGAATTACCGGACTGCGTGAATATGCTCCCGGTGCCGAGCTGGTCATGGATGGCTTGGTGTACAAATCATCTGGCATCACCCTGAACTGGCACGCTCCTGCCTCTACCGAAAACGTCAGGGAACTACAGCTTTTCAAGAAGGCTTGGCGTTGTGGGCACTGTGGGGCCAGTGATACGGCCATCAACCCTAGTCTGGAACTCAACTGTCAAGAATGTGGATACCCGATTGAACGCGATCAGATCCATGAATACTTGGTGCCTGCCGGGTTTGCAGTGGACTTCTTTGATGATCCCCACAACGACATCAGCCGACTGCAATATATACCGGTTAAAGCACCTTGGCTGAATGTGCCTGCTAGCTGGATCTATCTAGCCAATCCGGCGCTCGGTATGTTTCGTGCGAGCCAACAGTCTCAACTGTTTCACTACTGTTCCGGAGCTAACCAGAAGGGGTTCGCCATCTGTCTCGAGTGTGGCAAGACCGAACCTATGTTGAGTTATCCTGATTCCTCTGCTGCGGCCAATGAACAGTATCTGCCAGCCATTTTCCGCGAAAAGGCCCAACATCGAAGGCTGCGCGGTGGTAAGAACGATAATGGCGAGAACATCTGCCCCGGCAGCAACAACAGTTGGAAGATTAAGCAGAATATCCATCTGGGTCATGACAGCCTGACTGATGCACTGGAACTAGTACTACGAGATCCATTGAGCGGAGAGTTTCTCAATGATGATGTCACTGGCTATTCAATTGCTGTCGCGTTGCGAGAAGCCATTGCCTCTTCACTTGGTATTCAAACTGAAGAACTTGGCTGTGACTGCCATCCAATCCGCGTAGAGGGCCAAACCGCTAAAGCAATTCGCGTGTTTGATTTGCGTAGTGGTGGCTACACCACACTGGCTGCGGAACAGTTGAATGACGCAAACTTGTGGCAACGGGTTATTGAACGTCTGAACAGTTGCAACTGCTCGCATGCTTGCCAGCACTGCTTGCTCAGCTTTGATACACGTTTTGAAGCTGACCGTCTTAATCGCCATGCGGCCTTGGAGTGGATAAATAAGACCTGGCTGACCGGCTTGGCACTGCCTGCCCCCCTTCAAGTATTTGGGCCACATAGCCAAGCCGAAATTACAACCTTGCATGAAGCAGTTGAAAGAACCATCACGCAGGATAACAGCCCCAAGACCATCGCAGTCTACCTCCTTGCTCCCGCCGAGGAGTGGGATCTTGCCGTTGCTCGCCGAATGCGACATCAATTACATAGCTGGGAGCGTGCCGGACACCAAGTGCAATTGCATTTTCTCGAAAGCACCTTCGAATCCTTGCCAACAGATCAGAAAGAATGGTTAGCAAAACTGGCCTTTAATGGAATTGGGTTATGTTTGCACAAAGGCATTCCCGCCCTTGGAGAACTAACACTAAACATCACAGTACAGGGACCACAAGCTAACCTAGCATGGGCCAGCAATAATATTGATCTGGTTACTCCAGGGCATGTCTGGGATCTAGCGTCTGCTGGCTCGCAGATTGTTCGCGGTTGCCCACCTGATTTGCCGATAAGCCGCGAACTAAATACTAACGAGCTGATGCCAGACAAGTCTCCCGAGCTTATCAAGATTGAGATAGCCGATCAGCTAGACGGCACTCTCAACGGTTTTGCTGGCAGGTTCTGGGACCACCTTAGAAATGAATCAGGTCTTCTTCTTAATGACATATTTGAGGGCAAAGACCACATCACCGAAGTCACCTATACAGACCGTTATGTATGCAACCCACTAGTTGTGAATCATGTGGTTAATGTGATCCATGAGCTGGGAGTCCGCTGCAGTTCAAGTTTCGATATCAGGGTTATGGGGCGTCAATATCAGAAGATCGACAATCGGGCACCTTGGCAATGTCGTCATGATTGGCCCTCGTCTCAAGAGCGGGATGAGGCCATCCGCCAAGCATTGGAATACTGTGGTCTAGAGGGGGAAGTGCTCAGCCTCCACTCCTTACCCCACTACCGACAGCTACAGCTTCAGCTTAATTCCGGCAAACGACTGACTATTCAGTTTGATCAGGGGCTTTCATATTGGGAGGCGGACCGCAGTGAGAAGAGTTATCGACTGAAATTCGATTTCTATGCTGATTCTCTTGGTGAAGAGCTTATTGAGAGAATACATTGTAGAGTTGCAGCGGCTGACAAAGAAAACACACAAATTTTCGTTTCTATCGAATGATAATGGAGTGACATAAGGTCGGCTCTGTCGCAATGCTGATCAGTTAAAGGTCTATTGACCGCTCCTTTCACTGTAGGAAAATCCGGAACCAATGACTGGTTCCGGATTTTTATGTGTCTATTGCAAACGATCTGCACTTGTATATTCCTGCCGCCCATATTCCCGTTGAATGGAATTAGCACCGCAGCAGTCTTGTCTGAAAGGTCCTGCGATACCTTCTATCGCTATCAAAACGCTATGGCCGAGGGCGGGGTTGAAGCCGGAAATGGCATCTACTATTTGCGAATGAAATCATTCAGCTAACCTTGGTCATGTTTGCTGCTGGTTGACAAAACAGCGCTAAGTGCCACAGCACGCCACCCATATCGGTCTTCTTTGGGATGCTTGGCATAGACCAATACTGCGGCTACGTCATTAACATCCACGGGAATACAACTAACTAGGTAAGAAGGAACAAAGCTATCGTCGATAAATGCGAATCCTTTGGCGTTCCGCCTCAGGTGACCATTCGCCACCCGTACGTCCACATCCTGACGCGGGCCTGGGGCAACGGCAAAGATTTCCGTTCGACCCGTCTTTTGGTTTAGTGTGGTCCGAAAAGAAACGCCCAAGCCTAACGATGGAGGTTGAGATCCGATCCAGGCACTGTTGACGACGCCAACTTCTATATCGCGATTAATGAAAATCTTCGTACGCTTTTCTTCTGATGCCACGCGCGAGACGACGCCAGATCCGGCATCTGTGCAGTCCCACGTAGATCCTTCCGGACGCGGCGCAATTTGAACTATATCCTCGCGATTGTTCGCCAGCTGCTTCCCAACAACGAGAGTTACGGGGTCGCCAATCTTAAAGGAAGAGACACGCGCACCCGGTCCAACGATACTGACCGAGGCACCGCCGTTCGCTCGCACAGAAAACCTCGAAAGGGGCCTGACCTTTCTACCAGGTGGCGCTTCCTTTTGCTGATGTGGCACGATCACGCCTAGATAGGTTGCAGACCTCACCTCCACCGAATCGAAGCACAGCACCAACGCTTCCTGGGAGTGCCGTGCGTAGAAATCTTTGGGATTCTCTGCTTCGGGTGCTGACGGATCATACCAACTGCTGCTGATCAGCTCTTGAAGCTCCTTGTCGATTCCCCAACCTTGTTCCTGCCGAATGTTGATGGCAGTGACGAGCTCACTACTTGCCTGAGAGAAATCCCCTCGCTCTGCCAACATCTGTGCAAGTTCACGATGAACATTGACGGTGAATTTGGGATCAGAGCCACATTCCAGTGCGCGGCAGGCGCACGCGAGCGCGAGTTCTGGCTGGTCCTCAGCGTATAAGCGTGCGGCCTCTGCCCATACCCAGAATTCACTTCTCTTGGCCTTGATCACGGAGCCAAGAATGCCAGTGGCCTCCGCGTGTCGATGAATGCGTCTCAGTAAAAAAACCTTGTCCCAATCCAGCCAAAGAGCATCATCACCCTCAGCGACAGGCCGAATTCGGTCTATCCACTCAAGTGCAAGATCAATGTCTTCTGGCGTGGCGTCGGGGAAGGCCTTGACCCATTTTACCAAAGCACGTGCTACGCCAAGTGCGATCGGTGGGTAGCGATTCTCATCACGCTGGCTGTATTGCCAATCTTCCGTGCCTAAACCATCGTTACCAACCCATCGAATGAACCCTGGAAAGGTTTGAAAATGCGGTGCAATTTTGCAGACCTCTCGAAGGATGTTGGAAAGTGCATTGTCTGGGCGACGTTTCGGCTGTTTTGCGAATCGGCGAAGTTCCTTATGGATTTGGCTAATGGTCTGCACTGGGACGGGCTGCGAAGCCTTCAGCTTTGCACCCACCGTGGAAACTAGCGTCTTGACGAGGCCATAGAAAGCCCAATCAATCTGTGTCCTTAGTTTGAAGTCGTCAGGATCATTGGCAAGATCTTGAAGACCGAGGTCGATCGCCTCCTGGAAACGCCCCGATTTCCGGAGCGCTTGTACATCCGCCCATGTCATTGCAAAATCGACCTTATTGTTTCAACTGACTCGAGGTTGCTGCACGACAGCGGGCGCAAGCTAGAAACCAGGCCCTGCTTATCGAAGTTGATCTCAAGACCGAGCAGCTCATCTTGGTTGCGAACAACTGTGATCGCTAAACGGTAAGGGGTTTCGGCGGCGGATACGATCTTCCAGCCAATCCGCTCCAAACGGGAACGAGCAGACCGAAGCAATAACAAAACCTCATATGAGTACCCATTTGTAGCAACGCACGCGCTAGCTAAGTCGGTAAGAAAGGACCAATGTGCTAGATCCTTCGCATGCATGGCGGTGACGACATTCTTTCCGTTGTAGGCGATCCGCAGTTGGCATTGTTCGCCTTGCGGTCCAGCAAGATCGTATTGCTCCTGGTAAGGGTGACAGGCCGCCTTTACGACCCGCCAGCCCAACCCCTCTGCCGCATTGACGATACGGAGCCAAATTGCTACGGACTTGAGAACATCTTTCGATTGGTCAAGTCCCTCAGGCAGGCTACGTTGCTGGTCTCTTTCGGACGCGATTCCGTTGGGCTGGAATACCCAGCCTGCACCTACTGCGATATCGGTGGCTACCTTGACAGCCCCCGCATTCCAGACAGCAGCATCAAATGGGTGGATGTCGGTGAAATTCAATAAAACCAGCTCACGTTCGGCGACTGTGAGCGCCGAGTACAGCCATCGGAAGAATCCTTCAGAGTGCCGGCCAGTGGCATGATCGCAATTCACGTAACAAATCGGCAGCGACATACCTTGTGCATGGTGAACTGTGGAGGCATAGCCATAGCGCGCGTAGGTGAAATCTGTTGCGGGCGGTGGTGGTGACGGTCCCTCTATTCCCTGTAGTGGAGCCTGTTTCCCATCGAACGCTTTCTCTCGGGCCCGCTTTACGGCGTTTCGCCAAACGCTTTCAGCTACTGCAGTCTCTTTGTCCAACTCCGGTTTTTCCGCCCTCAGGAACTCCTCGAATACATCGAGTTCGGCCTCATCTCGACCATGGAGCCCACATTTGACGGAATGGAACTTGACCGGGCCACTTTTTACCCAGCTCAAAGCTTGTTGGTACAAGGTACGCTTGCCCACACTCGCGACTGCGCGGCGTCCACCGGATTGCAAGGCCAGGCGTAAGCCGAATGCGTCGCGCACATCCGGGCTGACATATATTTCTAGCAGGTCACCGACCTCTAGGAGGTTCAACGAATTTTTTCCGTGCAAGCGCTCCCGAACCCATTGCGTCAGTGCATTGGCTTGGCCGTGCGTCTCGGCCAAATACCAAACGGAACTTGGGTCAGCACGAAAGTGCTCCAGGATCTCGTTAGCTGCATCTTTCTTTTCGACAATCCTAAAGCCGTCGTCTGTCGACAGCTCCAGCACAGCGAACTTCTGCATCCCTATTGCCGACACCAACTTGACCGCATTGGCCAGTTTGGCCGAGCCACCGGTAGTGTCGATCAGTTGGGTCAGCTCTAGCGACTGGTGCTTCAGTCCACGTGCTTTCTGAAAATCACCAGAAAGCACTGATTCCTCCGCGCTGCCGCGTTGGATCTGGTAGGGATCACCAAAGAAAACAACCTTGCGCTTGCCATTCCCGAGATGGGCAAAGTCGAAGAAATCCGACAGCAACTGTCCGCTCCCATATTGCTTGCCGTCGGGGGTGGAAAATCTTGAGTTACCCAACAAGTGGGCGTCATCAAGAAGGTAGACGCAGTCGGACTCATCATCGCATTCCCTCAAGGGAATGACTTTGAGCTTCTTCTGCTCTGCCGCACTTTCCAATTCATCATCGCCGTTCACTCTACCAGTGTAGAGATGGCCATAGATGCTGTTCGACTCCAGCTCGGCCCCATCGGCAAGACGTCGGTTAGGTTCCAGTACGATGAACTGTTTACCGGCTTTCTTGACTTCCTCCACTACCTCGATCAGCAACCGGCTCTTGCCAGTCGAAGTCATGCCCAGCACTGAAAAACTATCCAAATCGTCGGTGGCGACAAAGCTGCATAGGGTCTGCAAAGCCTCGCGTTGATGCCCGGTCAGCGGGGCGCGCGTTTGGGGTTGAACCGAACTCGAATGAATATCTCTGACCTGTAGGCGACTGGAAGTCCATTCAATAGGCTGAACGCCCAGCCTGCGGACAATCTCCAGCGCTTCGTCTCGAGCAACCCTCAATGCAGGTGAGGAAAGACCATCGAGCATGACCGTGCTGTTGACCAAATCCGTTGGGTAGAACCAGGAACGAACCTTGGATGGAAGTTCCAACTGATCTTCAATCCTGCCTGAAAATATGACGCCAGCAGAAATATGGCCGAGGTTGCGTCCAGGCAGCATCGTCTTTGATTGCAGCCAATCCAGAACGGAGAACTTGTTGTCGCGCAGTTGTTGGTAGGGGTTGGCCTTCCGTCCGCCTTTGACTATCACGCCATCAGCTTGCCAGGGACCGTTCTCGGTGCCAGTCAGCTTGCCGCCATAGCACTTGAAATCGGCCACGATGATTGCTGACGGCAAGATACAGACCAGGTCAATTTCCGCGCCATTCCACATCGCGTTTGCAATCGTAATAATCCAGTCGGTGCTGTTTGCCCAACGGTCTTCGAGTCGATCCAGAAAAACGTGGAGCATCTGGTTTTCATGAGTGCGGCTGGCCTTCTCACCGTAAACGAGGATGGTCATTGGCTACCTCCATCGCCACAGAGAGCGCTTGAAGCCTTGTGACTATGGGCATTCCGTACACAGAATATGATCGGTGGTTTTGTTGCCACATCGAATTGATTCATGACAGGCATTTCCATGCTTGGGCGTATCACCGTGTGTTGAGGCGTGCGCTTAGATGATCAGTTTTTGGAGTTTTTCAGCGTAACAATTTCCCCCTAGAACTTCTGCAACCATCCGTTTATTGGCTCGTTGGCAGGAAAGGATACCTACCTCTTCAAACAGCGGATGAAATCAGTCAGTCAATTGGTCAATTTAAGAGGCAGATTTCTAGTAATTTATCGATGCTAATTGACAGGAGTATATCTAAGAAAACTCGATTGAATCACGGCTGAGTTCACATCGCCACCAAGGACTCCAGAGTAAAGCTGTATCACCATAGTATTTTGGCATTTTTCAAAATTGCACTTCGCTTATTTAAGCTCCATCAAACGACACTCAATGCACGGATTCACACCTTAGTACCGGTCAGTCTTCAAAGTTGGCATGAGATACCAGATTACCGCCACGATATGTCCCTTGGCTTGGCTCATTATCTATGGCTCTAAATGTAGGTGTAGCTCATAGGAAAACAGCGGTTTTGAGCCATATGTTTCGAGGGGCTAGCCGAATGGCTCAGAAGGTACACATTTTGAGCCATCTTAGTTGAGCAGGTAGCGAAAAGGGGCGCCGGTTTATCGTAACGCCCCTTATCCGCACTAGTTGATGGGTTACTACCGAGGTCGGTACTGCTCAACATACTCGCCAATCAGTACCTCTACTTCTTCCAAGACCGCTGGCGGCAAACGCTTGGCAGAGAGGTCACGGTTTATAACCGCATCGGCAGACCCATTAGCAGCTGCCACTGAACTCCAGAAGTATGCCCGCCTATCATCCTGCGCTATGCCATACATCACCCCTAGCATAGATTGTGCATCGGCATGGCCCTGCTCGGCAGCCTTGCTGTACCAGGCCAGCGCCTGCTGCCTATCCTCCGTTACTCCATGGCCATTCAAGTAAGCCCAGCCAAGATTGAATTGTGCATTAGCATATCCCTGCTCAGCAGCCTTGAGATACCAAGCCACCGCCTGCTGATCATCCTGTTCCACTACGTCGCCATTCGCGTACCTGATGCCTAGGTTGAATTGCGCCTGGGCATTACCTTGTTCGGCCGCCTTACGGGTCCAGGCCAGCGCCTGCTGATCGTCCTGTGCTACCCCTTGGCCACGCTCGTACATCAGGCCGAGGTTACTTTGTGCCATGGCATGACCCTGTTCGGCCGCCTTATGGGTCCAAGCCACCGCCTGCTGGTCATCCTGCTCTACCCCTTGACCATCCCCGTACCTTACGCCGAGATTGAATTGCGCCTCGACATCACCCTGCTCAGCAGCCTTGCGATACCAGGCCACCGCCTGCTGGTCGTCCTGCTCCACCCCCTGGCCAGTCGAGTACATCCGGCCAAGGTTGTATTGCGCTAGGACATTACCCTGTTCGGCCGCCTTGCGGGTCCAGTCCAGCGCCTGCTGGTCGTCCTGCTCCACCCCCTGGCCAGTCGCATACATCACGCCGAGATTGAGTTGCGCTCGGGCATTACCTTGTTCGGCCGTTCTGCGTAACGACACAAGCGCCTCGGCATGACCTTGTTCGGCCGCCTTGCGGGTCCAGTCCAGCGCCTGCTGATCGTCCTGTGCCACTCCCCGGCCAGTCGAGTACATCCAACCGAGGTTGTATTGAGCATTGGCATTACCCTGTTCGGCAGCCTTGCGATACCAAGCTACCGCCTGCTGGTCGTCCTGCGCCACACGTATGCCCTGCGCGTACATCTCACCGAGGAGGATTTGCGCGTCAGCATGGTTCTGCGTTGCCGCCTTAAGCAACCAGGGCAGCGCCTGTGTGGAGTCATCAGCCCCCCATAAGCCCATGCCATACATCGCCCCTAGGTTGTACTGCGCATGGGCATGACCCTGTTCGGCCGCCTTATAAACCCAGGCCAACGCCTGCTGGTAGTCCTGTGCAACCCTCTTGCCGTTGCCATACATCATGCCGAGGTGGAATTGTGCCTCGGCATGACCTTGCTTAGCGGCCTTCTGCACTTGGGCAAGGGGCACATTTTCCCAATTTGTCACCTGAGATTGTGCCCCCCTAACCCAGTCCACAAGCCGCGCCAACACCCCTTTTTTCATTTCGGTCTTACCACTTGATTCATGATTGCTCACAGTGTACTGCAATGGCACCAGCGGTGTGTCGCTGTGGTCTCAAACCTAAGCCTTGCTGACATCTAGGTAAATGGCCAGCGCAACCCGAAAACCGTTGCGCCTAATAATGAATACGGAGGGGGGCATGGAATGGATATAAGCTCAAAATTCGAGCGGGAACGGATCTATTGCGCTGGCACTGAGGAAGGAAGTCGTCCGGCGTGAGTCACCCAAGATGGGCCTTAGATGAAGGGTGAGAAAAGGGGTATCGAGAAAAATGCCCCACAAATGCCCCACAGAACTGGGGGACCGGAAAAGCACAAGGGCCTAGCCGAAGCTAAGCCCTTGTTGAATTTGGTCGGTGTGAGAGGATTCGAACCTCCGACCCCTTCGTCCCGAACGAGATTGCAGTGCGGGATGCAGCGATGAAATTATTGCTCTACTTTGGCGCCATCAGTCGCCTGTTGTTGCCGGTACTCGTCTCTAAGTGCCTCAATATGAGCAAGGTCCCGGCCATAAAACTCGATCCCTGTGAACGATGAGGTTGCTGTTTTTTCTTGCATACAGATGTTCCAGGTACCGCACCGGGGGTCATCGCCATCAACCAGTGCTACGAAACTCACCTGACTCACAACTTTCAATTGCTTATCCGGATCAACGCACTGCTCGAGACGAGCCAGGCGGCCTGAAATGTTACGGCTGGTCATACTTTCCCCCTGACAGTAACGACGCTTCCAGCTTTGCCACCCGCTCTTCAACGTCACGCAGGCTGCGGATCTTGAGCTCTAACAATTCAGCATCAATGGAGTGCTCAGGCGTCACGGGCTTGAGCGCAGGATAGGCCCGCTCAATGACCAGCTTCACAGCTTGCATCTCGCCAGCCTCAACGGCCGCCCGTAACTGCTGCAGTGCTTCGGCGACGAGGTTATCCGGCAACTGGCTGCGCTTGCCCAGTGCGCCTTTGGGGCGGCCAGCAGCATTACCCGATTTCCCAGGTTGATACTTCATTACTACGCTCCCGACGCTTGACGTTGACTGCTCATGCTACGACCACGAAACCGTAATTTGATACTGTAGCGCTCTGTTAATTACCTGTTTTTTACAGGGTTCCAAATCTGATAATTGAAGCTTTGCGGGCTCTTGCATCTACTGTTGCTCGGCATACTCCACGTCTTCGTTATTGGTCATCCAATGCAGAACTAAATTGAGTACCTTCAGCACTGCTGACCTTGTTACAGGTTGCCGCATGCAGCGGTGTAGCCATGCGTTACACTGCCACCGCTTTCAGATGGCCACTATCCAACAACTTCTTGATCAGCCACTGCTGTCCCTTGCCGGTGAGCCGGGGCGTAAACCTCAGCCAAGTCTTCCCCTTTACCAGGACGGTTGACTGAACCACCGTAAAATAACCCCGGTCCTGATACTCTTGGTAGGGCAAGTTCTTCTGGATTTTGCCCGTCATCAGGATCCCCATCTCACGCAGCAGCGCAAAGATGCGATTCGGGCCGATGCCCACCGTCTTGGCAAAGGTGCCGAGGAGAATCCCCTTGTCTTCCCCAGCTACCAAGTCAGCGAACACCACCTTCGGGGCATCCTCAGCCACCTTCTGCTCCAGTGCGATATTCTGCTCGGCCAACTCAGCAGCCAGCCGTAACGCCTCGGGCATGGTCTGCGGGACCTTGGGGCTCCGCTGCTCCAATTGCTGCCAGCGGCGAATGATACGCATGCGCAGGTCGGTGTTGTAGCCAGCAACCAGGCAAAGGGTCTCCTCTTTATCCAACATCAGACACGGTTGGATACGTCCCATCCTGTCTTTGTAATCTCCCGCTTTCTCGGGAGATTGAATTTCAACCAGCATCTTGCGGATATCGACCAACACATGGTCATGCCGCTTACCAGTCAGCTCCGCAATTTCCACACTGCTCATCACCGGATCTGCGCCCATTTTCATCAGCTCATTCATTGGGTATCCTCCCAAACTTCACGGATCTACCATCTCGACTACCTCGCCCGGTACTGATGGCCACGTCCAACTAGCCCAAAATAGAAAATGGATTGGACACAGTCGGACCTGCTTTTTCCTCCACCGCTGCCTACCATCGGATTGCACCTGGCGCAATCATCATCGCAAGAGATAAATTCCACCGCAGCCCCTACAGGGGTGACCACTCCCTAAGAACGGTTAAGGAGCCCTTGACTTGATGCGCGAACATCCAAAATCACGGGCACCGTCTGGTCGGAACCCCTTGCCCCTCGCCTTGGCAAGGTAGCTGGCCCGGTAGACTGCGTCCGCCACCAACGCTGGCTTGTCGATGAAGATGTACGGCTTCTTAGGTATTGAGGCTGTTCCCCCCATGCGCGCCCAAATCTCCCCCAGCTCTGCAAGCAATTTGGACGAATACCTTATCTTGTCACCGTCCAGCATCAGGACCAGGTGGTAATGCTGACGCTGAGCTTTTTCCTGCTCCCTCACCCACAGGAACCCCATATGCCGCGTTTGGTAGCGACGCTGAGCATGTTTGCGAGCGGCCTCAATGAACGCGCTGACACGTTCACTGGTGGCCTCTGGCTGGAGATGGTGAAGATCAAACCGGACAAATAGCACCCGCCGATAAAGGTCGACCATGGCAGTGAGTTGCTCGATGGTTCTCTGCAGGATCAGGGTATAGCAGCCCGACTTGGTCGAGTTGATCGGGTAGTTCATTCCTGCAAATGGGTATTCGTTCCGATGCGTCACATAGTCATAACGCTCGCCCTGTTTGCGCTTGGCCTCACCTGTCAGGTTGGCCACCACCGATGACGGCAACCCACCGTCCTCAAACATGCGTCGCCACCCACGGCAGGAGCCGCCCGTGAATGACAACTGTATTAAGGTCTCTAACTGGATAAACCCCCTTATAGATATTATAAAAAACCGCCTTTTTCTGACGATGTGAGCGTCCAGCCAGACCGCGCCATTGCTGGAAATACGCCATTTTTTGTGGCGGGATTAGCATGGCGGGATTACCGCAACTAATGCCATGCGACAGATAGGCTTTTTTGGGGGCTAATTCGCGGTAATTGGCCATGGTATGAGGGTCATTGCCAGAGGGGGTCATTAGGAGACGTTTGTGATGAGGTGGTGGGTCCAGGTCGTCAACTGTTGACCCATTACGCACCATGATTTATGCCCCAGCGTCAGGCGAGGTGAGGCCCCCCCAACGCTCATCACGCTTCGGATCGAAACCGAGTGCCAACAGCGTTGCCAAGGATGCTTTGCGTTCAAGGAAGGGCATGTTGGCAGCCAGAAGGATGGCGTTGCTACGCTCCAGAAAGGTAATTTGCTCAAGCTGATACGACGTCAGATGCTGGCGCAGCTCCCCCGCCAGCCCCCGCGCGGTAAGCCACTGCTTACTCTCCATCCCCAACACCAGACGGTTAATCATGTTCAACTCGTTGATGTAGTGGTATTCAAACGTACCCCTTCCCTGCCGGGCACGCTGCTGCTGCAAGGCGTGACACATCCAGGTGTGATGGTCTTTGGTGGCCTTGCGTTGGGCTTGCCAGTTGTTCAGAGACCAGGTGTGGAGTGGTGGGCACAGGCAGCGCTGGCTGTCGTTAGCCTCGCTGCACTGCAGCATGTTTTGGAAGGGGCGCATGTTAGTTGCCCCCATCCAACCGCTGGGATACCCACTGCTGGACCTCATCAGAATCCCAGCCAATGGCACGGGTACCGATCTTGCGAGCTTGGGGGAACTCGCCACGCTTCATCAGCTCGTAAATCCAGGCGCGACCGAAACCAGTGGCGGTCTTGACCTGCGGAAGCCGCATGATGCGGCGCTCGGGGGTGGGGGAATGAGTAGACATTGCTAAATCTCCTTAGTGCCCGATAGGGCTGAGTGGACTTAGCTTCTTCATTATAAGTAGAGAAAAATGAGCTGCAACGCTAAGTTATTTTCTCTACATATTGATATCCCCTAGCGACGTAATTCGGCCTGAGCTATTGGTAGCGGCAGGCCACCTTCCCCTTGTTCAGCTCAGCTGTAGGGGGGCTCCAACACGTGTAAGTCACACTCCTCCGTGCCAAAGTCATCGGGGACGTTGGCGTTCTGGATTGGTACGGTGGTAACGAACAATGACATTCATCAAGCGCGGCATGGGAAGGGTGGGAGTTGTCTTTACAGTGGCCGGACAATCGCCAGGTGAGGAGCTGATGGCGTAGGTGTCCATCAACACGCAAAGCACCCTGGCTTTGCGATCAAAAAGCCCCAGGGGTATCGAGCTCCTGGGGCTGAGGCATTGGGGAAAGGGAGGTTAGGTGGTATGGGTAAGCACTAACGCTGGCTCCGGCGTCGCAGTGCAGACCGTCGATTCTTCTCGCAATTATCCCTGTACTTCTGCGCCGGTTCGCGTAGCTGGTCAGCCTCATGTTCGCTGGCAACGAGTCGTTGCTTCAGCGACCTCATTTCCTGATGAAGCCTTCGGATCTCCTTGTGGCACTCCTCAAGGTGCTCGGGAAGACGAAGTCCCTGCGTCTCATCGCTGGCCCTTGCTGCATCTTCGACAACATCAAGCAGGGTTGGACGGGGCAGATCGGTGAGCTTGGCTGACCAGTCCGCACCACTGACCTTCAGCTGACGTGCCCAAACAGCCAGATCTTCGATTGTGATTCGTTTTTCTACCCTTACCAGCTTGTTGGTTGTCACTCCATACTTGATCCGTTTACGCCAGCGATCTATACCCTGGCGCAGGGTTTCGCCCGAACGTTGGTCTCGCTTTGCAAGCAGGGTAGCCGCCTCGTTGAGGGTGAGCCTATCTCCGAGTTGGTATGGGCGCATGGGTTGCGCTTCGTTAGGTGCCATTTTCATGCTTGTCCGAATCCTCCTACTAGCACATTCTCGGCTGGTGGAGTGGTGGCATAGCGAGCCCAGTCTGCCATTACTGACCGGCGCTTTTCCAAAAAGTCCGACCGGGAATAGGCGGCTTCGGTCTGGTCGCGCTTATCGTGAGCCAGTGCCAACTCGCAAATTTCGCGCGGGTAGTGGGTACGCTCATTGGCCCAATCCCGGAAGGTGGAACGAAAACCGTGCCGGGTAATTTCGGTGTAACCCAATCCGTGCAGCAGCTCGCGCATTGCATTGCCATGCATCGCGCCACTCTTGCCCTGGCCGGGAAACAGATAGGGACTGCCTTCCATCCGCTCCATGCCCTGCAGCATGGACATCACTTCCCGAGCCAGGGGAATAGTGAACGGTTTACGCTTCTTCATGCGTCCGGCTGACAGCGACCACACCCCGGCCTCCCAGTCAAATTCCGACCACTGGGCGAGGCGGATCATTTTGGTGCGGGCGCCAGTCAGGATCAGCAGACGGGCCGCCACAGCTTCACGGCTGGACAACTGCGATAGCACTGTCATTAGTTTGGGAAGTGCTCGCCAATCCAAAGCCGGGAAGTGCTGACGCTGAAGCGCCCTCTTTTTGTCGGCTGCGCTCAGCAGATTGTCCAGGTGGCCACGCCAGCGGGCGGGGTTGTCCCCTTCACGTAAGCCTCGGGCCTTGGCGGCATCCAGGATTTTCTCAATCTGGCCGCGGACTTCATCAGCGGTGCGGGTCTTATCTGCCCAAATCGGACGCAGCACTTTCAGGACCTGCTCCGTCTGGATGGTATCAGCCGACAGTTGGCCAATGACGGGAAAGGCGTGCAGCTCCAGCTTGCGTAGCCAGCCTTTGCTCCATTTTTCAGACCACGAAGCGCCATGGGCGGCATGATAGTCCAAGGCTAATTGTTGGAAGTTTATTCGACGTGCTGCAGCTTGGCGTTCCGCCTCGCGCTGAGCGGCGCGCTGTGCATCACGGGCCGCTAAGGGGTCGATTCCTATGCTCAACTGCTTGCGCGCGTCGGCGGCAAGCTGACGGGCCAATTTCAGGGACACGGCCGGGAATTTGCCCAGCCCCATCTCACGGCGCCGGCCATCCAGCTGATAGCGAAACGTCCATGATTTGGAGCCACTAAGTTTGACCTCCAACCGCAAACCATCGCCGTCTTCATAGGTGCCGGCTGCGACCAAATTCTCCACTTGCTTGGGGTTGAGCTTTCCCATGCCATCCTCCTACCCAGTGGGTGGAATAAATTCTGTCCCCCCATCCATCCCCCCACTTTTCCGCCGGATGACGGTCATTTTGAGTGGACACCAATAGACTAAAACTAGGTACTATCCATCGATAAGTCAATGGTTTAATAGATTACTCTGGACGGTGATAGATATAAAAAAAGCCGGTCAGTGACCGGCATTTTTTTATGCGCCAGCTCCCCTGGCATGGGCGAAGCCGTCCATCACTCCCCTGGCCTGCCCAGATAAGAGGCGCCCCTTGTGCACCTTCACTCAGCGCCCATGCACAGAACCTGTAACGACAAACCCGAGGCAGAAGCCTCGGGTTTGGAGAGATCAGGGCCGGTTGAA
>RCUL01000385.1_pt1 | contig 24186 bp, 19 predicted proteins | sample 2167521 | NCBI WGS metagenome assembly RCUL01 (sample SAMN09932745, study PRJNA488358) | compost metagenome | feature: garden; material: soil; isolation source: compost soil in acetic acid-enriched culture | place: Germany: Experimental Botanical Garden Goettingen | collected 2016-01-27
GATGTAATCGAACACATCTGACCTCGCTTGCTTGCGCGAGCGGTAGACCTTGCGAGCCGTGCGCTCCGTCTTCAGGCTACTGACAAAGCTCTCGATTGCCGAATTGTCCCAGACTTCGCCAGCACAGCTCATCCTGCACACGATGCCTTGCTCAGTCAGCAGACGCTGGAAGTGTTCACTGGTGTATTGGCTGCCTTGATCAGAGTGACGCAGCAATTGCTGCGGCCGTCTACGACGCCAGACAGCCATGATCAGCGCGTCAGCCACGAGTTGGCTTGTTATGCTGGATTGCATCGATCAATCCACGATGTGTCGCGACTACAGGTCCAGCACCACCGCCACATACAGTCAGCCTTCAGCCGTCCAGATGAATCGAGGTGTGCGGCCGGTCAAACATCTTGCCGATCTCATGCAAGGTATCGCCAGCTTTCAAATACGTGGTCTTTGCATCATGCAAACACTCCTTCAGCCAGAGGCGGTCATTGTGTTGCATTGACCAGTTGAATCCACAGCTGGTTGTGGTCGTTCAGCTCAGAAATACCAATGACTGTTGATGCTCAGAGCAGTCATGGAACTGAGGATTCTTAATAAGAATCCTCATGGCTTGAGCGCTGTCTAGGAAAATCTGATCGATTCAAACACTGAAGGCGGTAAAAGGGCGGTCTCGATCTCGAATCGGTTGAACCCAGTGCTCACTCTCCCGTAAATCAATGTCATATGGTGGAATCAAGTAGTCCTCTCCTCCGCCCCATTCATACTCTTCAGACTCCGTCCAAAAGCATTCCTCTGTCTTTTGAAATTTCTGCTGCCATACTTCTTCTTGATCCAGAATGGCTTTTGCTTTCGGCGAGGTCTGTTGACCACTAGAACGCATCATCACAGCAGCTAGTGCAGCCAAATATTGCCAATACAACCAGTGACCCGCAGGAACCGTCACTGCTGACTCAAAGGGATGAGAAAAGGACGTCGCATGGATCAGTGAGTCCGACAAAAGCGACTGTGCGACGCCACATTTTTCGATACACCCGGCATAGTCTGCGCGTGCAAACTGGTAATGAAATCCCATCACATGTATGCCTAGCGAACTCTCAATGGTCTCTCTCTGAGCCTCGCGGCTGACACCAGCCTTCCATTTGTCGAGAGCTGCTTGTACAGCTTCTGTTCCGCCATGACGTGCGGTATGCACAAACCAAATTGGTGCAAGAGTGTGGTGGCAAAGAAGCGTTCGAGAAAAGCGCTCAGGATCCATCCTTGCGTTGTCAGCAGCAAAGCTATGCCAGTGTTGCTCGTATCCTTGATTACCCAATATCCAACGAAGATGCACAACCTGCATTTCTGCAGCATAGATATCGAAATCACCCCATGGGAAGAGACTCAAACCAAAGCGATCATGCTCTGAAAAAATGAGTTCAACAGCCTCCATCTCAAATTGATTCAACGGAAGCTGCGCCGCTGATTCATTCTGTAAGTGCCCCCACTCAAGCACGTTTAACTTAAGAGCCCATTCAGGGCCAAATCCATTCAGCTCAAATGCGTGCTTAGAGGGACCAGGGTAGCCACTCAAGCTCACCTTACGAAATGCTTGGTTCAACATCAGAAGCAATAGCTTCTGACGCCACATATGGTGCTCATAGCCACCCCATTGATTTTTTGGCCAATTCAATAGCGCTTTAGGAACTATGTCATCCAACGTTTCTTGGCTTTCTGCTGCCTTGCTGGAGGCTTCATCTGCAGCCTCATATGCAGAACGCTCATGCGCCGACATCGGCTCTGCTATTTCAGATGCTTCAATGCGGTGCCTCTGTGTTTCTGCCAAAAACTTGTTACGGCTTTTCAAGGCAGACACCACACGGATAAACCAAGCTTGAGCATTGTTTGGATCCATCTCGATAGCACGGCGTGCTCTAGCTGCTGCCCCATCAAAGTCTTCCAAGGCTAAGTAAGCCTCTGCTTGCTCTACAAGGTCTGAAGAACGTGCTCCTCGCAGCCGAGGGTGCTCTTCAATTCTTTCCAGTGTACGAATAGCCCGCAACGCATAGGGAGCTGGCAACTTGCATTCGCTAGGCAGTGGTGCTTTCGCAAAGAGATCATCAATCCGCATTTCGCGGAAATTCATTCCCTCGATGGTCTGTTTCACGAGAGGAACGCGTTGCTGCCAATATCCATAAACCTTTGCACGCCTTTCAATGTCTTCGTGTGTTGCTAGGCAGTGCTTTGAAATTTCGCCTTCAGATGCTTGACCCAGAAGTATGCGAACAACAAGTCTTGTATTTCCTAAAAAAATCTCATCTAGCGTCAAAGCATTGAGGATTAGGTTATGTGCTCCATGTCTTGCAAGCTTTGACTCATTTGTATTTTTGTCACCAGGTTGCTTGGGAAATAGCTCTGCACTCCGAAGATACTTATTGGCTACATCACGGATCTCGTTTGGCAGGGGGCAAATTCCCGTCAGCCGCTCCATTGTTGCGATCACGCCTTTGGGGTTGCGTGGGGCTCCAGCTCTTGGGCTTTTAGTCATAGTTTTTTGGGGCGTCGTATAAGTTGCTGGCACCGACCTTTCTGACGGTGCCAGCACCTCTTACTTATTTTTTATTGGATGGCTGCTGCAAACCACGCGACTGCCAGTAGGTAGGGTTGTTCGGATTGCCTTGGTTCGACTTATTGTCGTTAGCCTGTTGCCAAGCAGGGTGCTGAGGGTTGCTCTGATTGGACTTGTGATTAGCGTCGTTGCGATTCATTGAAAACTCCTTAAAGTGAAATGGAGTTCTCAGTTTGATTTTGTGACGGTCACATACAAGATCATGAGTGTCGCTTTTATGCATCAATTTTCAACACACGACACTGACAAGAACGGCATGCCTCGCAGACAAGCAGTGTGAACCGAGCAGCTATCTACTAGATAGCTTTTGGTTGTTTGATAGCTATCACTAAATGACTGCTGCTCGGGAAATTGCTGGCAGACGCGAACGACCGCAGGCGGGAAACGCCGACTTGTAGCGTTGACGCACAGAATCTGGCGTCTGGAAACGGCTGCATAAGTCAGAAGCAGAGATTGGATACCGAGGCACGAGCAACAGCAATAGCAATAGCAATAGCAATAGCAATAGCAATAGCAACAGCAACAAGCTGATTGCGGACCTTGGTGACGGACTTGACGAATAACAGATTCGACCCATTGCGGGCATCCAAGCCGTCGGATTCGCCTCCCACAAAACGGTCATCTAGGTGGGCCAAATATCGAGAAGCCGCAGCTGTCGATAGCCAGCGAGCTGCTATTAATTGCAAGTAGTTGCACGCAGCCGTCTACGGCCTGACCTAAAAGTCCGAGAAGTCGAGGGTCACGAGCGGTTTGCGCAAGCCGAGATTGTTCACCTCTGCATACTCGATGAACAGTGAATGAAAGTTATTGCGGGTGCCTGGAAAGTTGAGGCGCCAATACCATGTGAATCGACCATCTTGATGGTCCACCAGGAGGCTGCAGCAACAGGGCTATATGCTTCCCATCATGCTCATCAAGTGTCTGCCGACCTTGTTAGGTAATTAGGCTTAGGAGGAAGTTCGTAAGCGCCTTCTTCGGATCATCCTCGTCAGACACGATCATCTCGATACCCCATTGCCTCAGCACTTCTTCTGCCGCTGGGTTTGGGCGATGAGTGAAGACGTAGGACTTGGGTCTAACGGATGCCAGCGGTGAACGTCCCCACATTTCCGTCAGTCGATAGAACAGAAGTCGGATGTTGAAGTCCGTCAGGCTATAGCCGATGAAGAGGACTGAATTGCTCAGTACGTCGTTGCGCAGCTTGATGTCCAGTGGCGTATCGAAATTCAGACGTTGGTAGTAGCTGGTTTCATCGAGAACGATCGACTCGTCGGCGGCAAAGTCGCCATGGAACTTGATGATCTGCCGGTGACCGTCCCTGACGGCGACCATGTCCGCCACGCTGGCAATCCTGTCGTACTTCACGCCGAACTCAGCGTGGGCGATTTCAAGCCAACGATCATAGTTTGTGGTGTAGATTCGCGAGAAATTTCCCTGAGTGATCAGTCTGTGAATATCAGACGCCTTGATGTCTGTGGATGGTTTGTGCCACTCTCGATCCATCCAGCTTCGCAACTCGCCGAGTCCGCCTCTCTTCTTTTTGTAAAATTCAGCAAGGGTCTGGTAGTTCCCGTAGGTGGCAAACACTGCCGGGTCATAGCCCAGTTCCTTCGCGATCTGCGCGATTAGCTGGCCCCAACTTGGCAAGCCAAGGTTCGCGGATACTCCCGCACCAGCGAACAGCATCAACTTGCCGCTGCGGTGCGCTTCAAGAAGTTCAGCTTTCATCTCATGACTTTCGTAGCGTTTAGGTGGGCGGCGAACTTGTCCAACGCTTTGCGGCGCATTGAGATGTTGTCTTTGTCGGTACCCATCTCGGCAAATGTCATCGTGCTGCCGTCAGGGATGAAGACGCAGTCCCACTGGAAGTCCTCCGGGCCGGCAGGCAGGCGAGGAACAGTGCCTTCGATGGCACCCTCGAACAGGTGCATCTCGCGCCCGTCGCAGTACCCGAGCACAGTCTTTGCTGTGACCTTGTCATCACCAAGGCCAGCCACGAGGTTAGCAAAACGCTTGGCTTCTAGACGATCCCAAAATATCTGAGTCAAGCCTGCGGGGAGGTCGTTCAGTCCCCCAAGGTACAGTCCGGTGTGCTCAACGAACAACGGGCGGCCAATTTCTTGGAAGGCCTTGATCAATTTGTCCCTTACGAGCGCGTGGACGTCTTGTGTCTGCAGTTCCTCGATCTTTCTGGATACCGGCACGATGTCCACGCCGACTGGGGTAAGGATGCGTTGAACTTCCTCAATCTTGTGTTTGTTGCCGGACATAAATCGAATCTTCAATTCAGACCCTCCATGAATGAAAAGCGTTTGGCGACTTCGTACTGCTGCTGCATGTCGCAGATGGAGAGCCCCTCGGCCATGGCTGCAGTCTGGTCGTCGGCCAAGCCGCGTTGATGGATCGCGGGGTTGTCGGAGCAAATCACGAACGGCACGCCGTGGCGCCGGAATTCCTGCAGAGGGTGTGCCTCATCGCGAGGAACTGCACCTGTGAGTCGGTTACTGATCGGACAAACCTCGATGCAAACCTTCTTGGCGGACAACAGATCTAGCAGATCCGGATCCTTGCCGGCAGCCGTGCCGTGACCGATCCGATCTGCGTGGAACAGTTCCACGGCTGCACGGACGTTCTCCACGCGACCGGTCTCTCCAGCATGGATGGTAATGCCGAAGCCGTACCGTTCCTTGGCCTCTCGGAACATCGCAGGTAACTCGGCTGAGTAAGGAATCTCTTCATCTCCGGCAAGGTCGAGTCCCACGACATCCTTGGGGCGTCCGAGATCCTCATATGCCTGCAAGAGGGTGGAAAGATTGGAGGCGCTATAGTCGCCTCGCGTCACGGTGAGGATCAAGCCTCGCTGGATGCCGTAGTGCTGAGCCGCGTTGCCGGTCGATTCGACGAGATTTTCCAATGCTTGCACAGGCGTGCAATTCTGAAGCCCAGTCAGGTACAAAACGCTGCTGCGAAGCTCGACAAACCGAACGGAGTGCTCTGCTAGGTTCGCAAGAACAGCGTGGGAGAGGCGATCAAGGTTTGCGCGTTTCGTGGGGAAGAGTCGCAACACCTGCCAAGGCGTGAGATATTCAGTCAGCGAATTGCACGGCGTCAGGTGAACCATATCACGCTCGAAATCAAATCCATCCGGAAGCGACGTTGCTTCATCGGCCAGGATGGCTCGGATGGTCGACAAAGGTATTGCGCCGTTCATGTGCACATGTAGCTCACCTCGGTCATGCACGTGCGCTTGTGCTCCGTCGTCGTCTGCGTTTTCAGTTCCGGCCAATAGCCCAGGCAGATCAAGTTGCTGTTGAATCAATCTTTTTCCCTGAATCTTGTTGTGGGCCTCTGCCCTTTGCGTCGGATCTGCTACGCGTGGCTTCACCTAGAGCCGATGTTAGTTGGAAAACTGACGGCCAAGGGCGGCATTCGCTGCAAAGCGGAAGAAGCCTGCGGCAGGCAGCTTTAGGCTGGTTGCTATCGTTCAACTCAACAAGGGCAATGACTGGTACTACCGCAAGCAGTCATTGCACTGGGTATTCCTTGCCGGTCCGCTCTACACCTCAAAGCGGTCAGTGAAAACAGCCCCAGTCCGAATGACCGCTTTTGCATGCGTTGAAGCGGCGCTATCGACCCCTTGCTGCCGTTCGTGATTTTCCAACAGGTGTCTGCTGTGCAGCGCACAGCGGTCCGTCGCTCCGTCGAACAGAACTCCTAAGAGCAGCTATCCACCCCACCAAATTGAACTCGTGGGTCAGAGGCGACCTCCTAAGAATCCGCTGGTCTCTACTGGCCAACGCCGAGTCATGGTATTCGCTCGTCTGTTGGCTGCTTAGATTGAAAGCATTAGTGTCGCATTACACAAGATCGTCGTACTCGGACTCGTCATCCGTGCTTGGCGCATGCGAAATCATCGGTCTGGGCGGATAGAAACCTTGCCGTCCACGGGTGTAGTCATCGGTGAACTCGATAGCTCTTAAAGCGTGGGCTGTTACCGCATCCACCGGTTCGTTTTCCAGAACGACGATTTGGCCGGGGCCTTGGAAGCGAGAAAGCCAGGCGTAAAAGCTTGTGTTCACCGTTGCCGTGGGGATCTCCCGATCATTGTCCGGCGTCTCTTTTTGGGAGTAGGCTTTTAGCGGCGAATCCAGCACGACGACACCGAGGTGAGGATGGCCATTAGTTAGAGCATGCTGCATCAATGCGATTGTCATGGCGGACAGGAACAGGCCACGTTTGCCCGCGCCATAGCTGAGACGTCGGCGGCCATCGATGACTAGGTCGCAGGCCTTCGGATCGACGTAAACAGACTGAATGGATGTGAATCCCCAGTCGTTGAGCATCTGGCGCGCGATCACTCCGACATCGTCTCCATGCTGACCAATATTGCGTACGAGGGGCGACTGCTTTTGTTTCGTTGCCTCCTTGAGGAGCGCTATCTCGCCTGTCAGCCGAACGGTTTCATCAAAGGCGTCGATCATCGATGAAAACCGCGTATGTGACTCGGCGAGATCCCGTGGGTCTGAATCGAACTCCAGCGACGCGCTACGCAGCACTGTCTTCTCCTGGTCCTCCAATGACTTCAGTGAGGATGTAAGCCGCTGCACATCAGACGTAGCGGCGGCCAAGCGTGTCTGTTCTTGAGCCAGCGATGGCTGCAGTCCGTGACGGAGTGCGCGGATCTTTTCCGCCTCGGCTGCGATCGCATCGCGGTACTTGGCCGGTGCTCTAGGCTTCAGGTTACCTGGATCGACATGCAGTTCAACTGGCGTCCCGCAGAGTGGGCACGGCGTCTCGGCCAAAGCCTGGAAGAACGCGATGCCTTCGTCCGTAGCGCCGAGGCGGGCAAGGTCGCTTGAATACTTCAGGTCCAGTAGCGAGAAACGCTCCCGCATCGATATGGCGCTGGCAAGTTGTGTCGTTGCGATGGTCAGAGCTTCTCCCTCTGCGAAGATCTGCTGCCGCAGTTCTTTTAGAACCGAAGAGCGCACTTGCAACTGCGTGGCAAACATGTCCAGCCGTTCATCGACTTGTGCAAGGGCTGCAACTGCAGATGCTCGATCTGTGTCCGCAGGAATCATGCCCTGCAGGCGCACCAGCTCTGCCTCGGCAGCCGCTAATCTCCCCTTAGCTTGATCTTTCTGGGACAGGGTCTTGTAAAGCTCGACAGCGGAGTCATCGAGGCCACTCAGGAACAACGAGTAGGACGAGACGTGCTTGTCCGAGCCATGACCTTTGCCTTTCGTCGCGTCCTCAGAAATCATGCTGGGCTGGGAGAGCAGCGCCCAATGCCTCAGGTCGTCACCAGTGAGAGGGCCTTTCTCACTTCGCTTGCGAAGAACCAGTTTGCCTGCGGCCCCAGACAGCCCGACGAGCAGCTCGCCAAGATCCTGATCAACGTCTTGGAGCGAGTTAGGTGTGCCGTCTTGGACCCAAATATCGTCCATTCGCATCAGAATGCGCGCGGCGCCGCCAGACATCGCCTTGCGAACAAGGTATTCATGCTCGCCATGCAAGAAGGCCAGCTCCAGCGAGTCGTATCCCTTCGACTCCGGGAGCGGTTCGAGTGTCCCAGTACCGCCTAGTAAGAACCAAATGCACTTCCAGATGTGCGACTTGCCAGTGTCACTGGGGCCGCGGATGAGCGTGCGACGACCGTCGAATACGACCTTCGCTGGCAATAGGCCGGGACCGTGCACTGACAAGTGCTTCAGCGTTATTGCCATTGGTGGCCCCTCGTGGTTGCACCTTCAAATTCAGCTCCCCATAGGTAGCCGTGTTGAGCAAATCTCTCGGTCATGTCTTTTGAGCTGAGGGTTGCGAAGGTAGCGGCTGCCCAGCGGCACCGCCCCTCCAGTTCACGTAGGTAAGGTGATGTCAGCGCGCCGACCATGCTTCTAGCGGTGTTGCCGGGGAAGTAGGTTATGCCGGTTTCATCCATGGACACGGCGACGAGGCCACGGGTGCTCATTAAGTACAGGCTTTGGGCGATGAGGTCGCGACGACTCATATATTCGCTGCCGCGATAGGGAACCGGCGTGTGAAGGCTAGGTGGCCCATCAAGATCGTCGGAGTACACGATTGCGTAGTCGAGCAGAACCAGCTTTTGGAGGTCGGCGCCAGCTGGCTGCAAGGAATTGAGCAGATACACCATCCGAATGCCCAATTCGAACGGCGAGTTAAAGGCGACGAGAGGCTTGGATTTTTTCATTTGACCCACTTCAGATCACCTCTAATGACAAGGTGATGGCAGGTGCCGGGCAGGTCACCCCCGCGAAGCTGGGACGACAGGCGGCTCTCCTGAACCTGCAGCGACGACGCTTGATCTATGGCGGCATCGACCCGTTCCATGCCAGTCTTGAGCCGAAGTTGCACGACCGTGGGGCGAATGCCCGCATAAACCATGTCCAGCAGTCGATCGAACTCAGGTTCGTTGGGGTAGATGTCCCGGCTGAACCGCTGTAGGCCTTCCGCACAGTAAAAGATCTGTCGATGCGAATCGAAGTGGTCTGCGTACTCGCTGCTCGGCAGGTCGGCCAGGGCGACTGGCGAGGCCTTGTGCTCGGTGTAAACGCGCAAAAGCTCATCGACATACTCCCCTTCGTGTATCGCGGGCTGGGCGGGCATCGGATCATCGTCGCCGCGTTTTGGCACGATGCCGAACAAGTGATAGTGGGCGGCCTTGTCGATCGCGTGCCAAGCCAGTAGTTCATGCACCGGGCACTCGATGAAGCGATCGAAGTCGAAATCGTCGATGGCAGCTTGGACCTCAGGAGTCAACTCGGCAGCTCTGCCTTTCATCCCGAATTTTCCGTTGTTCCATGCATCGACAAACTTCGCCTTAAAGGAAGCTGCTCCAGCGGCCATCGTGTTGTGGAGCTCATTACCGACCGCATGTGGACAGCAAAGGTAGTAGTAATTCGGACGCGGGTAGGTTTTCAAGGCCAACTGTTTGAAGAACTTCGCAATCTCCGGGAATGCATCTGTCTGCGTCAGTCCCTGCCTGTAGTGCTTGGCCTGGTACAGGTCCCAGCCGTCACGCACCAATGCTGGGCCATAACGCGCCTCGATGTCGCGGCCACCGTCTCCTGCACCGCCCAGTCGCTTGATCGCCGCATAGCGTGCTCCGTTTGAAGGAACTCGCTGCCGCGCGGCGGCAAGAATAAATTCTTCCCACTGATCAGGGTTAAGCAGAAGAACTTGCGATGATGGTTGGACGACGCCGCCCGCGGTTACATGCTGGGTCTTCCTCGGCTTGCGGCTCATGCCTTGTTTTGGTGACATGTATTTGGACTTCTCTCTGGCGCGAGATTCTGGGTCATCGCACAGGCAAATACTCTATTTGTAACACATGGATCGAATCCGTCCTCGGCGTTTTCCTTAGGCAGGTACAGTCGCTTCGTGAAGGAACTACTAGATCATGTCAATGTCGCAACAGCACTCACTTGTTTGTTGCAGATGGGCAGCGGTGTGAATAACCCACAGAGACTGTACAACTAGATGCCCAGCATTTAGGTGCCGCAAGCTGTCGCTGGTGAACGTCTGCATCCAGCCTTGACCGGTCGTTCGCAGCCATGCATCGGAGGACAGCTTCTGGCCGGGCGTGTGAGGTCGACATCAATCCCCAGAGCAGACACTCGAACTGAACAGCAAATCAGCCGGTGGCTGCTTCTGAGAACAGCAGTGAAATGGGGCTTTCGGCCAGAAGCGGTCTTTCAATGCACTTCTTTCAAAGACTGCTTTGTGAAACTCTCAGCATCTTTTTGAAGACGATGTATTCCGGTCGCAACGATAGGTTCTAAAGCAGCGAGCAACCCCAAATGCTCTTGATTGACAGGGTGCATAGTCGCCATTTCAATTACCGCAACTACCTGTCCGGCATGGCGTATTGGCATCATCACAATTGATACAGGCTCACAGTTGCCCAGACCTGATCGCACACGAAGATAATCTTTGCCCGGCGAATTCACCGTAACTAACTCTCCAGTAGCGGCGCACCTTGCCATCAAACCTGCGGCAGTCGGAAATTCTCTTAGTGATTCCGCAGGTGTGAGGGAAACGCCTGCGTAGTGTGCAAGCGCAATCAAGCTCTTATCGTCTTCGCTAACCATTGCGATCAACCCTTGCCCCAATGGCAGATGAAGCGCCAATTCTTGAAGCGTTACTTGCGCGAATGCTTCTAAAGAATCTACAAGTTGTAGCCTCATGAGTAAGTTAGATACCGCTTTCCCGCGACTGACTTCTTCACGCATAAGTTCTTGGTTTTCACTCAGCGCCTGTGAGACCTTGCGATGCTGAGCAACCTCACGTTTTAAGCGTCTCGCCCAAAAAACCATAGCCAGCAGCAACCCCGCCAATGCTGAACCAGCAGGGATGCCCCATTTGACAAGGAGTTCTCGCCACCGAGATTCAGTATCAAAAGAGGCGGTGAACATTTGATACTCCATCAATGAAACACCATACTTTTTACGCCATGAGCGATCCAACCCAGAGCCGACTCGGCGGCTTTGATCAAAAAACTCATTCAAAGCCAGCTCCAAGTCCGGTATGTTTGAGGCAATGCCCCAACCTACTTGCGTAACGTCTCCAACAGGAAACAGCAGGTCTAGGTTTTCCAAGTCATCGCGAACCCACTTAAAGGCTGATTCCGCCGCAATCACAGTGAAGTCTGCACGGCGTTCAACGACCTCTCGCATTGCCTGAGCAGTATCGAAAAGATTGATCTTGATTGGATCATCTTTGATTGTGGAATTGAAAGTTCGCAGCCAAGCTTCATAGGCAGTACCCGCTTGCACCGCTGCTGTACGGCCTCTTAAGTCACTCTGATTGCGCAGCGAAGCGCGCAACTCCGGTCTAGCAATTACTACGCTGCGAGTTGAAAAATATGGCACTAGCACCATCCTTAGCTGGCGCTTCGGAGTGATGTGAAGATCGTTGGGATACAAGTCACAACGCCCAGACGCTAAAGGCGTAGCATCGGCTTGATCAAGCCTTGCAGCAAATCCTTCAGTGACAGCGAACTGTGCATCCCAGTTCAGCAAAACTTCTGTTTTGGCTTGAACGCCTAAATATCGAGCGAATTCTTCGGCATTATCTCGATAAAAATCTGCGCTTGATCCAGCCACGCACACGCGAAGTTCACCTGTGCTGCGAATCTCTGCGAGAGATCGCCCATGTGCACTTCCTCCCGTAAGAGCGAAGAACAATAGCGCAAGAAAAGTGTGTATGAAGTGATTCATACCGTGCCGCTTATAAGCCTCTAGCCTTATCAAGAGCTGCCGAAGCTGCCTCGAAGTCCACCTTTTCAATGGCGCGCGTCACACTAGCCAGTTGATTGGCAAGCGGATCATTTTCATCTTCCAGTTGCTTGATCAGAGTTTCTAGAAATTCACCTGCCTCCGCATCGCTATCTTGCAAAAGCTGATGAAGCTGTTCCAGCATCCTCTGTGAGCTGCTTGATCTTCCCTTTGAGGGTCGTAATGAAGTTGAAGAATCAGGCAAAGCTGATTCCCTAACTAACTTCTGCAAATGATCAATCAAAGGATCCAGATGAGCCTGTATGCGACCCAGTTGCTCCATCAGATCAACCTCTTTAGCAGCAGATAAGCAAGCTGATTCAAGCGAACTAGCTGTTGCGGCCAAGGGTATAGCACCTATGGTGCTGGATGCCCCCTTGAGGGTATGCGCCAAGCGTGTAGCCTGAGTTTGATCGCCAACTCGAATTGCAGAAGTGAATTGGGCTGCGAACTCTGAGTGTTCGCGTGAAAAAATGTTCAGCAGCCGACGGTAAAGCTTCACATCCTGCTGCGCGATTCGAAGACCTTCTTGCAAATTCACACCGGGCAAACCTTGAATGTCGGACAAGGCGTGATTTCTGGCCTCAGATGAAATGCGAGCTTCACCATGCTTGTCCACTGCGGCGTCTTCACAAGCTACGGATTTTTCCGGAGGATGCTGTATCCAGCGTGCCAGACAGGCAAACATTTCTCCCACGCGCAAGGGCTTTGGTATGTGATCGACCATGCCTGCGGCAATCACTTTTTCTCGATCACCGGCCATTGCATTTGCTGTCATAGCGATGATTGGGATCGCATCGAACTTTCGTTGTGCACGAATTTTTGCTGTTGCGACAAAACCATCCATAACCGGCATCTGGCAGTCCATAAGCACGGCATCGAACTTTGCATCCTCTGCTAAACAGTCAAGAGCCTCCTGGCCGTTCCTCGCCACCACTACCGTCAATCCAGCATCATGTAGCAACTCCTGCGCCAGCTCCTGATTAAGCTCGTTATCTTCCACAAGAAGTACACGTGCTCCATTGAGTTTTTGCAAATGCTGCTGCTCTCCTTGAGCCTTTGATGCAGCACGAGAAACCACAAGTTGGCCTTTACCTAATGCCTCCCCCACCGCTTCTAATAGCGTCGAAGGAGTCACTGGCTTGGTGAGCACAGCATTAACGTGAGCTCCTTTGCTATGCAAGGCAGACAAGGCATCATCCCGTCCAAATGCTGTGACCATGATGACCGCAGGTGCACTTTTACTTTGCTCCGACTGCAAGCGCCATACAGTCTCTGCCCCGTCCATGCTAGGCATGCGCCAGTCCATTAGCACAAGGTCATAGGGAAGGTTACGCTCATTCGCTTGCTGAACCATGCGCAGGCAATCATGCCCGTTATGTGCAGCGTCAACTTCAAGACCGAAACGCTGTGCCATCGTTGAAAGTATTTCTCGTGCAGCCGCGCTATCGTCAACAACCAAGATTCGCTGGCCCAGAAGCTCCTCTGCATTAAACATACGCAGCGGCATAGGGTAGGCCTGCAAACCGAAGCGTGCATTAAAGTGGAAGGTCGAACCTCGTCCCAGCTCACTTTCGACCCGGATGTGACCATGCATAAGCTCAACCAGGTTATGTGAAATGGCCAAGCCAAGACCTGTACCGCCATAACGACGTGTTGTTGAGCTGTCAGCTTGGCTGAAAGACTGAAAAATCCGTCCACACTGTTCGGGCGTCATGCCTATTCCCGAATCCTTAACCCAGAAGTGCAGCTCTACTTCTTCGGACTGCTGGGCAACGAGTTCCACGCCAAGAACAACTTCACCCTGTTCAGCAAACTTAACCGCGTTACTGCACAAATTAACCAGCACCTGTCCCAGCCGCAATGGATCTCCCACTAAGGCTGTTGGAACATCCACAGATGTGTTGAACAGCAACTCCAGACCTTTGTCTTCTGCCTTCATACCCGTAAGATCAGCCACGCGGTCAAGCACATCCTCCAAGCGGAAATCAACGGACTCCATGGTTAATTTTCCAGCCTCGATTTTTGAGAAGTCGAGAATGTCGTTGATGATGCCCAACAGATTCTCAGCAGAGAGGTTCACCTTCTCAATGTAGTTGCGCTGTTTGGTATTGAGGTCCGTTTGCAAAGCCAGGTGCGACATACCAATAATCGCATTCATGGGCGTTCGAATCTCATGACTCATATTCGCCAAAAACTCGCTCTTGGCTTTCGTAGCCTCTTCAGCCAGTTCTCGCGCACGACGCACTTCGTCTTCAGCGCGGCGGCGTTCAGTCACATCGCGTACCGACGCACAGACGCATTCACCACGCCCGCCTATATCAGGTAAGCGCGCCAGGCCAACCTCGATAGGAATCTGCACCCCGTCTTTGCGCAGTCCAAATAGACGACTGCCGCTTGCCCCCATTAGACGAGCTCCACCCTCATGGGCGAAACTGTTTCGCCGTGCGGGATGTCCATCTCGGGCGTACAGGGGAACCAGCGTCTCAACTGGCAATCCAATTAATTCATTGGGCGCGTAACCAAACATCGCTTCTACCAATGGATTAGCCAATGTTATGTGCCCATCTGAATCAACTACAAGCATTCCGTCAGGTGAAGATTCGATGATGCTGTGATACCAAGCTTCCGTAGCCTTAATGGCATCTTTTTGCTGCGCCAACTCGAAGGCTTGCTTCTCCAGCGTTTGCGCTTGTCCTTGCGTTTCTTCAAGCAAACGTTGCGTGGCTAGATTACGTTCCAAAATTTCCAAATTCGCCGCAAGCGAAGGCATCAATGCATCTAAAAGAGCTTGCCGTGCAGGTGTTCCAAGCTCCAAGCTAGCGATCTCTAGTACGCCCAGCAACTCTTCGCCACGAACTATTGGTAATACGCTGATGGAGCGAGGTACTGCATCCCCTAATGCAGAACCAATTCGTACATAGTCCTCTGGAGGATCTGTTAATACGATGGGACTACGCTCAAGCGCACACTGACCTACTAGGCCTTGACCAAGCTGAAAATACTGCTCCAGAGATTTACGCTCGCGATAAGCGAAACCTGTCAGTAAGCGCAGGCGTCGATGTTTTTTTTCATAGATGTACAGCACTCCATGACCAATCCCCAGCAATGGGGCTGTCAGAGCAAAAAAGCGCTGCGCTAGCTCGACAAAAGAATGACTGGCTTGGAGTTCAGCTGAAATCGTGGCGGTGTGAGTTTTTACCCATCGTTGTACCTCCAGCTCGCGGGCAACCTCTTGCAGCACAGCTACGGCACGTGCTAGTGCACCAACATCGTTCTGATAGGTGGTATGCGGCACCTCTTGCTGCAAATCGCCTCCGGCAATACGCTCTACCGCGGTGCGAAGTTCTACTGCTGATATGCGAATTGAACGGACAATCAGCCAAGCAAAAAGTACGCTGAGGAGCCCTCCCAATATCAGTAAAACTGTTCCGCGAAATCGCGTCTCTTGAGCGAGATCTTGGACTGCTTTTAATGTGGTGCGAGCAGCCTGCTCTTTGGTAGAGGCAACGGCTTCCATCGCTTGCGCTACAGCATCACCCTTCAGCTTGAACTCTCTGCTTGAAATGCTTTGGCGAGCCTCATTTAAATTACCGCGTCGAGCCAGTTCAATGACCTGCTCCGTACTTAGGCGATATGCCGCATAGCTCTCATCAAATGTAATTAATCTACGCCGGTTATCTTCCCGAAAAATACGTTTACGCAGCTCTGCTACTTCACGACTAAGATCTCTGTGAGTCTTATCCAGTAGTTGCAGCGCGCTCGCGCGGTCAGACTCGTCGTTAGTCAATAGGGCATCTCGTAAGTAACGCCCCATGTCGGCATAGTAAAACTGTACGGCTCGTGCATCAGAGATGCCTTGAAGCTCGTTCTCGTACATGTCCTTGATCTGATTGCTAACTCTTCCTATTGCATACAACCCAAGTGCGCTAATTAGCACTGCCATCAAAAGAACTACAGCAAATGCAGAAGCTAACTTGGCAGTCAATGAAGACCGATGGTATTGCTGAATCAATCCATTCATGGGCGAGTTCTCATCGGTAATAGGAGTGCGCAATCATTAGCGGGACACAGCGATTGGCATCGGCACTTCAAGCTTCGTCTTGGTCTGGAGAAACCGTGCCACCTTGGGAGATTTCAAGCTCACGTTTCTTTTGTGCTAAATCTGAATCTTTGTCTGCAAAAGCTTTAGCAATGTCCTGAAATTCATTCAGCACATCAAGAAATGCATCAAGAACATCGGGATCGAAATGTGTCCCACGGCCTTCTCGCATGATGTTCACGGCTTTTTCATGCGGCATACCTTCTTTGTAGACGCGACGACTGATTAAGGCATCGTAGACATCCGCGACTGCCATAATGCGCGCCGAAATCGGAATTGCGTCACCCTTTAGTCCCTGCGGATAGCCACTACCATCCCATTTTTCATGATGGCCAAATGCAATTTCCTTGGCGTACTTCAGAAAGTCGACAGGCATCCCCAACTGATCTTCTGCGTGCTCAATCGCATCCCGACCCAGCATCGCATGCGTCTTCATAATCTCAAATTCGTGAGGCTCGAAACGGCCGGGTTTTAGCAAAATACGATCAGGAATGCCAATCTTTCCAATGTCGTGCAGTGGTGCGGACTTGAAAAGCATATCGATCACATGATCGTCAAGATAAGCGCGAAAACGGGGATGATCTTGTAGAGCCTTCGCTAACGTTCTTACGTAGTGTTGGGTCCGCCGTATATGGTTGCCCGTTTCGTTATCACGCGTCTCAGCTAAAGAAGCCATTGCTAGGATGGTGACATCTTGAATCGCAGCTACTTCACGGGTGCGCCGCTGAACCTCGTTATCCAAGAAAACATTGCGGTCTCTTAGCGCATCAGCACCAGCTTTGGCTTGTAGCTGCGACGTGACACGCGCTAATAGTATTGGCGGGTTGATCGGCTTCGTAATGAAATCAGCAGCGCCAATCTCTAGCCCCGCAGTCTCATCGTCCGTGCTTGTCATCGCAGTTAGGAAGATGATAGGAATGTGCCTAGTCTTTGGAGATTCTTTAAGCAGGCGGCACACCTCATGCCCAGACATACCTGGCATCATTACGTCCAGCAGCACCAAGTCGGGAAGCTGATCTTGCCGAACGATCTCCATCGCTTTTTCGCCTGAATTTGCAAGCTTGAGGCGATACTTATCCTTTAGCAAACCTGACAGTAGCCAAAGATTGTCTGGTGAATCATCTACAGCCAAGATAAGCGGTCGAAACAGTCCCTCTTTTGTTTCCAGCATCGTCGCTCCAAGGCAAGTAGTGAATATTTCATCGGCAGATGACTATCTCTGAATAATCCCCGTTTGACAATATTTTGTAGACAACACAGAGACAGGTTTTGACTCAACGAGAGCAATGAACAGTAACAAGAAAACGTGACATCAGAATGCCTTGCTAGGTCTTTGCCCCCCATTCCCAATAGCAAAGCTGACGTTGACTGATTAATCGTGGAGTTCAGCTTTAGGCTGGTTGCCGTCGTTCACCACAGAAATACCAATGACTGATAGTTGCACAAAGCAGTCATGGCCGCAAGACTTTCGAGCAAGTCCGCTCTACACCTCAAAGCTGTCACTGGAAATGGGAGCATCGCAGAATTCATCTCTCTGCTGGGACTTGTTGCAGTTGTGCTGGACGGATGAAAAGCGGTCCAGCAACTACTCTCCTCACCCGATTAGAGCACCGCCATCGATATCTATAACGGTTCCTGTCACAAAAGGGTTATCAATCACAAAGAGGTAACCCCTCGCCAAGTCTTCGGCACGTCCATAACGCATCGCTGGAAGATTTTGAGCAGCGCGCACTAGCATCGCGAGTCGTGCCTCTTCAGGCATCTTTGCATAGGCCTCTGTATCGGTTAGACCAGGACTGATTACATTGACACGCAGGGGAGCCAGCTCCTTGGCCAGCACCTTCGCGACGGCTTCCAACGCAGCATTCATAGCCGTTTTCACATAGGTTCCTGAAGTGGCACGGCGTGACAAGAAACCTGACGTCAAGGTGATGGTGCCTCCAGGGCGCAGTCGTTTCGCCGCTTCCCGAGCGGCTGTGATGCTCCCCCAGAATTTAATGTCGAACGCGGCTTTCGCTGCGTCTACATCAATTTCAGTCAGATTGCCGCCCGGAGCGGCCGAGCCCGCAGTAATGATCAGATGGTCTAGGGGGCCGAGGCGTTCAAAATATGCGGCAACACTGCTAGCGACAGCTAGGTCTAGTCCATTCTTACGGCTGAGCACATCAACTCGGCCTGGACGCTCACTTAGGGCTTGTGCAACCGCATATCCAATGCCGGTGTGCCCGCCAATGACGACTGAAACAGTCTCGTTGTGGAAGGAGTGTGAATTCATGAGTTCCTCAGACTCAAAGCAGTAGATCGATCAGACCGTGCGCGCGCGTGGCTGATTGCATCCGAGCGCAGTTAGTCTGTCTGATGATGTTGATGGGGTGGCGGGCAGGGAAATCACGCGTCATTCCCTGCCATCTAGTTTGTGAAGGGCCAAGCCTTACACATGAAGCATGAGCGGACCAATATAGCTGCCAACTTCGCGCAAGCCAATTAGCTGTAGAGGCCGAGCCAAAAGTTCTTCGAATCGCTTTGCGAACTCCTGGAAATAAGGCTTGGAGAAATGCTCCTCCAACGCAGCTTGGTCTCTGAAAGATTCGCGCATATAGAACGTGCCGGGGGTTTCGGTCAGTTCAAACAGCGTGTAATCCAAGCATCCTGCTTCCTTTCGTGTAGGTGCAACTAGGGCGAGCAACGCCTCGCGCAATTGCTCTTGCTGTCCAGCCTTTGCTTCAAGCACGGCCAAATTGAAAATGACAGTGGATTGCATGGCTCAAGCCCATCCTTCCAATACGACCTTGCCGCGTGCTTTGCCTGATTCAATCAGTGCATGAGCGCGTTTCAGATTGGCGGCATTGATGCTGCCGAAGCGCTCTGCCAATGTGGTACGAATCAGTCCCGCATCAACCAAATCGGCCACTTCATTCAATAAGCGGTGCTGGCCAATCATGTCGTCAGTACCGAACAGCGACCGAGTGAACATGAGCTCCCAATGAATCGACACAGCCTTGCGCTTGAACACGGTCGCATCCAAAGAACTGGGGTCGTCGATGAGTCCGAACTTGCCCTGAGGGGCGATGGCTTCAACGATCTGGGCAAGGTGGTCATCGGTGTTCGTTAAGCTGACGATGTAGTCCACCACGGGAAATCCGATGCGCTTGAGTTCCGCAGCAATCGGCTGGCTATGGTCAATGACGTGGTGTGCCCCCAACTCCTTCACCCAGGCTTGGGTTTCTGGTCGGGAGGCTGTTCCGATCACGGTCAGACTGGTCAACCGTGCAGCCAGTTGCGTCAGGATGGAGCCCACACCACCCGAGGCACCAATGATCAACAGTGTCTTGTTGCTAGGCTGTTTGCCAGGCGCAATGCCCAGACGATCAAATAGCATTTCCCAGGCCGTAATGGCCGTCAGTGGCAAGGCTGCTGCCTGTGCAAAGTCGAGTGACATGGGGGCATGGCCGACGATGCGCTCGTCCACCAGGTGCAACTCGGCATTCGTGCCGGGCCGAGCGATGGAGCCGGCATACCAAACCCGGTCACCTGGTCGGAACAGCGTGACGTTAGGTCCCACGGCTTTGACGATGCCACTGGCGTCCCAGCCCAGAACCTTGTATTCCTGACCCTCGACTGGTTTAGCGCTGTTGCGCACTTTCGTGTCTACGGGGTTCACTGAAACTGCCTTTACCTCGACCAGTAGATCACGCCCGGTCGCGACCGGCTCAGGCAATTCGATGTCCAGCAGCGAATCGGCATGGTCAACGGCTTGGGGGATCTTGTATCCAATGGCTTTCATTGTCGTTCCTTTTGAAGTGTGTAGGAGAGTGAGGTTTAGGCAGAGTAGGATTGGTAATCGATATAGCCACGCGCGTCGCCACCAAAGAGTGTCGAGCCGTCAAAGCCGGCCAGAGGCAAGCTCTTGGCAAATCGGTTGGGTAGGTCCGGGTTGGCTACAAAAGGCCGGCCAAAGGCCACTAGGTCGGCCAAGCCTTCTTTCAGAATGCGCTCGGCGCGTTGCTCGTCGTATTTACCCGCGACGATGACGGCTCCGCTATATGCGCGACGTAGTGCATGTCGAAAGTCTTCTGGTATCTGTGGCGCATCATCCCAATCGGCTTCAGACAGATGGATGTACGAGAGGCCCATCTCGTCCAACTGCTTGGCAAGATGCAAGATGGTGGGAATGATTTCCGGGCAGTTCATGTTGCGCTGAGTAATGAAGGGGGCTAGGCGGATACCAGTGCGCTCCACCCCAACTTCGCTGGCGACTGCTGCAGCCACTTCTTCGACAAAACGAGATCTATGGGCCATACTTCCGCCGTAGGCATCAGTGCGGTGATTCGATGTGGTGCGCAGGAATTGATCGAGCAGGTAGCCGTTGCCGCCATGTATCTCGACACCGTCAAAACCGGCACGCATTGCATTGGCCGCAGCGTGGCGGAAATCCCCAATCACAGACTGAATGTCTTGCAGCGTCATAGCACGTGGCATAGGGCAGTCGACCATGCGTCCCACACCATCGTCACCCACCACCCAGACTTGCGCGTCAGGCGACAGGGCTGACGGTGCAACCGGCACGCCATCTTCTTGGAAGCTCGCGTGGGACATGCGCCCCACGTGCCACAACTGAAGCACCATACGACCGCCTGCCGCGTGCACCGCATCCGTTACCTGTTTCCACCCTTGGACTTGTTCTTCACTGTAGATGCCAGGGGTGAAGCTATAGCCCTTGCCTTGTGGAGAAATCTGAGTGGCCTCGGAGACGATGAGCCCAGCTCTTGCTCGTTGGGCGTAGTAAGTGGCCATCATGGCGTTGGGAACGTCGCCTGGCTGGGTGCTTCGGCTGCGAGTCATCGGTGCCATTACGATGCGATTAGGCAGTTGCATGGGGCCCAGTTGGAATGGCGCAAGCAGTGCAGAGTGAGCATTAGTGGTAGTCATTGGGTTCGTCCAAAAATGAATGAGAGTTGGTGGTTAATGGCGCAGAAATGGGTCAATCAAAAACCTTCTGCCTTCGGTGCAGCTTGAGTAGAGCCGTAGTGGTGAGTCAAAAGAACGTCGCTGTCGTCGGGTACATCAAGTTCAATCACTAGGCTCCCAGGCAACTGCACAAAGATTTGTGCAATGCTTTCTTGCGGGATGCGAGCTACGGTGTGTGGCAGTCCCACTTGTCTCAGTTGCTTGAGGACTTCGGATGCGCACTGTTCGCTCTTGAATGCAATATGGTTGAAACGCAGTTCACCGACTTCCGCAGATAGCGCTGGGTCGTAAATTCCATGCACAACAGCCTGCTCACCGTCATAAAGCCATCGACCAGGAAATGGAAAAGGTGGACGAAAACCGTTCTCGAACCCCATCACGCCTTCAAACAGCGTGCGCAAGGCGTGATCAGCCCCCATGGACACACTGACATGATCAAAGCGCCACATTGGCTTCGCATCAATGGAAGCAACTTCGTGCCGGGCAGGAGGGTTGGTTGTCATGACGGAAGCTTTGGTGAACATGGCTCAATCTTGAATGAGATGACGTGATCTAAAAACACCGTAAAGCACGAAGGAGTCTTCAAAAAATATTTGAATATCCAACTTAAACTTTGACGCTAACTTTCGACACGGGATGTGCGTGGGGCTGGCTGTAACGCTCTGCCACCACGATCAGCGCCAAACCAAGCAATGGAACAGCTGCTGCCAGGAATGGAACCATCGGCGCACCGATGCTGGAGTCATCAACCGCATATCCGCCAATGACGCCCCCAAGGGCATTTGCAACATTGAAGGCAGAAATATTGGCTGTAGCTACCAACTCCGGAGCGCTACCTGCATGGCGCATCACGCGCATCTGGAGGGAGGGGACATTCGTGAAGGATGCAATGCCAAACACGACTGAAGCGGCCACGAACGTCCACACATTTCCTGTAGAGAAGCCGACGATCAGGAGAGAGACGATCATCGCAATAACACCGCCAAACAGGGCTCGTCGCAGGTTCGCATCAGCTGCGCGGCCACCGACTGCATTGCCGACCACAAGACCAGCTCCGACTGCTACGAGCAAACCCGTCACTGCGACGTCTGACAAGCCTGCAGCATGGTGCGCTACCGGTGCAATGTAGCCATAGAACGTCATAAAGCCAGTCCAGCCGAACACGGTGATAGCCAGGCTCAGCCACAACTGCCGGTTGCGAAAAGCCTTCAGTTGCTCACCAACTGGCTCAACCTTCATCGCTGCAAGGTGTGGCACAAGTCGTGCTATGGCTGCGATCGCCAGTATGCCGAGCACAGCCACGGCCCAGAACGTGGCAGACCAGCCGTAGGCATTTCCAATCCAAGCTCCAGCGGGCACGCCCAGCACGTTGGCCAGCGTCAGCCCGGCAAACATCTGGCCGACAGCGCGGCCCGCCATGCTCTGCGGCACCATGCGCGTAGCAACTACGGCTCCAATCCCGTAGAAGGGGCCCTGTGCAAGACCCGTGATAACTCGACTGATCATCAGTACGGTGTAGTCTTGCGCAGTGGCAGAGATGATGTTGCCGATAGTGAACAGCAGCATCAGACCCATCAGAATGGTTTTGCGGTCGAAGCGAGAAAGATAAATGGTCAAGATTGGACCGCCAATCACAATCGCCATCGCATAGGCAGTGATGAGATTGCCAGCTGCCCCATCGCTGATTCCGAGTGACTTGGCCACATCGAGCAAGATGCCCGCGATCACGAATTCTGCTGTGCCAATAGCAAATGCAGAGAGAGTCAGAACCCAAACTGCAAGAGGCAGACGTGTGATAGTGCTTGGTGTATAAGAAGACATGAAGCGCAACCTATTTGTGAAGGTTGATCTTCATTTATCTGTTTAATTTGATAAACATGCTCACTATTGAAGATTTATTCAAAATTATTTTGAAATTCTGGGGGCATTCTTAAAATGCGCTAATGAAATCGTTGAACGACTTGGACATCTTCGTCCGCACGGCAGAAAACGGCAGCTTGTCCGCAACAGCACGTGCGCTCGATCTAACGCCGGCAGCGACCAGCGCAGCCCTGAAGCGCCTTGAAGCTGAATTAGGTGTCCAGCTATTTATTCGATCCACCCGCAGTTTGCGCCTCACGCCACCTGGCGAGTTATTTCTAGAGCAGTGCCGCCCGGCACTGCTCGCCCTGCAGCAGGCCAGCCAGCAATTGGTTTCCGGCGAGCAAGCCTTGAGTGGCGTACTTAAGCTATCGGCTCCGTCTGATCTTGGGCGCAACCTGCTTCTGCCCTGGCTCAACGAATTTCAAGACCTTCACCCAGAGGTCGATATCCGGCTGCAGTTGTCGGACCGTATGGCCAACGTCTACAGCGACCCAGTAGACGCAGCCTTTCGTTACGGCAAGCCGCCGGACTCCAGTCTTGTGGCACTGCCACTGGCTCCTTCCAACCGCCGTGTGCTGTGCGCGTCTCCTGCCTATATCGCCAAACATGGTGTGCCAACAACACCGCACGAACTGTCTGCGCATGCATGTCTGTGCTTCATGCTGGGCGACGAGATCCATGACAGGTGGCGCTTTTCATTTGAGGGAGCCCCTGAAATCACTGTCCGGGTCAAGAGTGTGAATGTCTCCAATGACGGCGATGCAGTACGCCGGTGGGCGCTTCTGGGAAAGGGCATTGTTTACAAAGCGGGCTTTGACGTTGCAACCGATCTGCTTGAGGGGCGGCTTCGGACCCTATGCGCCGAGTGGACAACCGAGGCGGTTCCGTTGTTTCTCGTTGTGCCCAGTCGACGCCAGTTGACGCCACTGGTGAGACACTTACGTGATTTCATCGCACAACGAACCGCACAATTGGAACAGCTCGCTTTTAAAAGCTGGATACAGTGAATCTATGTCCTAAAAGATGAGGAACGACCTGTCAAAAATTAGGTATGCGCAGCCAACTGGCGGCCATAAAAGAAACCTCCCTGCAAGAGCGATCTCTCAACTCAAATTGGGCTTCCGGGATCTGCGTGCCCGCTAGCCACTGACTGTTGCTCACCTGAATCCAGTCATTGAGGCTCGGTGCCTTGGTAAGCGGGAAGGCCGCTATCTAACTGAAACCGGAAGTTCAACCTGAGAACCTGAGCAGCAGCAATCACTGCAAAGCAGACACCCGCGGGAAAATCACGAACGACAGCAATGGGTCGAGGCTGTGTGGAAACTTAAAAACTTCATCAGCATCTCAGCCAACGAATC